>QWCK01002817.1_pt1 | contig 20510 bp, 17 predicted proteins | sample 1972571 | NCBI WGS metagenome assembly QWCK01 (sample SAMN09866710, study PRJNA288562) | Human gut metagenome isolate term2_stool, whole genome shotgun sequencing... | isolation source: gut | host: Homo sapiens | place: USA: California
CGTTGTAGTACAGCGAGACGAGTAACGATGTGTAGGGACGCACGGTCTGTGCGTCCGTTGTAGTACAGCGAGACGAGTAACGATGTGTAGGGACGCACGACCGGTGCGTCCGTTGTAGTACAGCGAGACGAGTAACGATGTGTAGGGACGCACGACCGGTGCGTCCGTTGTAGTACAGCGAGACGAATAACGATGTGTAGGGACGCACGGTCTGTGCGTCCGTTGTATCAAATCGTTACAGCGTCGTGGTTTTAACGGGGACGGACGCTCAGACCGAGCGTCCCTACAAATCGTTACACGTCAGAATTGTTTCAGCGCTTGTTTCCTCCGGAGGTATTTTTTATTCTCCAGCGAGGCATGAAAAAATTCTTCGGACTTATCATTTGATTCTTCGGAAGTTTCATTTGATAGTTCCGAAGAATTTTTGCTTACTCACGTGGGGAAATAAAAATAGCCCCGTGGAGATTTTCGATTTCCTCGGAGAATATCGGAAAAGTTGGGGAAAGTGGTCGAAAAAAGAAGCGAACATCTCGTTACTACAGATGAGCAAGCTTAGCCCGACAAGCATAAAAACACGGCTCCTACTCTACTTGTGCAGCGCCAGCTTCAGTTGAGACTGTTGCATAAAGGTGAATCGCTGCGTTGCTTTCGGGATTCGGCTTCGGTCAGATACCTCTAGACTTCACTGGAATTGAGGAGCCGTAAGATTTAGCTGGCGGGTATGTGCTATTTTGTATCTTTGCAGTCAGATCCTATCGGAGTGCGTCGCCTAGAGCGTAGTAGCCTCGCGATGGATCGCTCACTACGTAATACGCATCTAATGAAATACAAGCTCCCCAGTAAGGATGAACTTCGTGCCCGCCTGGCCGCTCTACCTGACCAGGCGACTGACTTACTCACTAGTCGTAAGTTTTGGTACGAATTGGTCTTGATGACCGTTGCCATGTTTATTGGCGCCATGGCGGTACACTACTTCCTGGCTCCTAGTGGTCTGATCGTCGGCTCGGTGACGGGACTAGGCATTGTGCTGGAGCGACTGCTCCCGATTATGTCGCTGGGATCCTATATGTTTCTCATCAATGCGATCCTACTGCTGCTCTCCTTTATTCTGATCGGCAATGAGTTTGGCGCTAAGACTTGCTACACGGCACTGATCTTAGGTCCGTTTGTCGACTTGATGGGGTGGATAGACCCTGTCAGTGGGTCGATGTTTGCTCAGGAGGTACATGGCGAGATAGTAAACAATCCAGGGTTTGACTTGGTCTGTTTCATCTTGGTGATGAGTGCAGCGCAGGCGATCCTCTTTAGCATCAACGCCTCGACGGGTGGACTAGATATCTTGGCGAAGATCTTCAATAAGTACCTCCATGTGCCACTAGGCGTGTCAGTGACGATCGCTGGTGGTCTAATCTGCTGCTCCGCATTTCTGACTAGTCCTACGGGACTTGTGATCATGGGGCTGGTGGGTACGTGGCTCAATGGCTTGATCCTCGACTACTTCATGACCCGCATGAGTTCGCGGACACGTGTCTACGTCATCTCCAAGGATTGGGAGCATATCCGTGACTATGTGATCCATACGCTCAATCGTGGGGTGACGATCCATCCCGTGACGGGTGGTTACTCTGGCGAGGATCACAAGCAGCTGGAGTGCATCTTAACGAGGGATGAGTTTGGCAAGCTCCTAGATCATCTGCGTGCCGAGCGTATGGAACCGTTTATCACCTCAGACCCTGTCAGCGAGGTGTATGGCCTGTGGCGCAAGAAGAGCCAGCGTGAGGAACTCACAGTCGAGACGGGGACGCCTGATGAGAGCACCTTTTAGTATTACCTGATTCACCTAGAACTATGTCACATCTCACGAAGTCGCTCTCGGCTCTCATACTCCTGCTGTCACTCTCGATCAGCTCGCTGATGGCGCAGGAGCCTACGCCCGACGCTGAGCTAGAGGCTCCCCATGACAAGAAGATAGCCCTCTCGCTAGAGGCGCGCGGTGACTACCAGCGCATCTATCTAGGAAGCCAAGCCGACGAGGCGGGCTCAGGCTTTAAGGGAAATATCGCTAACATTATACTCAGTGGCACCTTCTCGCCAAAGTTTAGCTACCTCTACCGACAGCGTCTTAGCTCGGCCAATCTAGATCGCACCTTCTTTGAGTCGATCGACTTCCTCTACCTACAGTACAACCCTACCGAGCAGCTCAGTGTCAAGCTCGGCAAGTGGATCGTCTTCGTCGGTGGATGGGAGTTTGAGCCAGCACCGATAGATGTCTTTCAGCTGGGAGAGTTTTGCTATCATATGCCCGCCTATCAGTGGGGCGCTACCGTGAGCTACACATTGCCCAATGGGCAGGACAACCTCCATGCGCAGGTGATCCAGAGCCCCTATCGCAAAGACTACGAGGCTAGAAGCGGACAGCCTGCCGATATGTATGCCTACAACTTGGTCTGGACTGCGCATCATGACTGGTTTGTGCCGATGTGGAGCGTCAACTTTATGGAGTATGCGCCTGGACGCTTTATGAACTATGTTTCGCTGGGCAACCGCTTTCAGCTGACCCGTCGCACCTTCGTCGACCTAGACTTGATGCACCGTGCGCCACTTGATGGAGATGGTAAGAAGCTCTTTGCCGACTACTCTATCTACGGTCAGCTAGCTTTCCACCCGACAATTCAAACGAAGCTCTACCTCAAGGGGAGCTACGATCAGAATACGAGTGGCTTTCACGCAGACTACGGGGTCACCGATGGCACGCAGATAGCTTGTCTCGGAGGCGGTGTCGAGTATTCACCCATCCCCGAGGTGCGTCTGCATGCACACGCTAACTACGCCTTTGGCACGAACACGAATCCGCAGGCTGTGCTGCACGATCAGCGCACGCAGATCAACGTGGGGGTCACCTGGCGTATGAAAGTACTCTAACTCTTTATACTATATACTATGAGCCTTTACAGACAGCTTAGCGAGGCGATCGCCTCGACACTACATACCCTTTACGATCTCACCACGACCGCTGATGAGATCACGCTGACCGCCACGCGCCCTGAGTTTGAGGGGCATGTGACGCTCGTCGTCTTCCCCTATCTCAAAGCTTCGCACAAGTCTCCCCAAGAGACTGCCGAGACGATCGGAGCCAAGCTACAAGAGCAGACAGATCTCATAGCATCCTATGGCGTGGTCAAGGGCTTTCTCAACCTCACGCTGACCGACTCGGCGTGGATCTCCGCCCTACGGGAGATTGCCAATACTCCGCATTACGGGCACATCACGCCGACAGCTCAGTCACCTCTCGTGATGATCGAGTACTCATCACCAAACACCAATAAGCCGCTTCACCTCGGACACGTGCGCAACAACCTGCTCGGCTACAGTCTTGCTCAGATACTGGAGGCGAGTGGACATCGTGTGGTCAAGACGAATATCGTCAACGACCGTGGCGTGCACATATGCAAGTCAATGCTGGCATGGCTACGCTGGGGCAATGGCGAGACGCCTGAGTCTTCGGGCAAGAAGGGCGACCACCTCATCGGTGACTACTACGTACGCTTTGACAAGGAGTACCGTGCCGAACTGGCGCAGATACGTGCTGCGCATCCCGACTGGAGCGACGAGGAGGTTGAGGCTAAGTCTCAGCTCATGGCCGATGCGCGACAGATGTTACGTCAGTGGGAGCAGGGCGACCCTGAGGTGCGAGCACTGTGGCGACAGATGAATGAGTGGGTCTACAAAGGCTTTGACGAGACTTATAAGCGTATGGGCGTCTCCTTTGACAAGATCTACTACGAGAGCGACACCTACCTCGTAGGCCGTGAAGAGGTCTTGCGCGGCCTGAAGGAAGGACTCTTCGAGCGACACGAGGATGGCTCGGTATGGGCTGACTTTGAGGCGGAGGGACTAGACAAGAAGATCCTCCTACGCAGTGACGGCACCTCCGTCTACATCACCCAAGACATAGGTACTGCCAAGCTCCGCTATCAAGACTTCCCGATAGACCAGATGGTTTACGTCGTGGGCAACGAGCAGGAGTACCACTTTCAGGTGCTATCGCTACTCTTAGACCGCTTAGGATATAAGTGGGGCAAGAGCTTGACGCACTTTAGCTATGGCATGGTCGAGCTCCCTCACGGCAAGATGAAGAGTCGCGAGGGTACGGTCGTCGATGCGGACGATCTGATGGACGCTATGCGCGACACGGCTCTAGAGGTGGCACGAACAGCCCAGCAAGCCAAGGGCGCAGAGCTAGCATCCGAGCCAACGGCAGAAGAGCTACGCACCGCCGAGATGGTCGGGCTAGGCGCGCTCAAATACTTCATCCTCAAGGTGGATCCGAGGAAGAATATGATGTTCAACCCCGAGGAGTCTATCGACTTCAACGGCAACACGGGTCCTTTCATCCAGTACACCTACGCGCGTATTTGCTCGCTTCTGCAGAAGGCTGACGAGATGGGCTACAAGCACCAGCTCCCCGAGGGTGTCGCACTAGCACTTTCGTCCTATGAGACGGCACTCGTTCAGCAGCTGCTCGACTATCCATCAGTCGTCCAGGAGGCTGCCGAGAGCTATTCGCCAGCTCGCATTGCCAACTATACCTACGACTTGGTCAAGGGGTATAATCAGTTCTACCACGAGTGCTCCGTACTGCGTGAGGAGGACGAAGCGCTGCGTAGCATGCGTCTGCAGCTCAGCAAGACCGTTGCCGAGACGATACATAGTGCTATGGGGCTTCTCGGCATTGAGTTGCCCGAGCGTATGTAGTCCGCTTTGAGGGCTTGACTTATTACGTGTATGGAGACCGCTCTCTACACAGCACTACCACGGGATAGTCGCATCGCACTGCTCGCTTCGGGTGGTGTGGATAGCAGTGTGGCGATGCACCTGCTCGTCGAGGCGGGCTTCCGTCCAGACCTTTACTATATACGTATCGGCATGCAGGATGAGGATGGCGGCTACCTCGACTGTCCTGCTGAGGAAGACATCGAGCTGGTGACGCTCCTCGCCCGTCGCTACGATCTGCACCTAGAGATCATCGATCTGCACCAAGTCTATTGGGATCGTGTGGTCGCCTATACGATGGATGCGGTCAGACGGGGGCTCACGCCCAATCCCGATGTGATGTGCAATAAGTTGATCAAGTTCGGAGCTTTCGAAGAGCGTTGCGGCTCCGAGTACGACTATATTGCCACGGGCCACTACGCTACGATACGAAAGACGGCGGAAGGCTTGACCTTCCTCGGCACCTCTCCCGACCCGGTAAAAGATCAGACCGACTTCCTCGCGCAGATCGGCTTTCGGCAGATGGAGCGTCTCCTCTTTCCCATCGGGCACCTTCCCAAGGAAGAAGTGCGTCGCATCGCCCTCGAAGCGCATCTGGTCAATGCGCAACGCAAAGACAGCCAAGGCATCTGCTTCTTAGGACAGATTAATTACAATGACTTCATCGAGCGCTACTTAGGCACTCAGACGGGCGACATCATAGACCATGAGACCGGTGAGAAGATAGGGGAGCACAGAGGCTACTGGTTTCACACCATCGGGCAGCGCAAAGGGCTGGGGCTCTCAGGTGGTCCGTGGTATGTCGTGGCAAAAGATGTGGAGCACAATATCCTCTACGCCTCACGAGGCTACGATCCCAAGACGCAGTACGGCACGATCATCGAGACCGAGGAGATGCACTGGCTCACGACCGATCCGTGGCTCTGGACGAAGACCCCGTCGGATAGTCCGCTGGAGGTCACCTTCAAGATCCGTCACACACCCGACTTCACCGCAGGACGCCTCGAGCATCTCCCCTCAGGCGGCTATCAGCTCGTCAGCAGCGTGCCGATACAGGGTATCGCAGCCGGTCAGTTTGCCACCATCTACGATCCGCAGCGTCAGCTCTGCTGGGGCAGTGCTCCGATCCGCTCGGGCCGCTAGTCGTAACGCTCCCTACAACTCGCTACTTCCCCCCCCGACGAATCTAATTTCCTCGGAGGAAATTTCCAAATAGCTCGCTGAGAAATAAAAAATCTCCACGGAAGAAACAGAAAATTCTTCGGACTTATCATTTGATTCTTCCGAAGTATCATTTGATTCTTCCGAAGAAATTTCTCGTTCTTCGTTGGAGAATAAAAAATAGCCACGTGAGGATTTCAAATTCTCCACGTGGCTATCGTGCTAAATCTATCTTTTTTGAGGGCTCTCGTAAGCGGCATAATAATCGAAACTGTGGAATATTCATAGGCGATGCGGAGGTAGGAATCTTTCCTAAGTGGTCGTTCTCTCTTTGTTTTTGTCTAACTTTGAAGTCCTCACTTACTACACAAACCAAAATCAAACGACTACATATATGACGATTGACAAGCAATATCCCCTCACTTCCGAGGAAATGATAGAGCTACTACGTCAGCAATTGCTTATGTCTGACCGCTACTGCACAGCTGATGGAGTGCTCATTAAGAATGCTATCGTTGAGGATGCGCTTGCACTGCGTCCTGAACTGATTCGTCTCTTACTAGACAGCCCTAAGCTACGAGCCAATTTCTTCACAGAGATCGAAGGAGTGCAGATCTTTGACAAGATACGTTTCCAGCGGTTTGTGATGAACAAGCGTTTCCTTGCTGACAGCTATACAGCCTTTAAGAACAAGATCGGACTCACCACAGATGACGAGCATTACCTCGCAGACAGTCGCGAAGTAGTACTCACGTGGCCGTACAAAGACTGTCTTCTCGAAGGTGGTCAGACTAAGGACGAAGCACGCCGTAGAGAGACCTTCTGGAGTGAGATCTTAGCCCCTGATCAAATCACCCAGCTCACTGCGCCCAAGGCTTTCGCCAACTTCAAGCGATACAGTAGTATAGGTGTACAGGAGGAAGGTGTGCAACTCAGTAATCAAGACAACCTCATCATCAAGGGGAACAATCTCCTCGCACTCTACTCTCTCCGCAAGAAGTACCGAGATCGTATCAAGCTCATTTACATTGACCCGCCCTACAATACTGGCAATGATAGCTTTGGATATAACGACTCCTTCAACCACTCGACTTGGCTTACCTTTATGAAGAACCGCCTTGAGGTGGCACGAGACCTGCTAGCCCCTGATGGAGTGATATTTGTTTCTATAGATAGTTCAAGGCAAAATGCAAATGGAGTTGTAGGAACATCTTCCTTGCCCTATCTGAATGTTCTTATGGATGAGATTTTTGGAAGACGTAACTTTATCGGACATTTGCATTGGAAAAAGAAAAAACAGCCCTCGTTTCTTTCTAGAATTGCAGGCGTTATGGAGTCTATTCTTGTATATGCTAAAGAAGAGTCCCTTGTTGGCAAGTTGCAACTAGAACCTCAAACGGATACTACAAGCCCTGTTATAAATGCGTCAAACAATTACTCAACTATCAAATTTCCAAAAGGCATTAAATACTTAGGAGCTTCCGACTCAATCATAGCTAAAGGCGTTTACAAGAGTCGAAGTATGACGACAGAGTTTCATGACGACTTAATTGTTAAAAAGGGCCGAATAGTAAATGAGTTTACAGCGACGGCTAAGTTTAGAATCTCAGAGGAGGATTTGAACAGGTTTTGTAAGTTGGACTTGCTTTACATCAGCAAGAATAATTCTTTCCGACGTTATAAGACAGAGGAGGAAAAACAGAAGAGAAAAACTATAACAGACTTATTACTTGATTGGGGACAAAATCAAGATGCGACAGATGAGTTGAGAACATTATTCGATGTTCAAGACGACGGAAAAGTATTTGACTTTGCAAAACCAGAGCGTTTAGTCTCCAATATATTAGAAACTTGTTCCGAAGAGGGCGACATTGTTCTAGACTACCATTTGGGTAGTGGTACGACGGCCGCAGTAGCACATAAGATGGGGCGACAGTACATAGGCGTGGAGCAGATGGACTACATAGAGAGTGTGGCTGTGGAGCGACTGAAGAAGGTTATCGCAGGGGAGCAAGGAGGTATCTCTAAGAGTGTTGACTGGCAGGGAGGAGGAGACTTTGTCTACTGCGAACTGGCCTGTGCTAACCAGACGTACATAGATCAGATACAGCAGGCCGAGACGCAACAAGGACTATTAGACATATGGGCGGAGATGCAGCAACGAGCATTCCTCAGCTACAAAGTGGACCATAAGAGCTACAACAACCTAGCCAAGGAGCTCACAGATCTGTCATTAGAAGGATTGAAACACTTCCTGATAGACGTACTCGACAAAAATCTCCTCTACGTACCTCTCTCAGAGATAGCGAGTGAGGAGTACAACTGCCTATCAGATGAAGACAAGAGGCTAACGAACGCATTCTACAACGATAAATAGTTCAAGCGAGTCCATGGAGAATGTAAGTCTCACAAGGGTAGGGGCGGACCTGCGTGTCCGCCCATCCTCGCCAAAGAGCTGTATGCCCTGCGGGCGGACACGCAGGTCCGCCCCTACACGAGCTACGTCAACACGACAAGTCCAGCCATCAGACGCTGTGACACCCGTCTACCTGAGTGTTCGCCCATAAATGACTAGAATAATATTGTATTATGAACGAGTACTCAAACGATCTTCCTAATCGCAAGACAATGCGATGGCAGGGGTATGATTATTCTCTGAGCGGGCTCTATTTCATAACTATTTGCGTGCAAGGAAGTCTATGTTTGTTTGGACGGATACAAGAAGGCGAGATGATCCTTAATGACGCAGGCATGATGGTGACACGCTGGTATTATGAATTACAACATAGGTTCCCTACTATATGGTGCGATACTTTGGTAGTAATGCCCAACCACATCCATTGTGTTATCCTCAACTCTGTAACTGCTGGCGGACGCATAGATCCGTCCTTGCGGAATGACATTGATACAGCGTGTCTAGGTATACAAGATCTACATCGATATGAACAAATTGGGCTGTCTCAGCAAAGTCTATATTTGCCAGACGAGGAGGGGACAGTTGACATAAGAGCTGTAGTTCAATGGTTCAAAACAATGACAACAAATGAGTATATACAGGGAGTGAAGCAGAAGTGTTGGCGCCCTTTTTTGCGTAAACTATGGCAACGAAGCTATTGGGAGCGTGTTATACGCAATCCGCATGAATACGATATGATAACAAATTATATTACGACTAATCCTCAGCGTTGGGCACAAAAAGGCTCTGCGGACAAGTCATTACAAAAGGGTAGTCTATGGAAACCTATCTAATAGTAGGGGCGGACCTATGTGTCCGCCCGTCCTCACCAAAGAGCTGTGTACCCTGCGGGCGGACACGCAAGTCCGCCCCTACACGAGCTACGTCAGCACGACAACTCCTCCATCCAGACGCTGTGACACCTGTCTCCGTAGGGGGCGGACCTATGTGTCCGTCCATCCTCGTCGGAGAGCTACATGTCCTGCGGGTGGACACGCAGGTCCGCCCCTACACGAACCACGTCAACACGACAATCCCACCCATCAGACGCTGTGACACCTGTCTCCGTAGGGGCGGACCTATGTGTCCGCCCCTACACGAGCTACGTCAACACGACAAGTCCAACCATCCAGACGGTGTGACACCCGTCTTCGTAGGGGCGGACCTGAGTGTCCGCCCGTTGTCGTGAAAGAGCTAGATATCAAACCATAAAGCACCTTAGATTACATCTTAAATAAGATCTTCGCCATAGGGTATTAGCGTGTACAACATAAAGAACAGAGAAGAAATGAACAATAAAACTCTATACCAAGAGATTACCGAAGAGCTAGGGAAAAAGACTATTGAGCGTTTCCCTATCCCCGAATATTTTGCCACAGCACTTAATCCTACTTTCAAGTTGCGTCCCTATCAAGAGGAATGCTTTCGCTACTTTTCAGCACTGTGGAACAAGGACTTTGTCGATACTTTGGGATCCCGAAGACACTTTCTCTTTCATATGGCAACGGGAAGTGGCAAGACACTGATTATGGCGGGGCTACTCTTAATGCTGTACGAGAGAGGGTATCGCAATGTTCTCTTTTTCGTTGATCAAAAACCGATTATAGCTAAAAGCAAGATCAACTTCCTCGCTCCGACCGCTAGCAAGTACCTCTTCAATACCCCTATCCAGATAGGTGAGCGACAGATTCATATACGAGAGGTGGATAACTTTCAGAGTGTAGACTCCGATAGTATCAATATCTGCTTCTCCACGCTTGCCCAGCTACACACTGACCTCAACAATCCAAGAGAGGGTGCCCCTACCTATGAAGACTTTGAGGGATTAAAGCTGGTGATGATTGCGGACGAAGCGCATCATATCAACGCCGACACCAAGCGTGGTGCCAAGAGCAAGGAGATCCCAACGGTAGATTTATTTGGTGGAAATGCCCCTGAGCCATCTTCAGATGAGATTGAGAGCACGAGCTGGGAGCAGACTGTAGAGCGAATTCACCGCTTTTCGAATAGTATCTTATTGGAGTTCACAGCGACGATGCCCTTAAGCAATGAGTATGTTATGGAAAAGTACCATAACAAGCTACTCTTTGATTACCCTCTTCGCAAGTTTAGAATGGATGGCTACTCTAAGGACATTGAGGTAGTACAGCGAGATCTAAGCGATATGGATCGTGTCTTGCAGGCTCTTGTGTTAAGTCAGTACAAGCGCAAGCTCTTTAATAGTATACGCCAGCCAATCAAGCCAGTCGTATTCTTTAAGTCCAAGACTAAGAAAGCGAATAAAGAAATCTACCAACAGTTTATAGAGACTATTGATCAGTTACAGCCACAACAACTAGAAGATATTCGTAAGGGTGCTAGTGGTGATGTAGAAACGGCCTTTGAATACTTCGCTAGAGAAAACGTATCGATAGAGAATCTAATCAGTGAGCTACAGGTGGACTTTAGTGAGGAGAAGCTAATCCAGATTGATGGAAGCAATGACAGTGATGAAAAGCAGCGACTCCTCAATACGCTTGAGGATAGTGACAATGAGGTTCGAGCAGTCTTTGCTGTAGATATGCTCAAAGAGGGATGGGATGTACTCAATCTCTACGACATAGTACGACTTTACGACACACGGGATCATAACAAGGGTGTGCCAGGCAAGACAACGGTAAGCGAGGCTCAACTAATAGGACGTGGGGCGCGCTATATGCCTTTTGAGGATCCTAAAGGGGGACTCCCACGCGGACAGCGTAAGTATGATACAGACCTATCTAATCCTCTCCGTATAGTCGAAAAGTTACATTACCATAGCGCTCACAACCCTCGCTACATACAGGAACTCAAGGTGGCTCTAGTCGAGAGTGGTATAATAGCTGAAAAAGTCAAAGAAGTACAGGTGAGTTTTAAGCCCGCCTTTAAGGATACGAAGCTTTACAAAGAAGGAATTGTCTTGGCAAATGAGCGAAAACAAAAAGTCTCTAATCAGCTCTTTGGAGAAAATCTAGCCAAGACACTTCCTAACAAAAGAGTCCATGTCACGCTTTATACGGGGGGAATGCATAGTCAACTCATCCTAGACAAAGAACAAACTGGTGAGACAAAGCAGATAAAGCAACGAAGCTTTCAAACGAATTTTGCAGAGTTGGGATACCACGTAACGAGATGTGCCCTATATCACTTGGCTGAGTATGACTTCGACTCCTTACAACGCACCTATCCAAAACTACACTCCATGCGAGATTTCATAGAGAATGACCTATACCTGCCACAAGTCTCTATCTCTGTGACAAGCGATGCGACAAAGCTATCTGATCTGACTCAACAAGACAAACTGACGGTGGCCATAAGTGCGCTAAAGAATCTTATTCCTGAGCTCCACCTAGAGGAGGAGCAGTACGAAGGGACAAAAGAATTTAAGCCCTTAGCTTTCAAGAAAGTTTTCAAAGATCACAGACTCAAGTTTAGCCTTGATGGAAGCGATGACGGTTATGGTAGTCCGATAGACTTAGATCTCACCGAGTGCCCTTGGCACGCATACGACAATTGCTTCGGTACCAGTGAAGAGAAAGCTCTAGTGAAGTACATTGACAGCATATATCCATCCTTAGAAGAACGATATGAGGAGATCTATTTAGTGCGCAATGAACGGGATCTAAAATTGTTCGATTTTGCTACAGGACAAGCCTTCGAACCAGATTACCTTCTCTTTATGACTAAGAAAAAGGACGAAAAAGAGACTTGTATCTATCAGATTTTCATAGAACCAAAGGGGGGACACCTACTTCAAAAAGATCGTTGGAAAGGAGTTTTGCTAGAGCAAATACATAATGTCGCTAAAGTGACTTTCTCTCAGCACGGACGAGAGTTTGTCGTCTGGGGTATGCCCCTATATAACAGTGATGCTGAGGGCTTCTTTGATAAAACATTGAAGAAGACCCTTGATCTAGACTAAAACAGCCTTGTAAGGGTGCATTCATCACTAGACGAGAGATCTAGCTTTAGTTTCACAGCAAAGCTTGTGTGATGATTGCAAGGGGTAGGTTGTGCCCTTTGGCTTATAGGCGGTATGTTCTACAAGTTTGGACTAAATGTCGTGCTGCTCTTCTTTAGAGGCTGTTGAAAGGCTCGCTGAGACGCATGTTGATCATAGAACGATGTTGAGTGCACTAGAGTTCAGGCGCAAGGACCTCTCGTATTACCTTTGCACTGTTTAGACAACGCAACGACAAAGATTTGCATCCTCAAGCGTCTAGTCCGCCTTGCAAGAGGGCAATAATTAGCGAGTCTCCTGTATCCATTGGCTTTTATCCTTAGACTTCGCAAACCGAGTAGTCAGAAGAGATGAATGGACACACGGGGGGTGTTATGACTTGCGTGATCGAGCGGTATGGAGGATAATGCGCTATGCGGTCGGTTTTTTGTAAGTTTGCAGAAGTAATTGAATTCATCAACTATAGATACCTATGAATATGTTCCTTCTACAAGCAGCACAGCAGGGTGCTCCTGCGTGGACTTCGCTTATCTTCTTTGTAGTCATCATCTTGATCTTTTGGCTTTTCTTCATCCGTCCTCAGAGCAAGCGGCAGAAGAAGCTACAGCAGGAGCGTGACGCACTCGCTGTAGGCGATGCAGTCATGACGGCAGGCGGTGTGCACGGTGTGATCCGTAAGGTGCACGAGCAGACCTTTGAGGTGGAGATAGCTCGGGATGTCTGCGTAGAGATTGCCAAGAGCTCGGTATATCCACTCGGCACGGACCCCAACGCTCGCTAATAGACTCTTCGAACTGTTGAGACGGGAGCGGTGCGACTCAATCTGACCCCTAAGCCTCGCACAGGTGGAGAACCTGTGGTGCGTAAGCAGCGTATGCCTCGCTTGAGACGACTGCTGGGGATTGCTGTGTGGGTGCTTCTAGCGACCGTCTTATGGTTCATGCAGACGCTCTCCCGTGGCACGACCTCGATCGTCCATGTCCCCATCGTATATGAGGATATGCCCAGAGAGATCGGCCTAGAGGGAGAGCAGCCGAAGACGCTGGATGTCAGCGTCTCAGCAAAAGGCTCTCAGCTCCTCTTCCGCTGGATGAAGGGCGTACCGCCGATCTCCCTATCTATGCCACAGCGGGTGCCTCAGAATGGGCGCATTCTCTTTAGCAATGCGGTCTTGACGCAGAAGGTGCGTGAGAGCCTCGGAAGTTCTATACAGATCCGTGATATCTATCCTAATCAGATTTCGCTGCGCGCATTCCCTCTCCAGAGGAAAGAGGTGCCAGTCGTAAATCATGTGTCGGCCTCTGCTAAGGATGGCTATATGGTTCTCCCGCTGACGATAACTCCTACCACGGTCAAGCTGTATGGTAGCCGTGAAGCACTAGAGGGGATTAGCGAGGTGCACACCAAAGAGCAGATCTACAAGGACTTGTCTCAAGACAAAGTGGCGCACGTGCCGTTCGAAGAAATCCCCCACGTCTATATTTCTCCCGATAGTGCCCAGCTACAGATCTCTGTCGTCGAGCTTACGGAGAGACGCATCGAGCTACCCATCGAGGCGCTTAACACACCCTCTGGCTTTGTCGCTAAGCTGCTCCCAGCTCGTGTCACTCTGACCCTAACGATGCCGATCACAGACTACAATAAACCTATCGGAGACAAGATCTCAGTAGTGGTCGATCTGCAGTCGCTCTCAGAAGCTGAGCAAAAAGGTGAAAAACGACCAGAGATGTTGCCCGTAAGAATCGAGGGCCTACCTGACTGGGTGGTGCGTGCCAGCGCTGCGCCCAAGGCGGTACAGTATATCCTAGAGACTGCCGAGCCGTGAGCCGTGCTGGCTACCGTGTCATGACCGAAAAGCAGCTCACATCCTCCGCAATACCCCCTCGTATCTTAGGATTGACAGGAGGAATAGGTGCGGGAAAAAGCTTCGTTGGCCGGATGCTTGTCGAGGCAGGGCTACCACTCATGGATAGTGATGCGGTGGCTCGAGGGGCTTACACTGAGAGTGCGCTGGTGCGTCAGCAAGTGATCGCGCTGCTGGGTGCAGAGGTTTATGACACAGAGGGGAAGCCTCGCTATGATGAGATCGCTCGTAAAGTTTTCGCTCCGTCTGATGAAGGGAAGTCGCTATTGCACCGCCTGGAGCAGATTATTCACCCCTATGTATCTGACAGACTAGAAACTTGGGCTAAGGAGCAGCATGCCCCCGAGGGGTGGGTCGTCCTAGAGAGTGCTATCTTGTGGCAGTCAGGCTTCTATCGTCTCTGCGACGCCGTGGCCGTCGTGACGGCTCCTGAGTCGGTACGGGTGTCTCGTGTCCAGGAGCGTGACAAAGCCTCCCGTGAGCAAGTGCAGGCACGGATTGATCGTCAAGCTTCGTACGCTTTCTCGGCTCTGCAGCAGGCGCACCCCGAGCTACCTATCTACCAGATCAACAATGATGGGGTGCAGGAGCTGGAGGGGCAAGTGGCGCAGCTGCTCTCTTCTCTAGCCGCTCTGTAGATAGACTAGCGTGTATGGATAGCTCGGTCGGGTTATGGACGTTGACTCCCTTTGGGGTAGATCGTGGAGCTGAGGAGATCATTTTACTACTGCTCCTCGTGCTACTCTTACTCCCAGCGCTTATGCAGATGTGGGTTGGCTCTCTCCTGTCTCGCTCGGTCGATGCGCTACTATATAATAGAGGACACATCTTCTTTCGCAACTTAGTGCATCGGGTATCTGTCGGTACTTATGCGCTCCTCGGAGGGTTGCAGCGACACTTGCTGGTCGGTGTGACTGGTTATCTGCTCCTACGTTACTATGCCGACCTTCCCTCAGGCGAGCTCTGGACGACCCTCTCACAGGTAGGGCTCCTAGCTCTCGGTAGTCTTGTCTTGAGCGGACTTTATCTAGGGGTCAACCGTCTGCTGGCGGGGATCTATCTTGACTCCGAATTTTATCTACACTGGGTGCGTCACTATAGCATCTTGGAGTGGCTGTGGCCGTTGCCTCTCTACTTGAGCTCCTTGCTGCTGCTGGCAGGCGTCTGGCAGGGCGTCGCACTCTGGCTGACGATCGCTGTAATTCTCTTGTGGCGTCTAGCGATCATCCTACCTACGGCCCGATGGCTAGGGGAGGCTGGGGTGACTCCTTTGCTTATTTCTTTGTACCTTTGCAGCCAGGAAATGGCTCCTCTTGCCTATCTCATAGGCTTTGGAATGCTGATCCTATGAAAGAATCTATCGTATACCATTAGCACCCTGCCTGTGCGTATGTCACGGATTAAAAAAATACTTATTTCTCAGCCCGCTCCACTGATGGCCAACCCCTACACCGAAGTCGCTGAAAAGTATCAAGTGGAGCTTGATTACAAGCAGTTCATTCGTGTCGAGACGGTTGCAACGAAAGAGTTTCGCCAGCAGCGCATCAATCCTTTAGATTACACAGCCATCATCTTTACCTCTCGTACCGCCATCCTGCACTTCTTCACGCTGATGAAAGAGATGCGCATCACGATGCCGGATACGATGAAGTATTACTGCAGCTCAGAGATGTCCGCGCCATACCTACAGAAGTTTGTCAACTACCGCAAGCGCAAGGTCTTCTTTTCACCGACAGGACGTACTGAAGATCTTGTCAAGGTGATTGTGAAACATAAGGGTGAGAAGTATCTCCTCCCCGTCGCAGAGGAGCACAGTGCTAAGCTCTCCGACCTGCTGACAGAGGCGGGGATAGACTATACCAAGTCGATCATGTATCGCACCATACCTCGTGAGTTAGAACTCGAGAAGCCGCTACCTTACGATATGATCATCTTCTTCAGCCCCGTCGGGATCACCTCGCTCTTTGAGAATGTCCCTGACTTCAAGCAGAAGGATATCATCATCGCCACGGTAGGTCCTAAGACCGCACAACGAGCTGAGGAGCTAGGGCTCAAAGTGAACATCAAGTCTACGGGCAGTCGTCAAGATCCGCCGATGCCTGAGCTGCTCCACAACTTCCTTGCCGAGCAGGAGGGATGACTACGGAGGAAGACTCCCTTCGCTCCCACCAGAATCAACGTCTACCCAAGGGTGAGCGACTCTATCTGCGTGAGGAGATAGAGCGCCTTCATGACCGTGGGCGTTCGTTCGTCTCTTACCCCATCCGCATTGTTTGGCTCACTGAGCCTATTGCCACGCTGACTCCAGGAGATCAGGCGCAGGTGGCGGTTATGACTTCGGTCGCTAAGCGTCGCTTCAAGCACGCAGTAGATCGCAACCGCATCAAGCGCATGACCCGCGCTGCCTATCGCCTCCACAAAGAACCTCTTTGGCAGGCAGCTACCCAGCACCACTGTACGGTGCGACTAGCGCTACAGTCTGTCGCTAAGACGATGCCGACCTATTCAGAGATCGAGCAAGCGGTAGAGCGTGCTGTGGCACGCATCGTCAAGGAGATAGAAAAGGGGAACCAGACCCCTCCCGACGCTGCATCCTCAACCGATCGTCAGGAGCAGACCACAAAAGCCTCTGCTGAGCAAGCTAAGCAAGACGACTCACAGCAACCCTCATTAGCGGTACGCTTGCTGAGCTACCCTGTCAAGTTTTATCGTCACTTCATCTCGCCACTACTGCCACCCAGCTGTCGCTTTACACCGACCTGCTCGCAGTATGCACTAGAGGCTCTGCGGGTGCATGGAGCACTGAAGGGTAGCTGTCTAACTATATGGAGACTCTTACGATGTAACCCCTTCAACCGACATGTAGGTTACGACCCTGTGCCACCACGACAATGAGCGAAGAGATTAGAGCGGCAGAGCAATGCACTGGTAAGCGATGCGTCAGCCGTCCAAAACTTCTAGACTGCCACACACATAGCCAGGAGCTGTGCCGCCAAGCGATTCGCTCGCTTACTTATGCAGAGTGGGGCGATGACGCAACGATCGAGGAGGGTCAGCTCTACTCAATAGGCTTTCACCCCTGGTCACTGCCTCCAGAGGAGAACCAGACAGCACTCATCGATCAGATGCAGCGCCGCCTAGCATCGGCACCTCAGATCGTCGCTGTCGGTGAGTGTGGCATCGACAAGGTGCGTAGCAACGCAACGCTCTCACAGCAATTGGTCTGGCTAGAGGCGCAGATGCGCTTAGCCTGTCAGCTACAGCGCCCTATCCTCCTACACACTGTACGTGCATGGGCTGAGATGATTGAGATGCGTAGCCAGATGGAGCAAGAGTTTGCGCAGCTCCCTCCGATGCTGCTGCATGGCTTTCGAGCTAGAGGAGAGGTGGCGCAGATGATGCTGAGCAAGGGCTTTGCGCTCTCCTTCGGCCGTCACTACGATGCTGAGGCTTTGCACCTAGCCTATGAAGCGAACGCACTCCTCGTCGAGACCGATGAGATCCCCAACGGACTTACGCATCGAAAGGCTATAGAGGCAACCTACGCTCACATCGCAGAGGAGCTAGCCACCACGACAGAGGTCTTGGCAAGCCAAGTAGCGCAGACACCTTTCTGGCAGCAGATCGAATGCTAAGCCTTTTGCGCTAAAAGCGTTATCTTAGTCCACAGATTAGCCCTAACAGACGGAATGGAATGACAGATATGAACCCGCTTGCATGCTCTCCAGAGTATCAGAGGCTTCGGGAGCAGTACGAGACGCTCGTCGCAGACTACACAGCACTCGTCTCTCAGTATCAGGAGATGACGGATCACGAGGCGCCTCACCTGTCTGCGCTCTACATGCACTACTTTGGCAAGCTACTATACAATCAGTTGCGTCTAGGGCTTTCCTTAGCCACGCTCCGCTTGAGGCGCTCGCTCCTGCAGGCTTACATCAATCGAGACGAAGCGCCCGACCTCGTCAAGATCGACAAGCAGATGGCGCAGCAACGACTAGAGTTTCATCAGCTCCTCGAGCGAAAGCTGGCTCAGCTCAAAGCCGCCAAGGAGTATTGGGACAGACCACGCCTGTCTCCCGAGGAGACCAAAGAGCTCAAGGAGATCTACAAGACCCTCGTCAAGCGACTCCACCCAGACCTCAACCCGCACTACACGGAGGAGGACAAGCGGCTCTTTCTGATCACTGTGAAGGCTTATCAGAGCGGAGACCTTACTCAGTTACGAGCTGTGCTGGATCTGCTCAACAAGGAGAAGCACAAAGAGGTACTCCCCTCAGATCCTGAGGCTCTTTCGGCAGAAATCGAAAAACTACGAGAGAAGAAGAGTACCCTTGAGATTAGGATGGCCAAGCGGTCGGAGAGCTTTCCTTTTGATCAGAAAGAGTTACTGTCAAGCCCCGTAAAGATACTAGAGAAGCAAGCTGAGCTGCAAGCGGTCATCCAGGAGCTAGAGGCGAGCCAGAAGGAGATGAAGAAGATCATCACACTGATGGAGGAGTACAAGTCACATAACCTATGAGCAACGAGATCATACCAGTCAGCCCTGAGCTACTAGCGCTCATTGGCACTGAAGGCATCAACGCACTAGGACTACCCAAGCGGGAGATCTTTCTTCTAGACATTGTAGTCGCTGGGACCACCTTCTGCCCTATCGTACAGGAGATTTACCCGACGCTACTACCTGACACGGTGCTACGTATGGTACGACAGCCGCAAAACGAACACGACGAAAACGCCATCGCCATCTATTACGAGGAGCACCGCATAGGCTATGTGCCACAAGAGCTCAACCTAGTCATATCACGTCTGATGGACGCTGGCAAAGAGTTCTACGCTCGGGTCGTTCAGGTGAAGAAGATCAACGAGTGGGTGCGCATATCGGCCAAGCTCTTTATGATCGAGTAGCGAAATGTAGGGCGACGTCTCTCTAACCTCTAATCTCTAACCTCTAACCTCTAATCTCTAACCTCTACTCTCCCTCCTCTATAAACTTGAGGTAGTTGCTGAGCGTACGCTCGGCTTGCCCTACGTCTTGCGGGGCGTAAAACTGCGCATCGCTAAGTTCGTCGGGCAGGTACTGCTGTCGTGTATAGTGCTTGGGGAAGTCGTGCGGGTAGCGGTAGTCGACACCGTAGCCGAGGTCAGACATCAGCTTGGTAGGTGCATTGCGCAGATGGAGCGGCACTGGCAGATTGCCCGTCTCACGCACTTTGGCGAGGGCGGCATCGATGGCGAGGTAGGCCGAATTGCTCTTCGGCGAACCAGCCAGGTAGACGACCGCCTCGGCAAGCGGTATGCGTCCCTCGGGCCATCCGATGAAGTCAACCGCATCGGCAGCAGCCTGCGCCACGACTAGCGCCTGCGGGTTGGCCAAGCCTATATCTTCGGCAGCTGAGATGACCACACGACGCGCTATGAAGCGAGGCTCTTCGCCGCCCTCGATGAGGCGAGCCATCCAGTAGAGCGCTGCATCGGGATCGCTGCCTCGTATGCTCTTGATGAATGCGGAGGCGATGTCGTAGTGCAGCTCACCGTCACGATCGAAGGCTGCGGGCTGTTGACGGGCTACGCTAGCGATCGCCTCGCCCGTCAATTGTACGGTCGTCTCGTCGGGGTGCTGCTCGAGAGCCATCGAGAGAGTCATCTCGAGAAGGTTGAGTAGCTTGCGGGCATCGCCACCAGCCAAATGAATAAGCATCTCACGGTCGGCACCCTCTAGGGAAACTGAGTAGCGAGAGAAGAGCGGATCGGTGGCGAAGACACGGTCGATGAGTTGCGAGAGGTCGCTATGCTCCAGGGGCTTGAGGACGAAAACCTGACAGCGTGAGAGGAGTGGGCGGATCACTTGAAAGGAGGGGTTCTCGGTTGTCGCGCCGATCAGTGTTACCACCCCCTGCTCGACCGCTGCCAGTAGGGAGTCCTGCTGGGACTTGGAGAAGCGGTGTATCTCGTCGATGAAGAGGATAGGCCGTCCCTGATGCTGTGAGAAGAGACCGGTCTGCGCCTCTTTGGCTTCTTGTAAAGTTTTGCGCACATCGGCTACGCCTGAGCCGACCGCCGAGAGGCTGTAGCAACGACACTGCATCAACTGCGAGAGAAGCCGTGCGAGGGTCGTCTTGCCGACGCCGGGTGGTCCCCATAGGATCATCGAGGGTATGTGCCCCCGCTCGAGCATCACACGTAGCGGGGCATTCGCACCGACGAGGTGAGACTGTCCGACATACTCTTCGAGCGTCTTAGGACGCATCCGCTCCGCTAGCGGTATCTGCTCTACTGAC
>QWCK01002824.1_pt1 | contig 20477 bp, 27 predicted proteins | sample 1972571 | NCBI WGS metagenome assembly QWCK01 (sample SAMN09866710, study PRJNA288562) | Human gut metagenome isolate term2_stool, whole genome shotgun sequencing... | isolation source: gut | host: Homo sapiens | place: USA: California
AATTTTAGAAAAAAGGTTATTAGACATTGCGAAGAAAGGTTATCAGGTATATCTGGAGAAGTCTGGATTGATGATGTGAGGATTAAGTGATGATTTTATACCATGTTTTTAAGTTTGATAAGTCTTCTAGGGAGCGGAGGATGGTTAAGGTTACTGATGACGTAGATAAGGCTAAGGATTATATTTACAGTCATTGGAAGGATATGGATGATATGTTTTACCTTGAGAAGAAGTTATATGGCAAGGAGGCTAGAGGAGATCGTGCAGGAGTTGTATGAGAGGATGATTAAGGATTCTCTTAGGAAGTATGTTTATGCCAGGGATTTTATTGATAGGGCAAGGCTGCAGGTTATGGAGCTTGAGTCTAAGAAGGAGTCTAGGCAGGTGGCCAAGTATGGCTTGTCTTTACCAGGGGGGGCTGGTTTGGCTAATGACGATAAGATTATTAATATTAATGCAAAGATTTCAATGCTCCAAAAGAATATTAAGTCTAACCAGTCTTTGATTGATGAGGTCGAGTTTGGTTTTGTGGGTTTGTCTGAGGAGGAGGTTGATATTGCTGTGTCGATTTATGGTTATAAGCAGAGGTGGAGTAAGATTGATGAGCTTAAGGCTAAGTATCATTATTCTAGGTCTAGCTTGTATGAGATTGCTAATGCTTCTCTGGAGCATATGGCTATGAGAATTTTTGGTGATGCTTGATTCTGGATTATTTCCGGACTATTTTCCTTTTAATATGCGATATAATATAAGTGTGAAAGTGCAACCAAGTTTGATATGAGGCGGTTTTAGTACCGTCTTATGTCGCTTGTTTTTTTATTTCTCTCTTTGAGTTAAGCTGCCATAGTCATCTGATCTCCTTATTTATTATAGATTCAAGCAGCAACAATAATGACAAGTTCTTTCGTATGTACTCGGGTATATGGCAGCTTAACTGAGAGTGAGAAAGAGGGGAGTGCAATGGCAAAGGTAAGATTAGACAGGCAAGGAAGCCACAGAGTAAACTTTGAAAGAAATAAAAAGATTATACTAAAGACACAGAATACTTGTGGCATATGTGGTAGGCCAGTAGATATGAGTCTTAAGTATCCAGACCCACTTGCCCCTTGTATAGACCACATCATACCAGTAGCTAAGGGCGGACATCCAAGTGATATAGAAAACTTGCAGCTTGCCCACTGGACTTGCAACAGACAAAAGTCTGACAAGCTTTTTAAAAATAAAGAAGTAATGGAGCCTAAGGTTATAGGGAATAGGAACTTGCCATGGTCAATGGACTGGACTAGTTATGAACCAGACTAGGGGGGGTAGGTCCCCTGGTGGGCTTGCTTCTGATGTTCCGCCGTCTACTGTACATTTTTTCTCGTGAGAATCTTATTTTTTGGTAATAATTGAAAAATTCAAAGAAAGGTAATTATGAATTTTAAGGAAATTAAGGAGGGGATTTGAAAATATATTATGGAATATGGATTAGATTATTTGCGTGGAAAACTTGATAAGCACGCTTTAAGAGTTAATTTGAGATACAAACAATATGATGAAAAATATCAAGATAGGGATGTAGGGATAGTAATTCCCAAGGAAATTAAGGATCAGTATAGGGCTGTTATGGGTTGGTCTACCAAGTCTGTGGATGCCCTTGCTGATAGATTAGTTTTTAAGGGATTTGCTAATGATATTTTTAATTTAGAGGAAATATTTAATCTAAATAATCCTGATATATTTTTTGATTCTGCGATTTTATCGGCTTTGATAGGGTCTTGCTGCTTTATATATCTAAGCAAGGCTGAAACTGATGAGGCAAGGCTACAGATAATAGAAGCTAGTAATGCTACTGGGATAATAGATCCTATTACAGGACTTTTGACAGAGGGCTATGCGGTCTTATCTAGAGATGAATGTAACAATCCAAAGTCTGAGGCCTACTTTAGGCCTTATTTCACTGATTACTACGAGGATGGTGAGTTTGCCTATAGGATTGATAATCCTGCTGCTAGGGTTCTTCTAGTGCCAATTATGTATAGACCTGATGCTGTAAGGCCTTTTGGTAGGTCGAGGATATCAAGGTCAGCAATGTACTATCAAGCATATGCTAAAAGGACCTTAGAAAGGGCAGATATATCTGCAGAGTTTTATTCTTTCCCTCAGAAATACTTGATTGGTACTTCGCAAGATGCAGAGCCTATGGATAAGTTTAAAGCAACCATTGCAAGTATCTTAGAAATTACCAAGGATGAAGATGGAGATGTACCAAAACTGGGGCAGTTCCAGCAACAATCCATGGCTCCATTTACTGAACAATTAAAGACTTTAGCATCTGTTTTTGCAGGTGAAACTGGTCTTACCTTAGATGATTTGGGATTTGCAACTGACAATCCATCTTCAGCTGAAGCTATAAAAGCAAGTCACGAAACCTTGAGGACAACTGCAAGAAAGGCTCAGAGATGTTTTGGCTCTGGATTTTTGAATGTTGGCTATGTGGCAAGGTGTCTTGAAGATGATTACCCATATCTTAGAAATCAATTCTACAAGACAAAAGCTACATGGTATCCTGTATTTGAACCAGATGTGGCAGCTCTATCTGGAATAGGTGATGCTGCAATCAAGGTTAATCAAGCAGTGCCAGATTATTTTAATAAAAATAACTTATCAGACTTAACAGGAATAGACTATGAATAATGATATAGTTCCTGAATTATTAGAAGAGATTAAAAAGGCCTTTCTAAGTAAAAGTAGAGAATCAAGGATACTCAAAGATAAGTTACTTGCTTTAAAAAATAAGAAAGCAAACTACAAGGATGCTAATGAATTTGCAGAGGAATTAGGTAAAATACTTGCCGAGATTTTTAAAGATAAAATCAAGACCGAAGACTTGCCAGATGGCAAGATGTTTTATAACATTGCTCAAAGGATAATAGATCCAAATATGCATTTGACTTTTGACATGGTAGGAGATTATTCTAGGGATGTACAAGCTTTGTTGAATCAAGAAGCTGGTATATCGATTGCTGCTTTAAAGGCAGATATAAACCAAGATAGGATTGATAAGATAGTCGAAAAAGTAAGCAGCTATGATTCATATGATGATGCCAAATGGCTACTAGATGAACCAATGATAAATTTTGCTCAATCAATTGTAGATAGTACGATACAGAAAAATGCTGACTTTCACTATAAGTTAGGTTTTAAGCCTAAGATAGTAAGAACTGAGGTAGGTGGATGTTGTAAGTGGTGCAAGGATAAGGCTGGGGTCTATGATTATGAATCAGTAAAAGACACTGGCAATGATGTCTTTAGAAGACATAGATATTGCAGGTGTACCGTAGACTATGTGCCAGATAAAAGTAGAAGACAGGATGTTTGGTCAAAACAGTGGAATGATCTTGAAAAACGTGATAAAATAGAAGAAAGAAAAGCTATATCAAATGGTCATAAGTTTACAATAGCTTCTAAACAGCTTGGTAAAAAATCTAGTAAGCATATGAGAGATTTTGGACTAGATGTTAGTTCAGAATCAGATAGGAAGAAATTTGCTAAAATAATCAATGATATAGTAGAAAACAAGGATAAAATTATTAGAAATATAAGTTGGAGAGGTCAGACTGATACCCTAACAGCCTACATAAAAGGTGAGGATGTAGTACTAGTTAATAAAGATAATGAATTTGTGACAATTCTGAAGGGAGGTATTAACAATGCTAGGATTAAGAACGCAGGAAAGCAATGAATTTATAAAGTTTTTTAAATTAGTCCAAGATGAGGCTAAAAAATTAAATAAAGTTTTCTTTTTAGATTTTGGACAATGTGATGATATCTCATTTAATGGAATGGAAGTTGATTCTTTGTTTGGTTGGTTGATACCTAATGAAGATGTAGAAAAATTCAATGCAGAATTTATTAAGGAAACTAGTCTTTTAAAATGGGATGAATACTCTTCTTGGGTAATTCCAAATATAGAAGGTGAAAAGTTGAATATTGTATTTGAATAAGCACGGCTAAACTTACAGGTGTAAGATTTTAGAGGTGCTTTTTTAGTAGAAAATTATCGACCTGAGTAAGTCGTAAAACTGCTATTTTTTATTGGAAGGAGTCATGATGGTTCGATATGGTTGTCAGACTCCCAGCCAGTCGGTAATACTTGATTATGAAAAGACTCTTGGTCAAGAAGCTATAGATATCTATAAGAAGACTGGTTTAAGTCCTTATCCATGGCAAGAAAAGCTTATAAAAGATATTTTTGCAATCAATGATGATGGCTTATGGACTCATTCCAAGTTTGGTTACGCAGTACCACGAAGGAATGGTAAGACCGAGATAGTCTACATGGCCGAGCTTTGGTTTTTAATGGATGGTAAAAATATCATCCATACCGCTCATAGAATTTCTACGTCACACTCATCTTTTAAGAAACTTAAAAAGTATCTTGAAAAGATGGGCATGGTTGATAAGGTTGATTTCAAATCAATTAAGGCTAAAGGCCAAGAAATGATCGAGCTTATAGAAACAGGCGGTGTTATTCAGTTTAGGACCAGAACAGAGACTGGCGGTCTTGGTGAAGGCTTTGACTTGCTTGTAATAGATGAGGCCCAGGAATACACAGAAGGTCAGGAATCGGCTCTTAAATATACTGTTACAGACTCTGATAATCCTATGACTCTTATGTGTGGTACTCCACCTACACTAGTATCTGGGGGTACGGTTTTTAGCAAGTATAGGGATCTTATCCTAAGTGGTGGGAAAAAGCACAATGGCTGGGCAGAATGGTCTGTAAGTGAGATGACTAATCCTCATGATGTAGAAGCCTGGTATAAGACTAATCCATCTATGGGATATAAGCTGAGAGAAAGGGCTATAGAAGAAGAGATTGGCCCAGATGAGATTGACTTTAATATCCAAAGGCTTGGTTATTGGGTAAGGTACAATCAAAAGTCGGCTATATCAAAGCTTGAATGGGATAAGCTAAAACTTAAGAGATTGCCTACCCTGGTTGGAAAACTTCATGTTGGTATCAAGTACGGCAATGATGGAAGGAATGTAGCCTTATCCATAGCAGTTAAGACCCTATCCAATAGGATATTTATAGAATCTATTGATTGCCAGTCAATAAGGACTGGTAATGATTGGATTATCGATTTCTTAAAGAAAACAAAACCAGCAAGTGTAGTTATAGATGGAGCTAGTAGGCAAGATATACTAGAAGAACAGCTTAAAAAAGCTGGTATAAGACAAGTGACTTTACCGACTGTAAAAGAGATTATAAAGGCCAATTCCCTATGGGAGCAGGCTATTTATGATAAGAGTCTTTGCCACCTAGACCAACCATCACTAAGCCAAGTTGCAACTAACTGTGAGAAAAGAAACATAGGTTCAGCTGGTGGTTTTGGTTACAGGGCTCAGTTTGAGGATATGGATATTATTTTGATGGACTCATGTCTTTTGGCACACTGGTCTTGTATGGAAATCAAAGAAAAGAACAAACAAAAAATTAGTTATTAGGATGACCCAAAGCTGGGTCATTTTTAATATAAAAATTACCGGACACGGGCAAATGGGAGGAAAAATGAGCGATTTTAAAGTGATAGAAAGTCAAGAAGAATTAGACAAGATACTCAAAGATAGGCTAGAGAGAGCAGAGAAAAAAGCAAAAGAAGAAATGCAAGGCCTAATTGATAGCCTAAAATCTGAGAACGCTGGTCTAAAAGAAGAAAACACCAATTATCAAAAGCAGTTAGAGGGAGTAAAGGAAAAAGATGTTACTATTTCAACCTTAGAAGGTGAGATTGAATCTTATAAGATGGCTGAACTTAGACGTAAGGTGGCCATAGAAAATAGTATCCCTTATACCTTAGCTGATAGGATTATTGGTGATGATGAAGAAAGTATGGCAGAGGATGCCAAGAGATTGGCAGAATTTGTTGGCAAAAAAGATTATGTGCCACCTCTTAAGACTTATGAGGATAAGGACTCAGATAGCACTCAGGGAGCATATAAGACTTTATTAAGTGATTTAAAAACAAAAGGAGAATAATATGGCAGTATTAAGCAAAGGAACATTATTTCCAGAACATTTAGTTAACGATCTAATTTCAAAAGTACAAGGTAAATCATCTTTAGCAAAATTATCTAACCAAATTCCAGTACCTTTCAATGGTCTTAAGGAATTTGTTTTTTCTATGGATAGTGAAATTGACATAGTAGCTGAAAATGGAGCTAAAAGCGAAGGTGGAATCAGCATTGACCCAGTTAAGGTAGTTCCACTTAAGGTTGAATATGGGGCAAGGGTCTCAGATGAATTTCTTTATGCATCTGAGGAAGAACAAATAAAAATTCTTAAATCTTTCAATGATGGATATGCTAAAAAGCTTGCAAAAGGCTTTGACCTTATGGCTTTCCATGGTATAAATCCAAGAACAAAGGCGGCATCTAGCATAATAGGTGATAACTGCTTTGATAAGAAGGTTACTCAAAGTGTTACTTTTGACGGAACTAAGCCAGACCTAGCAATCGAGACTGCAGTTGACCTTGTAGAAGGCTCTGAGGGAGATGTAACAGGTCTTGCTATTGATACTACCTTTAGGTCAGCTCTAGCTAAAGAGACTGTAGACGGTGAAGGAAAAGGTGTAAGACTATACCCAGAATTAAGATGGGGTGGCAATCCAGGAAGCCTTAACGGAGTCAATCTTGATGTTAATAGGACTGTAGCTAATGGTGGCAATACTAAGGCTTATCTTGGTGACTTCGGTATGTTTAAGTGGGGTTATGCTAAACAGATTCCATTAGAAGTTATTGAATATGGTGATCCAGATAACTCTGGTAAGGACCTTAAGGGATATAACCAAGTTTACCTAAGGGCAGAAACCTATATAGGTTGGGGAATCCTAAGTCCAGAGCACTTTGCAATAATCAAAGGAGCCTAAGAGTGACTAAATATTATAACACAAAGACTAGGGCTATCATTGATAGTCCTCTAGTTATTTCCGGTGAGAACTGGATAAAATATGAAGATAAGGACCAAGTAGAAGAAACAGAGATAGAAGCTGTAGAAGATGAAATAGTAGAAGAATCCGAAGAAAAAGAGATTGAAAAACCTTCTGCTAGTAAGAAAATAACCAAGGCTGATATAGAAAATGAACTAGAAGCTTTAGGTATTGAGTATGACAAAAAAGCAACTAAGGATGAACTATACGCCTTATTAATGGAGCAGTAATGACAAACTATGTAAGTATGGATGATGTTATAAGCCTATGGAGGCCACTTAAGAGAGATGAAATAAACAGGGTAGATTACCTTATACCAGTTGTAGAAGACAATCTCAGGCTTGAGGCTAGAAAGGCTGGCAAGGACTTAGATATACTTGCCCAGGATGAAACATATAGGTCTGTGCTTAAGTCAGTTATTGTTGATGTTGTCGCTAGGACTTTAATGACCTCCACAGATAGTGAACCTATGACGCAGTTTTCGGAGTCTGCTTTGGGCTATTCCTATTCTGGTAACTTTTTAGTGCCTGGTGGGGGTCTTTTTATTAAGAAAAGCGAACTAAATAAGCTTGGTCTTAGAAAACAAAAGATTGGAGTAAGAGAGATTTATGGGCAAGATTAAGGGTATTAGAATCAAACTCATAGAAAAGATAGAGACAGGCCTAGATGAGATAGGAAGTCCTATTTATAAGCAAAATCATGTATTAGTGGATAATGTCTTGGTCGCTCCGGTATCTAGTGATGATGTCATATCTTCTACTAATTTATATGGCAAAAAGGCTGTGTATGTACTTGGAATACCAAAGGGTGATAGGCACGAATGGGAAGGTCAGGAAGTAGAATTTTTTGGCCAAAGGTGGAAGACTTTTGGCAAGGCTATCCAAGGTATTGATGACCTAATCCCACTAGAATGGAATAAGAAAGTGTGGGTGGAAGCCTATGAGTAAATTTAAATTTAAATTAGATAGAAAGGGTGTTTCAGACCTATTAAAAGGACAAGAAATGGTTGATGTCCTAGATTCTTATGGCAAAGAGATTCAGTCAAAGGCTGGTCCAGGCTATAAGAGTGATACTTATGTAGGTAAGACTAGGGCCAATGTCAGTGTCAAGGCTGGTGATCGTAGGTCATACAGAGATAACCTAAAAAATAATACTTTATTGAAGTTGATAAAATGATAGAGATTAAAATAAGAAAATATTTAGAAGATAAGCTAAAAGTCCCAGTCTATATGGAGCATAGGGATAGGGAAAAAGGCTCTTATATCATAATAGAAAAGCTTGGAGGGACAATGAGAGATCAGATATATAGGTCTTCATATGCCTTCCAATCTTATGGTGATAGGATGCTTGATGCCCTTAAGCTAAATGACAAACTTATTCAAGCTATGCTTATATATCCGGACTGTGGTGCCAGTAAGCTTGATTCTAATTATAATTTTACTGATACCAGTACAAAGAAGTATAGGTATCAGGCGGTATTTGATATAGTTTTTTAAGGAGAGATTATGAGCAATACAAATAATGTTACTTATGGTAAACCTATGATAGGTGGGGCAATGTTTGTTGGTCCACTAGAAAGTACTTTACCAAAGGATGCAAAAACAAAGCTAGATGAAGCATTGAAGAACCTAGGCTATATATCTGAGGATGGAATTACAAACTCTAACAGTCCTGATTCAGATAAGATTAAGGCTTGGGGTGGAGATACTGTCCTAGTCGTTTCTACTGAAAAGCCAGATACTTTTAATTTTAAACTTATAGAGTCAATCAATGTTGATGTCTTGAAAACTGTCTACGGTGAAGAAAATGTTACTGGAGATTTAAAAACTGGTATAACTGTTAAGGCAAATGCCAAGATGGCAGAGGGCAAGGCTTATGTAATAGATATGATTCTTAAGAATAAGATTTTAAAAAGAATTGTAATACCTAATGGAGTAGTAAGCGAAGTTGAAGACATAGAATACAAGGATGATGATGCTGTAGGATATGGAATCACATTAGAAGCCTTACCAGATGAAGATGGCAATAATCACTATGAATACATCTACCAAGGAGGGGCTGAAGTAGCACAATGACAAAGAAAGATTATATAGAGGGCAAAACCAAAGCTGGCTTTGCCTTTAAGATTAAGTATAACAACCTAAACAATATGGAGCTTTTAGATGTCTTTGCTGAAGTAGATGAAAATCCTTTAGCAGTTGCTAAGGCTATAAATATGCTCCTAGGAAAAGAAGGTAAGAAAGCCCTATATGACTTTGTAAGGCTAGAAGATGGTACTGTACCAGCTGATATGGTTACAGATAACCTAATGGAAATTTTTTCTAGTATAAAAGAAATAAAAAACTAATAGTCCTTGCCAGGATGAAAAAGCTTGATGAGGACCTACTGATTTGTGATATGGCAGAAACTTATGGTGTGCTCGACTATAGGGTTCTGCCTTTAACTTTAGCAGCAAGTCTTGCCTATGGTCTGAGATCTAATTCCAGGATAAAAATGAAAATGTCTGGGATTAATTATGATATGAACCAAATGATGATGGCAGGTATGCTTGATAGGTTAAGTCTTTTGGTGTATGCCAAGACTAAAGATGGTCAAAAGGGCAGGAATTATCCAAAGATGTTAGTTCAGCAATTAACTGGAAATGACGGTAAGGAAAAAGTATCAGGCTTTGAGTCTGGTGAGGACTTCATGAAAATGAGAGCAAAAATCCTTGGAGGTAAAGATGGCTAATAGTGAATTAGGAAAAGCTTATGTGCAGATAATACCATCTGCCAAGGGTATATCAGGAATGATAAGTAAAGAGTTAGGGGGAGAGGTTGCTTCTTCTGGCACCAGTCTGGGAAAAGGACTTGGAGGTAAGATTGCTTCCTTGGCCATGAAGACTTTAGCTGTTGCAGGTATAGGCAAGGCTATAATGTCAAGTATCAACCAAGGCGGAGAATTGGAACAATCCATAGGTGGTGTTGAGACACTTTTCAAAGACTCGGCTGATAAGGTAAAGGTCTATGCCAAAGAAGCCTATGAGACTACAGGTGTATCTGCAAACGAGTATATGAAAAATGTTACAAGTTTTGCAGCGGCCCTTGTAAGCTCCCTTGGTGGAGATACTGACAAAGCATCTAAAATAGCAAATACAGCCATGATAGACATGGGTGATAATGCAAATAAGATGGGAACTAGTATGCAGGATATACAAAATGCATATCAGGGCTTCGCAAAGCAAAACTATACCATGCTAGATAACCTTAAGTTAGGTTATGGCGGCACCAAAAAAGAGATGGAGAGACTCTTAGCGGATGCTACTAAGTTAACAGGGGTCAAATATGACATTAGTAATCTTGGAGATGTTTACGAAGCTATCCATGTTATACAAGAAGAATTAGGCATTACAGGAACAACAGCTCTAGAAGCAGCAGAGACTTTGCAAGGGTCTTTTTCTGCTATGAAGGCTAGTTTTGTAGACGTGCTGGGTAATCTTGCCTTGGGAGAAAATATAAAACCTAGTCTTAACAATTTAGCTGAAACTACAGCTACTTTTTTATTAGGGAACTTTATACCAATGTTTGTAACAGTTCTTTCTAATCTACCTGGGGCCTTGATCAGCTTTATAACAACTGCTGCGCCTATTTTTAAAGAACAAGGTCTTAATTTATTAACATCATTAGTAGAAGGGATAAAATCAGGCAAAGATGGATTCATAGCAGGTTTTGAGGAAGTGTTAGATGGTCTTATAACTTTTATAAGCGTAGAGATACCAAATATTATAAGTCAAATTGCAAACTTTATAGCTAACAGTTTTCCTCAATTTGAACTAGTAATAAGTGAACTTCTAACCAATATAGCAGGCTTGTTAGGTCAACATCTGCCACAATTTATAGAAAACATAGGTGCCTTATCTAGTGGTATCTTAAGTTTCATTACAGAAAACTTTCCTGTATTCTTAGATGGAATCAATAATATCTTGCTAGGAATATTTGATTTTATAGGTGAATTTGTAGCAAAAGCGCTAGACTTTGTATCTAATAAAATAACTGAGAATTTACCAACATTAACAGGAATTTTTAATGAACTGGTAAATAATATAATAGATTTCTTCTCAGACTCTATACCTAAATTCATAGATACAGTCGGAGAAATAATTGCTGCTTTAATTAGATTTATTGCAGAGAACCTACCTAAATTCATTGAAAGTGGTGTAAGCATTGTCGGCAACCTTATCATGGGACTTGTAAAGATGATGCCTAAAATCATAGAGTCTATGATAAAGCTAGTGATCAATGTAGTTAAGTCTATAGGAGATAATCTACCAAAATTCCTTGAAAAAGGTGTGGAAATAATATCCAACATGATTAAAGGAATAGCAGATAACTTGCCAGCAATTCTCCAGGCTATAGGCGATATTATAAGTAAATTACTTGATAAGTTAAAAGAAAATTTACCTAAATTCTTTGAAAAAGGCTGGGAAATCATAAAACATTTAGCAAGGGCCCTTATAGAAAAGATGCCAGAGATTGTAGAATCTATGGGTAGAGTTATAGGCAGCCTTATTAACTTCATAGTGCAGAAACTACCAGAGTTTATAAGCAAAGGCGCATCCATAATAGCAAGCTTAATTAGTGGGATTATTAAGTCAATTCCACAAATTTTAAAGTCTATTGCAGATGTACTTATAGCACTAATTAGGGCAATAGCTCAAAAAATGCCAGACTTTGTAAAAGGTGGAGCAAACCTTATTGCAAGTATGGTAAGAGGTGTTGGAAGCCTTGCAGGTAAGCTTATAGGCGCCATAGGTCAGTTAATCGTGAAGATGGTTTCAAGGATTGGTCAAGCTGGTAAAGATTTCTTTACTTCAGGGGCTAATCTAGTAAAAAATTTAGTTAATGGTGTACAGAATTGTGTAAATGATGTATTTAATGCTGGTGCTGCAATCATAGAAGGATTTTTAAATGGTTTAAAATCTATGTGGACCAGTGTTACAAGTTTCATTAGTGGCATTGCTGAATGGATAGCTCAACATAAAGGTCCAATATCTTATGATAGGAAGCTTTTAATCCCTGCTGGTCTTGCTATTATGGAAGGTCTTGATGAAGGTCTTAGAGATAGGTTCAAAGATGTAAAAGATACAATATTTGATATAAATTCAGATATAGAAGATGAATTAGGAAATGTAAATCCTAGTCCAGATTTTGATATAGGAAGCTATGATTTTAATATTGGCAATGCAAATAATGGTTTTGTTAATAATGAGCCAGGAAGCTTAGGACCTGTTCCAGCTAATATTAACCTTGTAATTGGCGGTAGGGCCTTTAAAGGCTTTGTAGATGATATTACTAAACTACAAGATGCAGAGATTAATCTTGACTTACAATACTAGGAGGAAAGATGGAATATATACTAAATTTTAGCAAGTGCTGTCTTTCCTTTAATGGGAGAAATCTAGACAGGATTATAGACGGCTATAGCACTATTAATGTGGAGGGTAGGCAGATGTTTAGTCCTAGCCTTTCTTATCAAAGGGTAAGGGGCAGGGATGGGGACATAGAGATAGAAGACTCCTACCCTCCAAGAGAAATTATCGTCCATTACCTGATAAAGGCGGAAAATAATCACTGGTTTTTAAAAAAGATGAAACTTTTGACCATGTATCTGCAGAGCAAGGAAGATGTAGAGTTTTCTTTTGCAGATGAACAAGGGGTGAGGTTTGGAAGGTTATCTTCCTTTGATGACCCTCCTTTTGATTCTAACGTAGGAATAGGTAAATTTACTATACATTGCTCTGATCCATATCTTTATAGCAAGATAAGAAAGGATACTAACCAGGTAAGGGACTTGGTCTATGATTATTATCCCATAAGGCCAGAATCAATAGAAATGACTCTTACAAGTTCAGCTAATAAGCTAGTCCTTAAAAATATATCAAGGGGGCTTAGGATAGTCCTTAATACTGATTTTAAGGCTGGTGATAAGGTGACTTTCAAAAACTGGAAAGTCTATAAAAATAAAAAAAATATCTTGTCTATGCTTGACTATGTAGAAAGTGATTACTTTGACTTTGACATCTATGCTAGAGATAAGATAAGTTGTAATTTAGCCAATGATGTGATAATTAATTTTAGGGAGAGAGTTCTATGAGCGGTATATATTTATTTGATAGAAAGCAAAAATTAATAGATACAATCGAAGAAAAAAGGCTTATAGATCCTTATCAAGAATTAGAATTAAACTCATTAATTAGGGCAGAGTTCACTTGTAAGTATGACAAAGAAGTTGAAAAAGCTTTCTATTTTGGTTTCAAGGATGAAGATAATTTCTATCTACACAAAGTAAGAAACATTATTAAGAAAGATGGATTTCTAACAGACCAAGGGGTCCATATTATGTTTGATGAGCTTAAAGGCAAGGTAGTTAGAGATTTAAGGCCACAAAATAAGACTCCTGGTTATGCTTTAGGCAAGGCCTTGGAAGGTACTGGTTGGACATGTATTTCTCATGTTGACAACCTTGCTTCTACTAACTTCTATTATATTTCAGTATTGGATGCCTTATACAAGGTATGTAGTGTTTGGAAGGTAGAGTTTAAGCCTGTAATTAAGTTTATAGATGGGAAAATATCGGCTAAAGAGATCCACCTTTATCCAAGCTTAGGTAATGATTTAGGTAGGGTCTTTTCTTATGGAAATAACCTGGTATCAGTCCTTGCAGAAACTAATAAAGATGACCTTTACACAGCCTTTATAGGTAGGGGCAAGGGTGAAGAGATTGTAGATGAAAAAGGCCAAGCCACTGGTGGTTATGGTAGAAAAATTAAGTTTACTGATATAGACTTTGTTGCAGAAAAAGATGGAGTAAAAGTCCACAGTCCTAAAGGCTTTGACTATATAGAGATAGAAGAAGCCACTAAGCTATATGGATACCCAGATGGCACTCCAAGGATTACTACTATAGATTTTGATGATATAGAAGACAAAGAAGAACTTGCCAAGGCTACATTTGACTATGCCCTAGAAAATTCTAGACCAAAAGTCCAGCTGAGGGCAAGTGGTCTAGAGATCGAGCAAGTTGGTCTTGGAGAGATTGTCACTATAATTGCTGATATGGATATACGATTTAAGACCAGGGTCTTTAAGATTAAGAAAAACATCTTGTCTAAATCTGTGGTTAGCTTTGAATTTGGTGATAAAATAATAAAAACTACTGCGGATAGGCTCAAAGCAGCCCAGGTTGAGAAAAATAACGAGACAGTCCAGCAAATAGACTACATGGAGCAGGTCTTAAGAGCTATAGAGTCTACTTATTATAATGAAGACGGATATCAATATGACCTGAAAGCAAATAATGAATACAAGCTGCCAGCAGGTATCTATTCATTTGATAGGCCAATAGATAAGAATCCCACCAAGGTCATATATCTAGGTGCTGGTAAGCTTATGATAGCTGATAGTAAAAAAGAAGATGGATCCTGGAAGTTTACAACTGCCATAGATGGTGAGTCTGTAAATGCGGATACAATAAGGACTGGTATCCTAGAAGGTGGAAGAGTATTTTGGAACCTTAATGACGGGACTTTTAGGATAGGAGAAAGCAAAGAGAAATTTTCCATGCTATGGGACGGAGAGACCCTTAAGCTTAGGAATGTTGATATTGACCTTTCTAATAACAGTCAGATTGCTAATATTGAGAATAATATTTCCAACCAAGCAAAAAGCATTGGAGATATTAATACAAACCTTAGCACTCAAAACCAAGAGATTATCTCAATGAAGAGTGATTTTAAACTTAATCTTGAAGGTATGAAGACTAGTTTTGAGAAAAGAGTCAAGGGTGTTGAAGATGATGTTAGTAGTAGGGATAGTGGATTAAGGTCTTATATACAAACTAACTACTCAACTAAGACTCAAACCGCTAGTATGATTGAGTCTAGAGTTTCTAGTATAAACACAAGGCTTGGTAGTGCGGAGTCTAGGATTACACAGACTAATAATAAAATTGAAAGTGAAGTTACAAGCTTGAGAAAGGAAGCCACAGATAATAATAGTTTCTTAGTATCTATGATACGACAGACAGACTCTTCAATTCAATCAATGGTGACAGATGATAAAGCTAGGTCTATATTCAGACAAGAGGCTGAGAGTTTTAAATTTAAAGCCGAGCAAATTGATTTTAGTGGGAAAGTATCTGTCATTGGAGATTTCACGTCCTATGGTTATGTATATTTTTATAGCGATACAGGTCTTTCACAAGCAGGTGTTTCAATTAAAAACGGTGAGATGCAATATTTAGTACCTGATTATAAATTTATCGGTAGTATAAAACCAAATGCAGGGGCTTTACAAATATCAGCAGATGATTACGAGAACGAATCCCCTAAAATAAGAATTGGTAAACCTGGAGATACGAATATACTAGTAAAGAAAGATGATATAGAATTAGATTTAAGTAATGGGACGGTAAACATAAACGGACATACGTCCGTAAAGGGTAAATTAGAATTAAAAACAAAACCAGAAAGTAGTAATGATATATTATTTGGATTGAGTAAGTATGCGTGGGAACTATATGCAAGAACAAATACGTTATATATAGTTTATAAAATAGACGGTGTTGAACAAAACAGATGGTATTTAGCAGATTGGGCTGACAATTTCAAAAAAGAGTAAGGAGTAGAAATTCGATGAATTTAGATTTAACAAAAGGATATTATGTGGAGCTTGGAAATAGAACACATGATTTAATTGTTGAGAAAGCAATGAACGAAAACTTGAACAAATTTTTACAAGATAAGGACAAAGAGATTGAAAGACTTAAAAAGCTTTTAGATGACAATGAGATAGATTATGAAGACAAGGGTGATGAGGTTTCTTTATCGCCTATTAAAGAAACTGAAACAGGAAATGAAAAGGAGAATTAGATGGAAAATAATAATATTGAAAAAGCACGTGACGAGATGATTGAAATTGTTAGAAAGTACAAGTTTACTCTAGGTGATTTTGATCAAGCGACTTATGGGGTGAGGGATTACTTTACAAGGTATGCGAAACTGCCAGAAGTGGCTGAGGATGTGAAAGAGAATAGCAAATAAGATTGAGAGTGTTTTGTTACACTCTTTTTGTTTTGTTAATTTGAGTAAAAGAAAGGAGATTTTATGGCTAATGGTTTAAATACTCTTAACCTTATCCAAGTTAAGGGTGGGGTTAATATCAAGCAAGGGGACAGTAAATCTGTTTTAGAGTATGAGTTAGGCTATACTGACGGGTCTGATATGATGACTGACCTTAATCTTGATGGCAAGGTTGCCAAGGTTACTTTATATAACAGACTTACTAACAAAAAATACACTAAAGATAGTGTTGTGAGGGGAAATCGTGTAAGTTTTACCATTGATGAAGCTCTTGAATTAGGCGTTTATGTAGTTGATATTGATGTGGCTGGACATATTTTCCCATCTGATAGGGAAATGTATGTGAGGGTGCACGAGGGATACCAATCCTATATTGATGGAAGGTCTGCTGCCGTGGCTGTGGCTACTGCTACAAATATTGCCAACGAAGGCATAAGGCAGGCTATAGCACAAAACCTTGATAAGATTAAAGGTCCAAAGGGTGATACTGGTCCAAGAGGCTATACAGGTGATACAGGTCCTAGAGGTCCACAAGGTGTGGCAAGTAAGGTAACGGGAAGTAAGTATGACTCATCTGGTAATACTATTATATCCTTTAACAATAACAGCCCTGATGTGACTGTACAAAGGGGTAAACAGGGTATAAAAGGTGATACTGGTAATCCTGTGAATGTAGCATCTGTCACTAAGTCTGGACTTACCACTACTGTTAAGTTTACTGATGGTAAGACTATGAAGGTGGAAGATGGTAAGAGTGTGAATGTGTCATCTACAAGAATACTTGATGATGGAAATACTGAAATCACTTTTACTGATGGGAAGAAAGCTATTGTTAAGAAGGGTCAAGACGGGACTGTTAAGTTTGATGATTTGACAGAGGAACAAAGGAAGTCCCTACAAGTAGATGTGGTAGATGACCTTGAAACTGGAGGTAGTGATAAGGCTTTGTCGGCTGAACAGGGGAAGAAGCTTTTTAATACAATTGTAAAATACCACCCTGACGCTGCTCCCCCTAAAGTAATGACTGCCGTTATTGACCAAGCAAACTTTAATCCTTTAACTTGTGTTACCTATGAGGATGATGCAAAGATGATGGAAAAAGGGAGCTCCGAATGGGATGATTTTTTCCAAAGTCAATTAGTTTTGTTTAAGGATGGCAAGGAAGTTAGAGAGCTTGAAGATTCTGAACTTAGTGGTCTTAGTCCTAGTGACGGAGATGTAATGGTGCGTTTCCCAAGAAAGGGTCTTAGGATAAAGACTGTTGGTGAGAAAGTTTATGTATCAATGACAAACAAGACTGATGACCCTGATTTTAAATACTATGCACATAGTAGAGGAAATCAAAGAAAAGATAATTTTTATCTCGGTGCTTATCTAGGATTCGAAGAAAGTGGAAAGCTAAGGTCTATTACAGGAAAAGCTCCAACAGGAAATAAGACAATAGGAGATTTTAGAACTATAGCTCAGGCGAATGGTACCGGATATGAACAGCTGGCTTTTTACCAATGGACTTTTTTACAGGCAATGTATGTGCTAAAATATGGTAACCTTGACTCCCAAACTGCTCTAGGTCAGGGTAATACGTCTGGGGGTAATTATAATAAGGCGACTGGAGAAACCAATGGAAAAGGTATTGATTTTGGTACGACAAGTGGTATTACCAAAGTTAGATTTCAATGGATTGAAGACTTTTTTGGTACCAAATACCAATGGTTGGACGGATTTAAGTTGAACACAACAAGTGAAGCTTTTGCGAGTAATTCTGATTTTTCAAATAGTCCGACAAAATACAACATTGTTGATATTTCTAATTATCCAAAGAATTCAATGAAATATCTTGTAAAAATAATTGGTACAAGTGAAGGTGGGTTTTTAGGAAAAAATGGTGGAGCTTCAAGTAGTACTTTTTATTCTGACGGTTTATTTATAGCCAATGATACTTCTGGTAATCCATTTGCGAATGTTGGCGGCGATGCAAATAATGGTGCCCAAGCAGGCGCTTTCTGTTTCGATGGTGGTTCTTCCTATGATGCACGCTATCAAACTTGTGGCGCTCGCTTGATGTTCTTATAAGTCTTGTATAAAAGATTGATACTAAAACATTCAAAGGAGGTTTATATGATAAAATTAAAAGATGTAATTGGGTCTAAGGAAGCTAGTAAGGAGCTTATAATCGGTAAAGATACTGTTTATATCCACACTAATATTAGACCTTATGAAGATAAGAATGATGAAAAGGGAGAAAAATCTGACCTTTATATTTATGATGAGGTGCAGATGTCTAAGGATGAATACCTTGAAATGTTTAAAGACAATGTAGATCAAGCCACAAGTTTAAGCAATGATAGGATAACTGACATTGAGTCAGCTATTACTATGTTAATGGGAGGTATGTGATGTTAGGTTTTGCAGTAAGGATATTTGCAAGAACTGTTATAAGAAGAAGTGAGGAGGAGAAGAAAACTTATAAAGACTTACTAGATGAATATCCAAAGCTTACAGAAAATGATAAGGCAGAGATACTAAAGCAAATTGAGGATTGGAGTAAGGAGAATTAATGGTAAAAATAACAATAGATTTATTGCATAAACAAATAGGGGACTTAATTACAAGTCCTCTTTATCATTGCCTACTGTGGCTAATAGTCTTTGATATAATTGCTGGGTATGTAAAAGCGTTTAAGACAAAGAGTTTTGACTCAAAAATATCTACTAATGGTTGGCTTAAACATGGCTTAGTCTTAATGTTAATGACTGTAATAGGGGTTTATGCAAGGGCACTCGACTATGTTTTTATTAGCTACTTTATATGTTTGGGATTTATAGGATCCTATGGATTATCACTCTTAGAAAACTTAGATGTTATAGGAGTCCCATATCCACAAAAATTCAGACAGTTTTTCAAGCAAATGAAAGACAATGATTTAGTAGAAATTAAAAATGATGGAAAAATCAAGATAGATGTTTCAGATGATGAAAATATAACAATTAACAAAGATTAGCGATTGCTAGTCTATTTTTATGCTCTAAAGGAGAGATTATGACAAAGGTAGAAAATTTTGTAACAGATGCTATAAACATTGCCAATGATAACAGGCATGGATATAGCCAATATAATCGCTGGGGATACCCTGACTATGATTGTTCGGGATTAGTAATATCTGTTTGTGAGAGGGCAGGGATACCTGTTAAAACAAACGGAGCGACATATACTGGTAACATGTATAGCGTCTTCATCAAATGTGGATTTAAAGATGTTACTAATTTAGTTAACCTAAGAACAGGTGCAGGACTTAAACGTGGAGACATCTTACTAAACCCAAGAAGGCATACAGAAATCTTTATAGGTGATGGTAAGACGGTAGGAGCAAAAATAGATGAAGTAGGAGGTATAGTTGGAAGGAGAAAGGGAGATCAAACCGGCAGAGAGATATGCGTATCATGGTATAAGAACTACCCATGGACATGTGTATTAAGATATACCGGAGATAATAGTCCTGTAAAAACTTCTAATAATAAACCATCTAGAACTAGCAAAAGTAAGTTTATAAAAACCGAACACTGGTATGGAATAACCCAAGCCGTATGTAACGTAAGAAGTGCCCCTTCTATCAGTGCAGCAGTTGTCGCTCAGTATGGAAAAGGAGATAGGATAAACTATGACTCTGTATATGAGGGAGATGGCTATAGATGGATCTCTTACATTTCTTATAGCGGACAAAGAAGGTATGTTGCTTATAGGAGATTATCTGGGGATACTAAAGCTTGGATTAAGTTTTAGATTAAAAGATAAAAAGTTTTAGCTGGATCGTGCCAGTCACAGTACAAATTTATATAGAAAAGAGGAATCTCCGAAATTTTCACCTAAAAACCTACCTGTACTGGGGTAGGTCTTTTTTTGTGCTTATTTTTAAGGTGTATTTATATGGCTTGAATTTTAAAATGGCTTAGAAGTCGAATTATGAGCTTGTCATATTTTAGCTTTATTTATATTTTTTAGATATTGTCATTAGTTGCTAATTTTACCATATATATACGTTGTATATATTGACAACGTATATATATGGTGATATAATAATATCAAGATAAGAGATAAGAAACAAATAAAAAATTAAGGAGATCAAAATCATGACAACAATCAACAAAACAAATCAATGGAGACTAGAAAAGAAAATCGAACTTGTAAAAAGCGGTCAAAGTAGAGTTTTTAAAGAGTGGCAATTATACGGTGGAATTACCGAAGAAGAATTTATTGAAGGTTTAAAGTGGTTAGCTGAAGATCCTATGACTGAAAAAGGAAATCCAACTAGAGAAATCAGTATCATACCTACTCAAGATGCTAGAAATAAGATTTGGAAAGATAAGGGAGAACCTTGGAGCAAG
>QWCK01002825.1_pt1 | contig 20475 bp, 16 predicted proteins | sample 1972571 | NCBI WGS metagenome assembly QWCK01 (sample SAMN09866710, study PRJNA288562) | Human gut metagenome isolate term2_stool, whole genome shotgun sequencing... | isolation source: gut | host: Homo sapiens | place: USA: California
TACTATGCAAAGATACAAAAACTTGTAGATATATGCAAATAATAGAAAGGTTATTTCATTGATAATCAATAGGTTATTTACTTTTCAAGGGACGACTACTTATATTGTTAAAAACTTGAGCAACGATATATTGTTCATGAGTTTACCATGTCGAAAAATCACATTTCTAAGTATTGCAAAATCAAACAAGTAAATTCTGCGACTAACATGACAAAAACCAATACTATCTTATTTTTTTATTCTATCTATCCCCAAAGCTTACCTTTTACCAAGCAAAAGCTTAGCTTTTGGAATGCAAAAGGTCATGAATTGAAGCGCAAAAGCTAAGCTTTTAAATCGAAATTAATATCGCCTTGATTATCAATACATTACAAAGCGTGTCCCGGATGCAGTTTTTGTAATATAATTTCGCGGTGATGGTCGGAGACAAATGCCCGGCATCAAGCGTCTGTTTTCCACTGGCTGAATACGAATTGGAGCCATGAGGAGATTGGTGCTGCACGGCATTGGAACAAAATACGTCAAGTCGTATGATTTGCTGCAACCTTGTATGAGACTTACACAAAATCATTCAGGACACCATTAAGAAAAGAAAAAGATTTCTCACAGCCATACAACATCGGGGATTCCTAATGACCTGTGGAGTTGAATATATGTCAATACTGTAAATGTATGGTAGAAATGTTGGGATTATGTTGATTTGTGTGGGTAATGACTAACTCAATTCCCCAAATATTATTGCCTTTGAAGTCATGAATACAGATATGCTTTTTTCAATAGGTTTCAGCATAGCCCCTTGTCGAAAAAAATATGGGAATAAATGATATTTGTAACGACTAAATATGCGTTGGGAAGGCTGCTATCTTCGCTTTTTGTCATTTCGCGAATACCGTTCCTTAACACGTTTAACAGTGTTGTTTCTTTTTTTTGAATCTCGTTTATCATCCAAAGGATTACTGCCAATAGCTTGTCGGTTATAATTTACTTTGGTGCGGAAAGGCTTGCCATCATAAAGTCTTGGGATTAAGTCGCTTCTTCCTATCCTTCGTAACTCTTTTTCAATATTATGTCTCTCGCTATTCTTATACCAAAAGAAGAACTGGCGTTGTGCAAGTTTTTCTCGAGGAGTTTTTGCTGAAAAAATCGGCTCAAGTGTATATGGATCAAAACCGGAATACCAAGTTTCAGTGGCAACAGTCATTGGAGTAGGGGTGAAATCTTGGACCTGTTCCAAATGAAAATCCAAATCTTTGGTCAGCACAGCGAGTTCTGCCATATCCTCCTCTTTGCAACCGGGATGAGAAGAGATGAAGTAGGGAATGATTTGTTGCTTCAGATGTGCAGCGCTGTTTATTTTGTCAAATATGCGCTTAAAGGCATAAAACTGTTGGAACGAGGGCTTTCTCATCAGTCGTAGTACATTGTTGGATGTGTGTTCCGGAGCTACTTTCAGGCGACCGCTAACATGGCGTGTTACCAATTCCTTGGCATATTCCTTTGCCGCTTGATTAACTTTTTCATCTTTGGATTTATGGAGAATTAAGTCGTATCGGACACCGGAACCTATAAAGCTCTTTTTTATTCCGGGCAACCGATCCACAGCCCTATATATGTCCAACAACTTGCTATGATCGGTATTTAGATTTGGGCACACTTCCGGGAAGATGCAACTTGGACGCTTGCAGCGGTCGCACGCTTTTTGGTTCATGCCCCCCATGCCATACATATTGGCGGACGGACCGCCCAAGTCTGACAGATAACCCTTAAAGTCGGGCATTTTGATGATTTGTCGTACCTCCTTCAATATGCTTTCTTTTGATCGGCAGGTAATAAACTTTCCTTGATGTGCAGATATGGTGCAGAATGCGCAACCTCCGAAACACCCCCGATGTATGTTTACGCTATGCTTTATCATTTCGTACGCCGGTATGATTTTCCCTTTGTATTTGGGGTGTGGTTCCCTTGTATAGGGTAAATCATAAGCAGCATCCACCTCATCTGTTGTCATGGTGGGGTAAGGAGGATTGACCACAACGTATTTTTTATCAACTGCTTGCAGGATTCGTTTTGCATATCTCTTGTTGGATTCCTCTTCGATATGCTTAAAATTTTCCGACTCAAATTTTTTGTTGCTCAGACATTCTTCGTGGGAATGGAGGATGATGTCATCTTCTTTTATTCCTCCGGGAATATCTTCTTTTTTGCACAAGAATGCCGTTTGAGGGATTTCTTTAACTTCGTTTATATTATTACCGGTCCCAAGCTCCTTTGCTATTGCAAGGATCTGCTTTTCTCCCATACCATAGATAAGCATATCAGCATCGGCATCGCAAAGGATGCTTTTCCGGAGTTTGTCTTGCCAATAGTCGTAGTGAGTCAATCGACGCAAAGAGGCTTCTATCCCTCCCAATACGATAGGAACATCAGGATATAGCTGTCTTAATATCTTGCTATAGACAATGGTAGGGTATTCGGGTCGGAGGTCGTGTCGTCCGTCTGGTGAATATGCGTCTTCGGAACGGAGTCGTTTGTTCGCAGTATATTTATTTACCATCGAGTCCATTGCTCCCGGGGCAATTCCGAAAAAAAGTCTGGGACGCCCCAATTTCTTGAAATCACGGAAATCACCATGCCAATCGGGTTGTGGGACTATTGCAACTTTATAACCTGCCTTTTCGAGTGTTCGCCCAATGACGGCTGCGCCAAAAGCCGGATGGTCTATATACGCATCGCCGGAAAAGAGAATGATGTCAAGTTCGTTCCAATGTCTTAGTTCTACTTCTTTTTTTGTTGTCGGCAAGAAATCCGTCAGTTGAAAACGTGAATATGAAGCAGAAACCAATTTGTTGTTTTGAGTTCCCATCATTTCCGGTTTCTGCTTTTGGGTATTCGTTCTCCCTGATATTTTTTCAGGATTTATCTTTTCCTTTGATTTACGTGTTTTCAAATGATTATTGGATTTACTGCTAAGGATGAGATTATTCTTTCACTTCTTTATTTGTTAATTCCCATTCATGGAACAGGGTAAGAAGGTTTTTTAATCCCAAAGCCTTCATGTCAGGATTGTAAATAACATCAAGACATAGGTCTAACAGGGAATTGTCTTTGGAGATATCCGACTCCAACAATCCTCTTGTTTTAAGTCTGAGTCTGTCAAGCATATCCTCATTGATAACTCCACTTGAATCTATAAGATTGGCAAAAAGAGAATAGTGTCTAATGGTTTCTAAATGTTTCTCATTAATGTCAATGTGCCTCGTTCCTGAAGCGTTTGTTTGTATTTTATACATAAAACATCTATTGTTATGGTTTTACTCTCTTAATTCATTAAAAAGGTGATAATCCCCTTCATAATTCTTAATCGCTGATTCTTGTCTTTGATACATTCAAATGGGAATGACATCGCAAACAAGTTGTAATCAGTTCCTTTATAGGCCACGGCAGCTCCGGTGTTATCGGAATATTTCATAGCGCAGAAAGCTGGGCTTATGGGCAAAATGATGTCGGGTGAATAGGCACCATAATGATTCTCATTCAGAAATCTGTAAATATCGAAATTGGTGTTAAGTCCTACAACTTGTGAGCTGCTCCCATTTCTATTCACACCTCCAAATTGAATTTTGAGATAGCGTGCCAGCCATTTCCTTTCTGAATCGCTATAAGCATCGGAAGCAAAATAGGCACCATTAATAAATATTTTTCCTTTATTCTTCAAATAATCAGATAATTTCTTTTGCATTTGAGGTTTAATCGCCTTATAGTAGAACAAGCTATGTCCATCGTCTTTTTCCAATCCCAAAGCTAAATCCGCCAAAGCATATTTATTAATATCTATCCATCCATTTTCTACAGCTTCAGAAGAACAACTTACAATATTGTATTGATTTAATGCTGCAATGGCATCAGCATGGGTTGTTATGTGATTGAAATTATTACCCGCCAATAATTTCCCTGCCAACTCATCTCCGCTGAAACCAAGTGCATCTGTTCCTTCTTTGCCGAATTGTGATTTATCAAAGTTGCTTTGTTTGCCACACCAACCCATCGTGAGACCATAGCTTATGCCGGGATCAGAATCCATGTCAAATCCTTGTTCAGTTTCCGTATCAATAATTGCAGGTGATGACAAACGGTGAAAACCATTGATAATGAGTATGGTTTGTTTCTCGTTCCCGGCATTGTATGCCGATAAAACTTCTGTTGGAAAACTTTCGCCACCCTGATTGCATGCCGTTATTCGAAAATGATATAAAACTCCCGGCTCCAATTTCAGTTTATATGAATTTTTCTTTATATTTGTTCCATTGTCAAAACCACTCGTTCCTGTGGCTATATAAACATTGTAAGATGTGGGTTTCGCCGATGGCTCTGTGATATCGCTAACAGCTTTCCAACTCAGTTTTACTTTATTTTTTGATGTAAATTCTATTTTAAAATTGTTCGGTGTAAGCGGCTGCACCGTATAATGCGTACCATGTAATTGAGAGGTGTATCTTAGAATTGTTTTATAGATGGAACGAGCGAGGGTGAATTTGAAATTCGGATCTTGTCCCATTCGCATATCATTAAAATTTTGATGGGACATTGTTTCAAGTATAGCGGATGGGACTTCCGGCAATCTGGTTTCACTATAATTTTGATCGATTACATTACGAATATTCCAAGCCTTATAGAACGTTTTTTCAATGTCTGTTTTTATGTTGGCGACAAGTTGTTCGGCAAATATCTTCGAAGCGTTCCGCGAAAGACCTGTCCCAAGTCTTGGGTTTCCGCTCTTTGTGGTACATATTCCAAGCGTTCCTACCGTAGTTCCATCCTTCTTAACTCCTGCATCGCTATGAATAGCCAGCGATAATTCTATGGGAACTCTTAATCCATACTTATTTGGAACATAGTCAGAGCCTCCCGCCAACCAATTAATATATAATGAACGGCTGTTGATATCGTCATTATAATCGTTAGCACCATTGCTTTTGCTCACAATATTGCGTGGTGCACCTGCCCATTGCGTGAAATATCTTGCTCCTTCCAAAGCTTTTGGAACGCCACTGGTGGTTCCTCCTCGAAGTATGTTCCCCATTCCTCCACCTATGCGTACAGCATCAGTAGTAACTATTCCGTTTCTTTTACTATGATTGGAAATGATGACGCGGTTGTAGATATTATTTCCTTTGTCAAAATCGAATGTACCAAGGTACACCCATGTGCCTCCACCCATTTTTTGATTTACCTTAATTTTGGTTTCTTGTCCTTTATGGCAGACAATATATTCAGCATCATCAACACTATGTTTTAAAGTTCTATAACTGACATAAACTGCATATTTCCCATCCGCAGGGATAAATGGCTGATAGAACGCATAGCTTAATTTGTTCTTGCGCCTTGTTGTTTTGATTTGACGTATAGTACCTGCAATGAAGGGATTTTCTCCATCAAAGTAATTCCCTCCATGAGCTGCAAATCCTAATTCAGTGGAGCCTTCCCACTTGTGTTTTTCATTCACCTCAAAATAGTAAGGTTTTCCACTGTCATTATCAACAATTATTTCATGCTTTTGCCAATCGCGCTCACGAGGCGATATCACAACGGCACCGGCATTTTCAAGCATTGGCATGAGATATGGAATAACAATGGACTGGGTGAATAAATCCTCAGTGGTGCAGAATAAATTTGGACGTTGCCATTTCCATATTTGTTTTTGAGAGTCATAATATCTTCCGTGTGAGGCCCACACGGAGATGTGTCGCCCATTTAATCCTTCGGAGATTCTATTTGGCTTTGAAACATTCTCCACCCACGGCTTACCTTTATATTCAAATTTTCCCCATGAAATTTGGTTGCTTTGCGCAACACAAGGCAAAATAGACAGTATGACGAAGAAAGAAAATAAGAATAGTCTTTTCATTATCAGATATCTCCAATAGTAAAGTTCTCTGGTATTTTGCCGTGAAAGTCCTTAAAGTATAATTTTATTTCCCTCATGTCTTTTTTTATGTCTCCTGATGGAATTATCGACTTTGTGCAATTAATCATCTTCTTTTTGTAATCCACCCCAAATAAGAGAATAGGTATTTCAGCTTTTTGGGCTATGTAATAAAAACCTTTCTTCCATTCTGGATTCAAGGATCTTGTTCCCTCGGGCGTAATACATAACTGGAAAGTGTCTGACTGTCGTGCTACTTCTGCCATGATATCGGTCATACTCGTATGTTTCTCTCTATATACCGGTATTCCTCCCATTTTTTTGAAAAGAGTTCCTAAAGGCCAAAAGAACCATTCTTTCTTCATTAAGAAATTGCTGTTTAATCCTTCAGCGTGGCTGAATAATTGCCCAATGACAAAGTCCCAATTGCTCGTATGAGGAGCTAAACAGATGATAAATTTAGTTGGATAACTGATGCTTACTTCCTTTTTCCAGCCCATTACCCTATATAAAATCCATGAGAAAAAATTACTCAGCATTGATTTATCCTAAGTTTGTGATTTGGTCGATGATTTCGCTTACTTCTTCATTAAATTTGTACTTTAAGTCATTAAAATAAAGTTTGGATTTCATGCCCGGCTCTATGTGTGATACCCGACTTATGTAATTATTACGCAGAATTAAGATAGACGTTAAAAGTGCTTCTACATCTTCTTTATTTACATTCGAGCCATATAGCGAAGCCGCTAATGCTTCCGCGAATAAATCGCCACAGATATAATTGATAGTTCGTTTTAAATCTCTTTTGTTACTCATTTTATATATGAATTATGAAGTTAGTCAAATGATTTTAATGTTCAAAGATAAACAAAAAAAGAGAAAAGAAAGAATCAATTGAAAAAAAATAAAACCATTACTATTAAAAATGATTTTTTCTGCATATTTATCATGTAAAAACAGTACATTTGCATTCACGAAAGATTGTATAAATGAATTTCAAACTTTTAACGTATGGAAACAAGCTCGTTGCAAAAAGAAAGGGCAAAATATCAGCCCATGTTGCCAAAAGCTCTTCAGAGTGCGGTTAGCATTAAAGAAGGAAATCCCACTCAAAGTGCTGATGATCATGAGGATATAAAAAAATTATTCCCCAATACTTACGGATTGCCTATCGTAGAATTTGAACCGACTATTTCAAAAGAAACGCCAAATTTCAATGTTGGGGTTATTCTGTCCGGTGGACAGGCACCGGGTGGACACAATGTTATCTCAGGTATTTTCGATGAATTGAAGAAGTTAAATCCAAATAGTCGCCTCTATGGTTTCCTTATGGGACCGGGTGGATTAGTTGATCATAATTATATTGAAATAACCACTGAACTTATTCAAAATTATAGAAACACAGGAGGTTTTGATCTTATTGGCTCCGGAAGAACAAAACTGGAAAAAATTGACCAATTTGAAAAAAGTTTGGAAATCATTAGGCAGTTGGATATAAAGGCAATTGCAATAATAGGTGGCGATGACTCTAATACAAACGCTTGTGTTTTGGCTGAATACTATGCCGCAAAAAAATATGGAGTTCAGGTCATTGGATGTCCGAAAACGATTGATGGAGATTTGAAAAATGATCAAATTGAAACTTCTTTCGGATTCGATACTGCAACAAAGACTTACTCTGAAATGATAGGAAATATTGCTCGGGATTGTAATTCTGCTCGTAAATATTGGCATTTTATTAAGTTAATGGGACGTTCAGCTTCGCATATAGCATTGGAATGTGCCTTGCAGACACACCCGAACATATGTTTAATCTCAGAAGAAATTAAGGCTAAAGATAAAACTTTGAATGATGTCGTAGAGTATATTGCGACCATCGTTGCCAATAGAGCTAAGGAGGGTAAGAATTATGGTGTTGTTCTTGTTCCTGAAGGGCTGCTTGAATTCATTCCCGCAGTTTATCGGCTCATTCAAGAATTGAGTGATTTGTTGGCTACGCATGGAGAAGAATATAAAAACCTCGACGATTTATCTCAGAAGGAATATATTACAACTCATCTATCTGAAACTAATAGAGCAACATTCGAAACACTGCCCTTGGAAGTAGCTCATCAGTTGGCTCTTGAGCGTGATCCACACGGAAATGTACAAGTCTCTTTGATAGAAACCGAGAAACTGCTTTCGGTTATGGTTGAAGCAAAACTAAAAGAATGGGTAAAAACGGGAAAATATGTGGGTAAATTTTCCACCATTCATCACTTCTTAGGTTATGAGGGGCGTTGTGCCGCTCCGTCCAATTTTGACGCAAACTATTGTTATTCCCTCGGTACAACAGCTGTTCAGCTTATAGCCAATGGAAAAACGGGATATATGGCAATTGTGAAAAATACCACCGCCCCCACAGAAGAATGGATTGCCGGTGGAGTACCTATCACTATGATGATGAATATGGAAAGGCGTAATGGAGAAATGAAACCCGTAATTCGTAAGGCTCTTGTTGATTTGCAAGGAGCACCTTTCCAAACTTTTGTCCTAAATCGAGAGAAATGGGCTAAGGAATCATCGTATATATACCCCGGTCCAATTCAATATTGGGGACCAAAAGAAGTTTGCGACAGAACAACGAAAACATTAGCTCTTGAAAAAGAAAACAATAAAAACGAATAGTTGAATTTTAAACATGAAATTCCAACTTGTTGTCAACGATACGGTAACATAATAAATGGATATTCCTAAAACCATCTGTCAAATCATTCGGAAACTGCAAATGAAGTATTCATGGATGTGGTGGGCATTAGGAATATCTTTCTCTATATTTTATTCACTCGCTTTCTATCTTTTGTTTGTTTCACCAACCGCATTTCGATGGAGAGCAATATACGGAGACTCGGATTATCCGGATGGATATGAGATTCATGGTATTGATATTAGTCATTATCAGGGGGACGTGAATTGGAATCGGCTTAGAAATGCGATAATCGATACCTACCCCATTAGGTTCGTATTCTTAAAGGCTACAGAAGGCGATAGCCATTTGGACGCTAAATTTCGCGAGAACTTTTTTAATTCAAAAGAAGCCGGTCTTATTCGCGGAGTATATCATTTTTGGAGCAACCAGTCTTCCCCTCGCAGGCAAGCTTATTTTTTTCTTGCAATGGCTCCACTTGTTCCCGGAGATTTGCCACCGGTGCTTGATGTGGAAACAAAACCTACAGATTTATCTACCGAAGACTTTCAACAGAACATCCTGACATGGCTTCATATCGTTGAGGATAAATATCACGTCAAACCAATCATATATACCTATTATAAGTTCAAGGATAAATATCTTTCCGATTCTCGTTTTGATGATTATCCATATTGGATAGCACATTATTATGTGGATAAGATGGAATATCAGGGCGCATGGAAATTTTGGCAACACACTGATGCCGGTCGCTTACCGGGTATAAAAGGGTACGTGGACTTGAATATTTATAACGGTAGCTATTATGACTTGATAAAAATGTTAATACAGAAGCCTATGCCGGTTGAAGTACAAGACAGCACCAGCGATGTTCCTCTTTTTGAAGACACAGTCTCAGATTGAGCGATTTGGATTTATCAAGAATTAGTTCATTATCTTCCGTGTAGAAACCACTCAATATTAAGAAACCATCCTTATTCAAAACCGCTGCCAAACTATCCATATCGTCTAATACAATGTTTCGGTTGATATTGGCAAGGATTACATCAAAGTTTGTTTCAAATTTATTGATAACATGCTTATTACCTTCTAAAACTTTAAGTGTAACATCGTTCTGCTTCATGTTATCAATGGTGTTCTTGACACTCCACGAATCTACATCGTAGGCACATACTTTCCTCGCTCCCAACTTTGAAGCAACTATACCCAATATACCGGTTCCACAACCACAATCCAATACACTCTTTCCTTTCAAATCCATATTAAATAGTTGGCTAACTATCATCTGAGTAGTTTCATGCGTACCTGTTCCAAAGGCTTTGCAAGGATTAATTTCGATAATCAGTGGATGAGAATTGCCGTTTAAGGATAATTTCTTAGCTTGTAGTGCATCTTTAGTATTACAAATCAAACATTTATGCTCTATAATAATTGGTTTGAAATTATTTTGTTCCCATTCTTCATTCCAGTTCCTGTCCTCAACTTTTGAAGTGGTGAAAGAAATTTTTGTATTAGGTAGGGGAAAATCGGCTAACGCTTTATTTAATATCAATTCATCAAAGTTTTCTTCTTGACAATAGGCAATTACTGCACCATTATTCTCTATGAAAGATTCACAGCCGGTTTCTCCTGCGATTGCCGTTAATAAATCGCGAGCGGTGGAGGAATCTGGCGATAAATAAAATTTTATTTCTATATAGTTCATTACATTGTATTGAAAAGTCAATGCAAATTTACAAAAAATAGGGAAAAACCTATCTTTTATTAGGGAAATTCCGTATATTTGCACTAAAAGTTAATGTATTTTTGTGTCAAATAAATTAGGTAATACCAATATTGAATTTAACAAGAAATAAAAATAAGGATATGGCAATGAAAAAAATTTTTATTTTATCAATCCTAACACTTGTAATGCCATTGGCTACATGGGCACAGGACGACTTATACTTTGTACCTGCTAAGGATAAATCCGATTTTCAGCACTCTATCGTGAAGACAGAACCCTCCACTTATTATGCCGGAATTAATAAGTCGGACGCAGACTACAACCGTAGAGGACATTTTCATAGTTCATATCAGAAAATAGGCAAGGACTCTCTTGGGAATGACATTGTTTTGTTTGACATGAACGATGCTAAACGAGACACTATTTATCAGGTAGAACGGCTTTTCGATAATGGTGAAAGCGATTTTGCTTATAGCCAACAAATGAATCGCTTCGATGATGGTTGGGATTATTACCCATGGAGGTATAGAGGTTCATTCTATTATGACACATGGTGGGGTTGGAATCCTTGGTATGATGATTACTACTATGGACCATGGAATGATTACGGATGGTATCGCTATTATGGATGGTATTCTCCTTGGAGATATGGTTATTACCGTTGGGGATGGCCCTATTATTCTTATGGATGGTATCCTTATTCGTACGGATGGTGGACACCCCGATATTATGGAAGAGTATATGGTCATACCGGTACGGCGAACCATTGGGCAAATGGGCGAGTTTTTAACAGAAGTACGACAGGTTATCGTGGCAATATAAATAGAAACGATAATGGAAGAGTTACTTTTGGAAACGCGACAGTTCGTTCAAATCGATTTGGAGGTACGAGAAATGATGGTAACGTGAGGTTTAATGGTTCGAGAAATAATAACTCTCTCAACAACAACAGACAATTCACTCCAAATCGTAACAACAGCTTTGGCAATGGAACTCGCTCGTCAATTGGCGGCGGTAACTTTGGTGGATCGAGAGGCGGCGGAAGCGGAACTCGAACTGGAGGCGGACGTTTTGGCGGACGTCGATAAAACGGAAAAATAACACTTTAATAATGAATTACAACTGATGAATATGAGAATACAACATTTTTTGCTGGCAGCCTCTTTGGTTTCATTGCCGGCAATAGCACAAGAAACTTATGAGAATGCCCGTATTTCAGGCGAAGATCTTAATGGAACGGCGCGTTATGTTGGAATGGGTGGTGCATTAGAAGCTTTAGGAGCTGATATTTCCACAATGGGATCAAACCCGGCGGGTATCGGATTGTTTCGCCATAGTAACGCCAGTATCAGTGGTGGATTGATAATACAAGGAAAGGGTAATGAGTTCGCGAATGGGAATAAAACAAATGCAAGTTTCGATCAGGCTGGTTTTGTGTACTCCACTCGCACGAGAAAAGATTCTTACTTAAATTTTGGTTTCAATTATCATAAAGGTAAAAATTTCAATTTCATTCTTAATGCCGCCAACAGTCTTAATGGAAGTTCACAGAACAGACAGTCTTATCTGAAGGGATTGATAGGAAACGAAGCAAGTGGCGGTTTCTCGGTTGGACAAAATAAACAAGGAGAATATTTCGGATATGTCGATGATAAAAGTACATATACGGCTTTGACCTATAGCACGGTAGATTATCTCTATTGGAACACGATGATTCCGGATGCTAAAGATGGAAAGTTTTATACTTATGATGCCGATGCTTATCAATTTGACAGAAGTAATACCGGATACATATCCAACTACGATTTCAACATCAGTGGAAATATACATGACAAGGTCTTCCTTGGAATAACATTTGGCGTTAAGGATGTGCATTACAAGGGGTACAGCGAATACCACGAATTGTTATCTAACGGAGGGGGAAGTGTAACTTTAGCCGATAATAGACGAATTACAGGTAGTGGCTTTGATGTAACTGCCGGAATTATAGTTCGTCCAATGCAAAATTCTCCATTTCGTATTGGTGTCTATGTAAAAACCCCAACTTGGTTCGATTTAACTACGGAAAATTATACGAATATCGCAAATAATTCCACCGAGGGAGGAACATATGACAAAGGCTCTATTACAAACTCCTATGACTTTAAGATATGGACACCATGGAAGTTTGGTGTTTCTCTCGGACATACCATTGATAACTATTTTGCTTTTGGACTAACTTATGAATATGAGGATTATAGTGCGATAAATACGAGAATAAACGACGACTCTTATATTGACTATTACTATGGTGATTTATATCAATCCACTTCAGCAGACCAATTTATGAATAACCACACTGAAAAAGCCCTTAAAGGGGTCAGCACTCTTAAGTTGGGAGCAGAGGTTAAACCAATAGACAACTTAGCTGTTCGTTTTGGTTACAATTATGTGGGTCCAAAATATTCGTCTTCAGCTCAAAAAGATTCCGGTTTGATGTCGTATGGAAGTAGTTATGCTTCTGCAACAGACTTTACCAATTGGAAATCAACGAATCGTTTTACTATAGGACTTGGCTATATAGTTGATAAGTTCAGTGTTGATTTAGCTTACCAATATAGCACTCAAAAGGGCGAGTTCTATCCATTCTCGGCGATGTCTGTAAATGATGGCGGGCAAACCTATGCGAATGTGCCAACAATGACCAAGGTGCAAAATGACAGAAGTCAATTGCTCATGACAGTAGGCTATCATTTCTAAACAGCGGAAAAGATTAGGAATAAAAAATATATCAAGTGTAAGCTACAAAACAACCGTGTATCAAGTATGTTTTGTAGCTTACATTTTTTTAGTAGGGATATTTTGTAAATTTCCAACTAATTGTTTGTCAGTGTGATATGTTATTTATACCCTTACACACAGGGAATTATATGAATTTTCCTAAATAATTTTATTAGCCCGCACTCAAGGTTGCATTAAACCCAAATTGGTCATTAAGATTTCTCAGTGTTGTATGCCAGTGAGAAAACTTTTTATCTTTTCCCAATGGCGTCCTAATCACCACGAAATTATATTACAAAAACCGTTTCAGGAACACGCTTCATAATCTATTGATAATCAAGACGATATTGATTGCAGTTTAAAAGCTTGGCTTTTGTACTCCAATTCATGACCTTTTGCATTGTAAAAACTTACCTTTTGGAAAGCAAAAGCTAAGCTTTGGATGGATGAATGAAGAAAATTTAGGACATTATTGAACATTTCCCATATCGCCGGGAAGGATTTTCGCGTTTTCAATGCCCCGGCTAAATAAAGAGAATATGCTTGGCTCTCGCCTACCCTATTAGGCGCAGGTCTTGATATATAAAGTTCATAGCGCATGGCTTTTAGTTAGTAAATTGCAGAATAACAAACTCATATAATTGAATATTTCTAATGACAGTATAACTAAAATAGTTTCTAATTTCTTTGGACGGTAGCGGAAAGCAGCTTAGCCCTTATTAAATCACAAAGAAGAAGAGAAAAGAAAGTTGGCACAGTGGAGAAAACATTCACCCGAGGGAGCGATTATCTGAATAAACAGACCTACCGGCATGTATCCATACCACTATGCGTAGCTGTGAAGCCCTCCCAATAAGAAGTTTACGCCGAAATAAGTCATCAATACTGTCAAAAAAGCCAGCACCAAATAGAGATGGAAGAAGATGGAACGACGAAAAGCTGGAAGAGAAGCCCTATGAAAGCTTACCGAATAAACCATCATGGCTATCAATGCCCAAGTTTCTTTAGGATCCCAGCCCCAATAGCGTCCCCATGAAACATTAGCCCATACTGCACCGATAAATATTCCCAAGGCAAGCAGGAATACAGCCGGGTAGAGAATCAGGCGACTAAGGTCGGACAATCGATCGGCAAGCCGAACTCCATTTTCTGTATGCCACAACACCAAAGCCGTAATACCATTGAAAAACAAAAAGGCTAACAACGAATAAGCAAACATAATGATTGCCACGTGAAAGCTCAACAATGGCGATGCCAATACAGGCATGAGTGTGGTAATCTGTGGATTATTCTCTCCCATCATTGACACCATCAGAGCCAAACCACCCATCAGAAATCCAAAAGGCATAAAGAGAGATAGGCGACGACACAGCAGCAGGGCGATGAGCAACACGCAAAAAGCCATAAACTGCATGGTTTCATAACCATTGGAGAGTGGCATATACCCACCGGAATAGCCGCGAAGAACAATCACAGTGGACAAAAACACAGTTGCCAAGAGTAGAAGCCAGCGTCCACAATGCCGAACAAGGGAAGACATAGGATGATTGTTCAACCAGCTCCGAACCACAAGAACATAATAAACCACTCCGAGCAAAACAAGGAACACCGCCAACGGCAGGGAGTATTGTAAGGAATTATAGAGTTGTTCGGCTCTAAAACGAGTGGCAGAAGGCAAATATGCACCACCCTTTTTCTGTTGATAAAGTCTTATTTTGTCGAGCACTTCATCCAAACCGGCATAATCGTTCGTTAATGCCAATTCCATGATATAGTCAGTGGAACGCTTGATAAAGAGCCACTCATCGTGTGGAAGAGTCTCCGGCAGCCGGTCGCCCTGCGCCACCCAATTCAAAGTGCCATTTGTACTGATGGGAAACATCCTGACAGCACTGCCCGACATCAACGAGGCTATAATATTATATTTCTCATAGGCTGCCGAGACGTCATTGGCTTCATTTCCCTTCAGCACGCCACGGTTCAACTCCTCCACCAACGATGTCAACTTGAATTGATTGGTGTCATCCATATAGTCGCGCCAAGATACATAAGTTCCTTTGGCATCCAACGCCTCTCTCACTTTGTGCCCACTCACTTTAATCATGGATTGATTCACCCAATCAGTGGGATAGAGCATCCATCCCACGAGTACTTGAACAGCACTGTAACCCTTATAACGGTCGTGTCCGTAGAGTTTGGTGGTGAAATCTCTTGCCAACGTCTGCATGGGACATATACGTCCATTATGATAAACATAAAGATTACCGAAACGTTCTGCTTGTGCCGTTGGCAAAGTTTTCGGAAGAGACTTGTCGTTAGCTCGCAAAGGAAGAGATAATAGCAGAGCTAACACAATCATCCAACTATTACTGTATTTCATCACGTTACGCCACGCATGACGAAAGCCCTCTTTCGGGTGAAGGAGCAATGCAAGAATGCCACAAAGCAATAATGCATAGCCAATATAGGTAACGAAGATGCCCCAAGGATCGTGTGCCACCGAGAGATGCACCCCCTCGCGTTCCAAGTCGTAGCCACTCTGATAAAACCGATAATGCTGGTTCTGCGCTATGTGGTTCATGGACACTTGCTGTTCGCCATCTCCATCGAAACTAACTCTGCTCACAAAATCCATAGGCGACTGTGTGCCGGGAAAATAAACAATTTCAAACTTTCTCAACCTTACGGTAAAGGGAAGTGGCTCTCGCTTGCCATCTGAGGTGGTGAAGGAAGAAACAGGTTGTCCGCGATAGAGATACATATCGCCCTGTGTCCCAAAGAAGTGGGTAAGTCCCGCACCCAAAAGAATGAAAGCAAAAGAACAATGAAATAAAAGCAGAGCCGGACGGCGCATCATGTTCCAAGCTCCAAGCATGGCTACCAATGCCACTATCGCGAGTAGCAGCCAGAGGACAATAAAAGGCAAGGAGCCATAAAACCAATGATGAGCCGTTTCCGTATCGACTACTTTCTCCACGAAAGAGGCTGTAGTCAAGACTAAGACAGTCAAGACTAACAGCCCAAAAGAAAGGTAAGTCAATGTTTTTCTTATTCGATGGTTAGAAATCATATTATCTACGTGGATTCAACAGATGGACTGACTGACAAGTATTATATGGATTCTATGAATTTCACAATGGCCTGTCGGTCTTCCTTTTTTAATTCACGGAATTTCTTAGTGGTCCAACGTGCGTGAGAAACACCGCCTTCACGAGAGCAGCCATGCCACATAATAGCCTCTATGACATTACGTGCGCGAGCATCGTAAAGACGATCATCATGTCCGGTGCAAACTTTCATCAGTCCTTTTCCCCAAAGGGGCGGTGTGCGTATCCATCCTTTTCGCACATCATTCTTCATGTACAAACGATGAGACACTAAATCAGTATAAGGCCATATCTTCTGTTTCGGATAATGTGGCAAGCGAGCATCGTTGGGAGTAAAATTAAGATCACCCGGATATTTGAACAAGTCGTTTCCTGTTATCCACATTGGACGATGGCAAGTTGCGCATCCAATCTCCGTAAAGAGCTGCTTACCTCTCTGAACAGCAGGGTCGTCCAAATTGCGAGCTGCCGGAACTGCAAGTCCGCGAAGCCAAACCATGTAATTCAGGTAATCTCCATCCTGCATTTCAACGGGGTGTTCATCACTCATAAAATAATTATAAATGTCTTTCTCAGGATTACCCGTCTTTTTCCATTCCGGATAATATTTATAAAACACTTTTTGCACATCAGGATCCTTGCTAGCAGTAAGCGCATACTCCTTGGTTACATTGATGCTGGTATGCCCCTTACGAGTTACATTGAAATTAGCCCAATGTTGCACATCCCATGTAAAAGTACTTAAGTCAAGGAAATGTCCAAAGCGGAAGGGAAGCTTCGTTATGGAATCGACCGCTGCCCACTGACCATTCTTAAACCGAGTTGGGTCGAGTGGGACGTGCGCCTCTTCGCGTTTCCACTGAAGCAGCAAACTGTCGTCATCAATGGCACCAATAAGACCATTGCCAAAGAAAGGAATGGCATTTTTTAAACGTATCGTAATGTCTTTTACATCAACCGGTTTGCCATTATGTGAAGGTTTCACATAGTAACCATCCTCTGGTATTTCCACCTCCGGATAAATCAGACTATAATGTTCACCATCTGGAAAAGCATTACCCCAATCATCGACGTACTCTTTCCATGTGATTTTAACCTTTGCCGGGTCAAGATAAGATTTGAAAGGAGGCATGCCCTGAAATTTTGGACTAAAAAACGACAGCAAGTCTCCATCGGAATTACATATCTCAAGTTCTGTGGCATTGCCCCATTGCTTGGGATCAAACCGAGTAATGCGCCAACCATGACCATAGCCACAATGACAACTCTCGCAGGAGGGACGCGAATAGAGCGGACCTCGCCCATTGAAAGGACGAGTGCTGGAGTTGTACGGACGTTCAAAGAAGTACTCACCCATCTTAAATTGATACTCTAATCCGGCTTCCTCTATAGCAGGAGTCGGATCTTCGTATGCACTGGCAGTCGCATTGAAAGTTGTGCCGAGTTTTCCACCGGCATACCACTCGTCTGCCAACTCTGTTTTTTCACCCGGATTAGGTTTAGGCAAATTCACATCATCATGACATGCGGCAAGACTACCCCACATCATTGTCATGGTGGTCAAAAAGAGAAACGATGTACTCTTCTTCATTCTTTTTTTCATAGCTATACTTTTTTAAAGGTGGGTCATCATCATGATATGAACAACCCACCTGATAAATTCAACCTATTGAGTGAAGAGTTCTTAGAAACCTCATTCACTTATTTTTCCAATGCGCTCTTGAGTTTGCTGAGCGTCTCATCTAAAGCTTTACAAGCATCCATGGCTTTCTTGCAGCTGGCATCCTTATAATTTTCCACAAAAGGAGCTTTCATGCCCTTGATGGCATCCTTTGCTTCCTTGATGGCATTCACCATTTCCACATCCATCGCCTTGTTATTCTTAGCCATATAGTTGTGCATGGAAGCATTGCCACGCTTGCCCTCAATACCACCATAGTAAACATTCTCTACGGAAATAATATTGTTATGGAAATCCTCGATCGACATTCTGCTATATGGGGACTCAATATAGGATATATCTTCACCGGTATGTGCGGAGCCTATTTTTGAAGTACCCACCTCATCGCAAATATCGTTGCATCCTGACACGATGGATTGTAGAGCGTTTACCCAAGACCTATAGATAGAACCGGGTTTGCCTGCCATGAGGATATTCTCTCCATACGACAAATCTTTTCCCCCTACGGTAACAGACAGTTCTACATCTTCTATGATGTGTCTCACCAAATCTGCATCGAGCTTTGACGCATATTCCTTACCTGCCCATGAGGTCAAGAGTTGCCAGCAGCTGTTTCGCAAATCGCCTGCAACGGCAATAGCATAAACCAAATACTTATCTTCTATAGAACCTGCGACACGAGGCTTCCCCTCATCAAATAGTATGTATTCCACACCATGATAACCCAATAATTCCTGACCGAGTTTCGTGCGTGCAGCGATATCAAAGTCTTCGCCATTGAGATCCTCGATATTCGTTGCGGTAGCAAGATATTTTTGCAAAGCCGGAAGGTCGAGAGGCCATGAGTCGATATGCGGATCAATACCAAAATCAGAAGCGGCACCAAAAAGGAAAGCCTCACTGCGTTCCCACCATTGACGTGAGAGCAGAAAATCCTCACAAGCTTTGTTGAGATTGTCTTGTGTCGGATTTTTCCGATAGGTTTTCAGATCTTCCACTAAGGCGGAAGCCTTCAGCGCCATTTGCTCATAGGTGGGAACCACTGTATTATTCACGAAGGCATCAGCAATTTCATTATAAGCCTTATCGCGCTCTTCCGACTGCGACAACGGTTTATCTTCATTTTCATCGCTACAAGAGACAAATGTTGTTGAAAGAGATAACGCAAGAAATGCCAAGAAAGCATAATTAAAAACTTTTTTCATTCTCATTTTTATTTATTATGTATAAATGGTTAGTTAAAGATATATCTTACAAGAAGAAACCTGCATAAGCAATGCCTATGGAAACACTCGGTTCATCGTTGAATTGCTTTTTGAGAAAACGCTTACTGAATTCAGCCTTGACTTGTAATTCCTTCATGGGGAAATAGTTAATACCGAATGCCATACGCTGTCGATCGGTCCATTCATAATCACTGTTTCCTTTCACCGGATGATAAGCATCATAGTGCTCATAGGCTCCAAAGCAGTAAAGTTTCTGCTTCTTGTCGCGCAGCATAGGGAACAAGTTCAGTACATCGTATCCCACTTGTATGCCGGCAGCATGAGCCCGATCGCCCACAAGTGTACGTTTGTAAGGCGAAGACGAACTCTGCGAACGATTGTAGATGGAAATGATATCGGCATCTCCAAGATGACCATAGTCAAAGTTTCCGAGAACGCGCCAGCCATGACCTTGATAATTAAAATCGAACGACCCAATAACAACGGTGCCTTTCACATCTTTATATTTACCACGTTCATCACTCTGCAGCGTATTATTGAACGATTGTCCATAATAACCACTCAAACCCAAACGTAATCCCCGAATGGGATAGAAATCAAAACGGACAGCTGTGGCATATTTGTTGGACGGCGTAAACTCAAACGCACTGGCAGCACCATTCTTTATCCATTGGTCTTTGCTAAACATCAATGAGTTCAAACCCGGAAGGAACATAAGCTGATAACGCAAAAACTTCCAACGTCCCCAAACCGAGATTCCGGTCTGATGCCATGTGCAGGGGAGGATTTGACTTTCACCTTCAGGTCGATAGACCGTAAAGAACTCGTTGGGTGTATGATGTGCGTTGGTATAACCTATGGGCACAATGTCATGCCCCACACGAATATTCAGTTCGGGGCAAAATGACTTCTGAATCCAGAATTGCTCCAACGCAACTTCTCCTCCTCGCTCTATCTCACCTTCCCATTCGCCAAATTCTTCATCCTCCATTTCCATGGCACTCTCCGTTCCGCCATGCTCAAACTCTATTTCTGAATTCATCGACCAACCTTTACCAAAGTCATAACCTAACATCAGCACCACATGTGGCAAATCGGTCTGTCCCCTACTCTTGGCATCTTTATACCTTTCCGCTTTACTATAGCGATTGATATTATCTGAATAGAATAGACGACTCGTTACTGCCTCTCCGTAACCACCAAGCGTAAACTTGCTTTTTTTACGAGAGGCACACTTATCGCATTTACCTCTGACCGCGCTTTTATCTAGTCGTCCCTTGAAAAGTAAATAACCTATTGATTATCAATAAAATAACCTTTCTATTATTTGTATATATCTACAAGTTTTTGTATCTTTGCATGGTAA
>QWCK01003048.1_pt1 | contig 20465 bp, 21 predicted proteins | sample 1972571 | NCBI WGS metagenome assembly QWCK01 (sample SAMN09866710, study PRJNA288562) | Human gut metagenome isolate term2_stool, whole genome shotgun sequencing... | isolation source: gut | host: Homo sapiens | place: USA: California
AATTCAAAGGAGGCAAGATACAAATGGATTTCAATGATCTCAAGAAGTACCCGGCAGAACCCTTTAAGATTAAAGTGGTAGAACCCGTGGCAATGACCTCGAAGGAAGAAAGAATTGAAGCTGCAAAAGTTGCAGGCTACAACACCTTCAACCTCAAGAGCGAAAACTGCTACATCGACCTACTAACCGACTCCGGCACGAACGCAATGAGCGATCACCAATGGGCAGGCATGATGATCGGTGACGAAGCATACGCAGGCAGCCGCAACTGGCTCTTCCTCGAAGAAACCATCAAGGAACTCTTCGGCTTCGAACACGTCGTCCCGACTCACCAAGGCCGCGGCGCAGAGAACATCCTCTCCTCGATCGCAATCAAACCGGGCCAATATGTAGCCGGCAACATGTACTTCACCACCACCCGTTTCCACCAAGAGAAAAACGGCGGTATCTTCGTCGACATCATCAAAGACGTCGCACATGATGCAACCGTCGACGTACCCTTCAAAGGCGACATCGACCTTGAAAAACTCGAACGCCTCATCGAAGAAAAAGGTGCAGAGAACATCGCATACATCTGCCTCGCAGTCACCGTCAACCTCGCAGGCGGACAACCTGTCTCCATGAAGAACATGCGTGAAGTTCGTGAAATCACGAAGAAACACGGCATCAAAGTCTTCTACGACGCAACCCGCTGCGTAGAGAACGCATACTTCATCAAAGAACAAGAAGAAGGCGTCAACATCGGCGGCTTCCTCGCAATCAACGATGAAGAACTCTTCGGCAAAGCAAAAGAAATCGTCGTCGTATACGAAGGTATGCCCTCTTACGGCGGTATGGCAGGCCGCGACATGCAAGCCATCGCAATCGGCTTCCGTGAAGCAATGCAATTCGAATACATCGAACACCGTGTCAAACAAGTACGCTACCTCGGCGACAAGCTCAAAGAAGCAGGCGTTCCGATCATCAACCCGGTCGGCGGACACGCAGTATTCCTAGATGCAAGACTCTTCTGCCCGCATCTTGAACAAGAACAATTCCCGGCACAATCCCTTGCAGCATTCCTATACATGGACAGCGGCGTACGCTCCATGGAGAGAGGTATCGTATCTGCAGGCCGTGATGTCAACACCGGCGAAAACCACAAACCGAAACTCGAGACCGTACGTCTAACCATTCCGCGTCGTGTATACACCTACAGACACATGGACGTCGTAGCAAACTCGGTTATCGAACTGTTCAAGAACAAAGAAGAGATCAGACCTCTTAAATTCACCTACGAGCCGAAACAACTCCGTTTCTTCACGGCTAAATTCGACTTCGCAGACTAGTCTGAAAGTTTCTTCACGGCTAAATTCGACTTCGCAGACTAGTCTGAAACGAGAAAGACCCGACAATCGTCGGGTCTTTTTTTGTGCCTTTGCGGCGACGTATTTTTTTCTATGCGGATCTTTCCAAAATACTTCCGAATCCAAGCCCGGTGATGGCAACCTTCCATTGCCACGCACACAAAAAAAGACACCCCTTATGAGGTGTCTTTTTGATTGAATGGATTTTCTATGCGCCTGCACGCGGAATGCGTACAAACGGAATTGCGGGAATCGGAGGTTTCGGAGGCGTGGGAGGGGTCGGCGGTTTCTCCGGCTTGTAGGTATTCGTCAGGACGAAACCGTCGCTCTGATTGCCCGTAAGCACGTTCTCATAGCCTTTGACCGCAATTTCTTTCACGGTGTACGTGATGCTCTTCCCGTCTTTCTTCTCGGGAAGGTTGCGGAACGCGCCTTTCCACTCGTTTGCGGTACTCAGGACGAGCGTCTTGTCCGTCGCTACGCCGTCCGCATAGAGCGTGACCGTGATCTCCGTCGGACGTTTGTCCTCGTGTCCGTCGTCTTGCCAGATTTTCTCGACCGGAATCTCGATGAATTTCTCCGACGGGGTCGGCGGTTTCTCGGGTTTACGTTTGTTGGTGATGGTAAAGCCTTGTTCCGCGTCGCCCGTGACCTCGGACGTATAGCCCCGGACGCGGGCTTCTTTGACCGAGTAGATGATTTTTTGTCCATCGCCGTCGGGCACAAATTTGTTGTTTTCAACTTTAAACTGAGGATATTTGTATTTCTGTAAATTCTTGAAGGTGACTTTCCAATTCTCTGTCGCCGTTACCATTTCTTCTGCAACCGGATATTCCTGCTCTTCTCCGTCCAGTTTTGCCCACAGTTGGACTTTGATTTGTCTCGGTCTTGCATCGGAATTTCCGCCGTCGTCCCATTTTTTCTCAACGGTGACTTCCGTTGTTTCGCCGTCCGTGCCGAAAAAGACGGAACCGTTCGAGCCGATGCCGCCACCGCGGGTGACGGAAGTATTGCCGGCGATAAGCACCGTACCGAGTCGATTGCCCCATTCGCTGCCCGCAAAGTCCGTATGTAATGCAAGTTCTTCATTGTCTTGCAGTTCACCCGTATACTGATCGGACGGCAGGAGATGATTGTCCTCCGTCTTCCAATTCCAGAGGGCGCCACCCAGCATTCTCTCGGATAATTCGTAAGTGGGGATTCCGCCGTGCAGATCATATTTTGCTTTTCCGAGAATATAGAGATCTTTGCCTTGTATTTGTGCATCATTTTTGTAGATGGCCACGCCGTCTGTGACATGAATGACGGTCTTGGAGATCGGGCATGCCGCGTAACCGCCGCCGTCGGATGCGATCTTGCCCAGCTCACCATCCTCGTAGAGTCCGTTAACTGCGTTATTTGTAATGACGGCATTGGCTAGATACAGTTCGCCTTTTTGACCATAGTAGTGATTTGATTCCCAATATAACTCATCGGGAAATCCGTTGACATAAATTCCGCCGCCGCCAAACGATTTTGGTCCTTTGCCTTTACCGGTCATTACGTTATTGACGATCTTTCCGGCGCTGATGAATGCTCTGTAATAGACACCTCGATTGATCCCGGTTTGAATAAAGAGCCCACCGCCGCAAGTGCCCGACTCATTGCTTGCAATGGAGCCGCCCGTCATGATGAAGGTTGCTCCTTTGTCCGGGAAGTCATTGCCGACACTGATACCGCCGCCCAGGCGATCGGATTTGTTTTTTGATACGGAAGCATTCCCGGACATACGCAATGTCGATAGGCCCGTTAGCATGATGCCGCCGCCCGCGCCGTTATGCCCGCTGTAATGGATGTACTTAGCGTAATTCTTTTGAATCATGCCGCCCGAAAAGTTCATCTTTGAGTTCTTGACCAGGGCAATACCGCCACCGTAGTTGGCTGCATTCTCTTCGATCGTCCCGCCTGCCATATTGACGGTTGCTCCGGATGCAAGGATGCCGCCGCCTTCTGAATAGTGCTCCGGCTTTTCAATATGATTATTGCGAATCAAGGCGCCATCTTGAACAGATAGTATGGAGCCGCTTTCAGCGAGAATCAGAGACTTTGTAATATTTGGATTGTTTTCACTGTCGCCGTCGATGGTGATGTCTTTCAGCGTTGCGGTCTTGCCTGACGGAACCTTAAAGACATAGTCGTTGAAGTTCTCGCCGCGTAGGATCTTTGCCTTGGTGCCTTCGAGTGTAATGTCGCCTTCGATCTCCGTGGTGCCGATAACGACGATTTTTGTGATGTTCGGATTGCCTGTGGCAAGCTCTCTTGCTTTTGCAAAACTATGTACGGCGGTTGCTTTGGACTCTCCGTCGTTGGTGTCGACACCGTTTTTGCCGTCCAGATAGATCGTATCGTCTGTACCGCGCACGGGTTCGGGCACGTTCTCCTCGGAGGTTTCGAGTTCATCCTCCGCCTCGACGTCCGCGTTTTCCACGTTCTCGACGGGCGCTTCTTCCTTTTCCGCCACCGTCTCTTCCTTGATCACAGGCTCCTCGCCCGTCTCGGGGAGTTCCTCGGCAAATGCGAGATTACCGCCCAGGAGACAGAGCGTCAAGAGGAGCGCGAGCCCTCGTTTGAACCTTCTTTTCATTTTGATGCCCTCCTATTCCAACTTGTCAAACTGTTTTGTCGCACAAAACACTTCACCGATATTGCACACTTTTTGTGCGAAAAGAGCAACACCAATTGTGACTTGAGTACGACAGAAGAAAAGAAAACGAAAAAAGAGAAACGAGAGGCACGGGATTGTAAACCAAGACCACGGTGATTGAAGGTGCATCTACAAGATCCGTAGAGAATGGGAAATGGTCTGACGAGATGGGAAGCGGCGCACGGAAGCAGGAGCGGGATGCTGCACATGTACAGAAATTTGCCAAGCCTTTTTCTCCATACAAAAAACGCGCCCGATAATGGGCGCGTTTTTGAATATCCAATTTACGGAAGCGGATAGCCGCGTTCGGTGAAGGTGTCGCCGTGTTCGAGATCGCCGTACTTGAGTCCGCGGCGGAACCATTCAGCGCGTTCTTTGGCGGAGCCGTGGGTGAAGTGATCGGGGCGAATGGTGCCGGTCATCTTCTCCTGGATCCGATCGTCGCCGACGGCGGCTGCGGCTTCCATGGCTTCTTCGAGATCGCCGGGTTCGAGATAGCCTTTTGCCTCGACGTATTTTGCGAAGACGCCGGCGTAGTAGTCGGCTTGGAGCTCGAGGCAGACGGAGTATTTGTTGTATTCCTTCTCGGGGAGCGTCTCGCGGAGTTTTTGAAGTTTGGCGGTGGTGCCGAGTTCGTTCTGGATATGGTGACCGACTTCATGCGCAAGGACGTAGGCGAAAGCAAAATCGCCGGGCGCTTCAAATTTTCGCGCGAGTTCGTCGTAGAACGAAGTGTCGATGTAGACGCGCTCATCGGCGGGGCAATAGAACGGCCCGACGGAGGAACTTGCGACGCCGCATCCGGTGCGCACGCCGTCCTGATAGAGGGCGAGCGTGGGTTCGTTGTAGCGCGCGTTGTACTGACGGAAAATTTCGCTCCACACGTCTTCGGTGTCGGCGAGGACGACGGAGAGAAATTCCTCGCGTTTCGTCGCTTCTTCCGTGGGGACGCGCGGCGCCGGCTGTGAGGGGCTTACGAGTCCCAAGAGGACGAGGGGATTGCCGCCCATAGCGAGAATGACGACGGCGGCGAGGACGAGTGCGCCGCCGGAGAGCCTTATGCCGCCGCGACCGCGACCGCCGCCTCCGGAACCGCGCCGTTCCACATTGCTCGATTGTCTTCTACCTTCCCATTTCATAGATGTCTCCTCCTTCTTATAGATAGTATACCAATTTTTGCGTCCGCGTACGCGTAAGGTTCTTGTCATCTTTCTTCCGCGGGCTATCCGTTATGATAGAGGAGAAAGGAGGGAGCGCAGGATGAAAAAACGTCGGATCGTGCTTTGGATTCTGATTCTTCTCATGGTCGCGGGTGCATTGACCGTGACAGGAATCGCACGCCGTGCGCCCGAGATCGATGTGCGCGCGGTGTACGAGCAGTACGCAGAGAAAGACGACTACGTGCCGTACGACAAGATTCCGCCGAAACTCATTGACGTGACGCTCGCGGCGGAGGATCACCGCTTCTATCGTCATCACGGCATCGACTACATTCGCGTCGTGAAAGCCGTTCTGCGCGATCTCTATCACGGGGCTTTCGTGGACGGGGCTTCGACGATTCCGATGCAACTCTCGAAGAATTTTCTCACGAGCGATACGAAATCGTTCGAGCGCAAACTCTTCGACGCGCATTATGCGAGGGAACTCGAGCGGAGCCTCACAAAAGAAGAACTCGTGGCGTGGTACATCAACTCGATCGGACTTTCGCGCGGGGTCGAGGGCGTGCCGGAGGGCGCGAGAAAATTTCTCGGAAAAACGCTCGACGAACTCTCGGTCGCCGAGTGCGCGTATCTCGTCGGGATCACGAATCACCCGTCGCGCTACACGCCGTTTACGACCGCGCCTCTCACCGTCGACGCGCCGATGGTCTATCTTTCGCGCGAACACGGGGTGAACGATCCCGAGACGGTGCGCGCGATGATCGGGGCGGGAAAGATTCTCCCCGAACTCGAGGCACCGCTTCTTGCTGGCAAACTCGTGGTGCTCGGCGCGTACGAAAATCCGGAGACCTACGAACGCGAACGGTATATTCTTCGCAGAATGAAGGAACTCGGGATGATCGACGATGCGGCATACGCGGCCGCAATCGAAGAAAAAATGACGCTCCATATCGGAGCATTTCAGAAGGAGGCAATGGAACAATGAGTATTTTACAGGTACGAGAGCTTACGAAAACGTATGGTCTCAAGGGCAATGTGACGCGGGCGATCAAGAACATCGAGTTTTCGGTGGAGAAAGGCGAATTTGTCGCGGTGATGGGGCCGTCCGGCTCGGGCAAGACCACACTCCTCAATCTCATCTCGACGATCGACCGCGCGACTTCGGGCGAGATCCTCGTGGACGGGGAGAATGTCACGAAACTCACCAAACGCGAGACGGCGGCGTTTCGTCGCGACAAGCTCGGTTTTGTCTTCCAGGATTTCAATCTCATCGACGCCATGCCGATCGACGAGAACATCGCGCTCGCCCTCTCGATCGCGAAGGACACGACGGATATGAAAGCGCGCGTGGAAAAGATCGCCAAGACGCTCGGGATCGCGCAGATTCTCAAAAAATATCCGCACGAGATCTCGGGCGGCGAGAAACAACGTGCGGCCGCGGCGCGTGCGGTCATCAAGAATCCGGCGCTCATTCTCGCCGACGAACCGACGGGGGCGCTCGATACCAAGAGCGCGAAGCGGCTCATGGAGACGTTCCTCACACTCAACGAGTCGCTCGGCTCGACGATTCTCATGGTCACGCACGACGGCAATATGGCTAGCTTCGCAAGCCGCGTGCTTTTCCTCAAAGACGGCGAAATCTTCAACGAAATTCGCCGCGGAGACGACAGTCAGCGCGATTTTTACGAGCGCATCATGGACACGATCGGCTTCTTAGGAGGGGTGGCGGATGCATAAAAGTCTCATCTTTCGCAATGTCAAGAAGAGTTTTCGCGAGTATTTCATCTATTTCTTGACGCTCACACTCGGGGTCGCGATGTTCTATACGTTCCATGCGCTCACGGATATCCAATCGACGATGCAACTCGTGGATTGGCAGAGCATGGCGATGTGGTCGCTGTCTCAGACGCTCACGATCTTCTCGGTCTTCGTCCTCGTCGTCATGGCGCTCCTTATGATCTATGCGAATGCCTATCTCATGCGCACGCGGGCGAAAGAACTCGGCGTGTATCTCCTGCTCGGCATGGAAAACTCCGGCGTCGCGAAGATTCTCTTCGTGGAATCCATCGCGATCGGGCTCGCGGCCTATGTGGCCGGGATCCTCCTCGGCATCGTCGCAAGTCAGGGGGCGGTCATCCTCGTCCTGAGGTATTTTGATGAGCAACTTCCGTTTCACTTTCTCATCTCGACTTCCGCGATGGGAAAGACCGCGCTCTTTTTCGCCGTGCTCGATCTCATCGTCCTCGTCGCCAATATCATTCGCTCGTATTCCATTACGCTCATCGGTCTATTCAAACTCCGCGAGAAAAACGAGAAGATGATCGCGACGGGCAAAGTCTTCGACGCGATTCTCTTCGTGCTCGGGGCGATTTCGCTCGGCTACGCCTACCATCTCATCCGGGTGTCGGGCTTTCTCCCGAGCGAACGGAGCTTCTGGAATTCGCTCCTCTTCGGTACCGTGGGGACATTCCTCGTCTTTCGCGGGTTCGCCAGTTTCTTCATTATCCTTACGAAAAATACCGCAATTTACAAAAAGGGCCTCACAAGTTATCTCTACCGTTCCCTTGCGCGCAATGTCCGCTCGACGTATTCCGCGATGGCGGCGGTGTCGATCCTTCTTCTCATCGCCATGGGTGCGATGATTTCCGCGGGGTCCATCTCCGTAAGCGTCGAGAATCTCAAGCGCACCGAGCCGCTCTTCGACGCGCGGGTCGCGTTCCGCCTGCGGGACGGGAACGCCGATGTCCGCAATGTGCAGATGAAAGAACGCCATGAGAAGGAGATCGAAGGGCTCTTAAGGACTTCGCTCGAGGTCTATTTCTACGACGGCAAAGTGGACGTCAAGGACGCCATGCCGTGGATCGGCGGCTATGAGAAAGGCGATACGAGATGGCAAGTTTCGCCGGACGAGCGAACCGTGAGAGCGATGAGGTACTCGGATTATCGCGCGCTCGCCGAGTCGGCGGGTCACACGCCGAAAGAGATCTCCGACGGGGAGGCGCTTCTCATCTCCGCGGACACGCGCGATCGGGACACCGTGGCCAAAGGCGACAAGACCGTCACGCTCTTCGGGAGGACGATCGCCGTTGCGCCCGAGACGGACTGGCTCCAGTACACGTATACCATCGAAGCGCCGCAGCTCCACAATCTCTTCCTGGTCGTGCCGGACGAAGTGCTCGCCGACGAAAAACCGGACGAAGTGGTCTGGTATATGCAGTACGCCGAGGGCAAAGAGGATGAGGCGTATTATCGCCTTTTCGGACATGACTACGATATGACCGAAGGGCCGCAGGAGACATTCCTCGACAGTCTTTGGCATGATATGACGGATGATCTCGGGGAGATCGGATATTCTTTCGCTCCGGAGTCACGCCGCATCACCTTACAGAATACGATGACGACGGGCTTTATCGCGACGATGAGTTCCGCTTTTGTCGGCGTGCTCTTCACTTTCTTTACCGCGGCGGTGCTCTCCGTCCACGAACTCGGACGCGAGGACGACGAACGACGCGCGATGCGCACTCTCTCGAGTCTCGGTGCGTCGCGCTCGATGATGAAACGCACGCTCATGCGGCGCATTGCGATCATCTTCTTCCTGCCGTTTCTCGTGGCGCTCATGCACACGTATTTCGGCATTCGCGCGTTCCGCGACATCCTCGCCCTCATGACCTACGGCGAGACGAGCGTTCTGCGCGCAAGCGTCGTCATGACGGCGATTCTCCTCGTGATCTACATCGGCTATTTCATCGCGACCTACACCGTCGTGATGCGACAGATCGAAATGAACGAATAGACATGAAAAAAGTTGGGGCTTTGCGGCCTCAACTTTTTGTTTTTTGAGAAAAAATTATGTGCGTTTTGAAAATGCTGGGAAAAACCGCCGGCGTGTCCGTGTTATTTTCGCCGCCCGAGGATTTCCGCGAGAAAACGCGTGCGGCCCTTGCGACTTTCGCCGAGTCTCTCCGCAATCCGCGCTTTGCCGTGACGCCGGACGGAGATCGTCGCGCCGACGGGGACGATTGTGGCGGGATTGTCTTCGGGGAGACCGAGGATCGTGACTTCGCCGCGCGTGATGGCGGTCTTGGCATCTTCGCGCGAGAGATCGAAAAGAGCGGCGACGAAGGCGTCGAGCCTGGCGCTCGCGACCGAGATCATCTTTTCCGTCGGGGGCTCGCTCTCGGGCGCGTTCGAGAACGCACAGGCGCGCCAGACGACGTTTTCGCGGCCGATTTTTGTGAGGGAGAGGACGACCGGCGCGTGACGGCGCAGGACCGCGACGAAAATTTCGCCCTCCGCGATCACGATATCGCCGAAGGCATCGCGCTCGAGTCCGAGACTCATAAGGCTCCCGAGGACATCGGGATGCGTGACGTCCGCCTCGGTCCGAAGACAGACGAGGGCGTCGGGATCGGTCGAGAGAATCGTGCGCTCCGCGTCAGGGAATCCGCCCGTAAAGGGGATCATGTCCACGCGGGACGAGAGGAGATTCGTAAGAAGCGTGCGTTCGCCTTCCGTGAGAAACGTCGAGTGGTAGGGATAGAGATCGTGCGCGCGCTCGTAGGCATCGGCGATCGCCGTGAGTTTCATCTTGAGCGCGGGATCCTGTGCAAAAAAATCCCTCAATGTTTACTCTCCTCCGGGCGAAAATGCTCGAAGATGATGCCGCCGTATGCTTTCGCCGCGTCGCGGAGCTCTTCTTCGGAGCGGATCGTCCACGCCGCCGCGGGCATTTTGTAGATTTTTCGTAGCCACCACGAGGAGACATTCTTCGGGTACGCGTGATTGAAGGAAAGAAAATCGGGACGCGCGAGGAAATTCGTAAGTTTCCACTCGAGGGCACAGCGCGTCGCGAAGGAGACTTTCACCGACGGATCGCGAAAATAATTCGTCGCGAGGAGTCCGCGCACGATTTCGGGGCGGAGTTTGCGCATGGCGGAGAGGAGCATCGGATTGAAACTCTGCACCGCAAAGGGGCCGTCGTAGGCGTCGAGAATCGGCACGAGTGCGGACGCCAGTGCGGTCGCCGTGCTTTCGCCTTTCATCTCAATGAGAAGCGGCACGTGACCTTTGACGAGCGCGAACACTTCCTCGAGCGTGGGGATCCGTTCGTCGGAATCCGCGAGCCGAAGCGCCTTTAATTCCTCGAGCGTACACTGCGCGAGATGTCTCTCGTCTCCCGTCATGCGCGTGAGCGTATCGTCGTGGAAGACGACGACTTCACCGTCACGCGTCAAATGCACGTCGAGCTCGATCGCGTAGCCCGCTTCGACGGCGCGCGCAAAAGCCGCCATGGAATTTTCCGGCGCACTTGCGTCGTGGAATCCGCGGTGCGCGATGAGATACGCGCGCAGAGCCTGGAGCTCGTGCCGTTTGCCGTAGCGCGGGAGCGTGAGGAACAAGAGGACGGCGAGAATGATCAAACCATAGAGCATGAGAAATTTCCTTTCTGTTCGTGATGATTTTATTATACTAAACTTCGCGCAGATTTCGAGCACAACGGGCGGGATATGCTATAATAAAAAGACACGAAGGAAGGAGGGGTTTTGGATGAAATTATTTCTCATCGCACGTCAAGGCAAAGAACATCTTGTTGTCGGAGCCGATACCCTCGAAGACGCCATGCTCATCACGGAGGAGAACATCATTCCCGTGGATGAAGGCGACGATTACGATTGGAGAACACCGTTGTTTCCGAATTAGGAGGAGGCAGATTTTTCGGTAAAAAAAGATCCGCAGCGTTTTGGCATGCGGATTTTTTCTTAGAGAGGAGGTGCGGGATGCTCGAAGCAAAGTATACGGCGAATCTCGACGCGTTCGTTCTTACGGCGGAGGCCCGGGAATTTTCCTATCTCAAACGCGCACTGGGCGCCATGACCGAGGCGGCGTACGGCAAAGTTTCGCACGGCGTGGTGGTCGAGATGCGGGGATTTTTGGAGATGCTCGAGACGACGAAGGACTATGTGCTCGTCGAGAACGGTGCGCCTGAGAACGGGGAGATGATTCTCCCGAAACGCAATCTCCATCTCTCCGTGACGCTCCCGCCGGTGGGCGCGATCATTCTCTTCGCGATCGTCGAGGAGATCAGTTCCTACGGCAAAGAGACGCTCGCGACGGCGATGATCCGAGAGGCTTTCGGCGAGGCCTTAAGAACGGTCTTAACACCGCTTCGCCATGCGCGACTCATGAATGTCGTGACGGATCCCGAGAGACGTTTTCGCGCGTATCTTCCGCAGTTTACGAGAGCGGTCGACGCGGATTTTGCCCGCGTGGAGAGACGGCGCGACGAACATCTCACCTTGGCGGCGTATCGCGTCCTCGCCCCGAAACCTGAATACGATGCGTTTTTTGCCCGCGCGCTCACCCTTTCCATCGAGACGGGCGTACCCGTGGAGGAAGTCGACACCGCGCACGTGTTATAATAGAACGAAACCGACATTCGAGCGCGTCCGTCGTTCGAACGAAAAGAAAGAAGGAATCCGTATGTCACAGGCGACTTTTGTCGTAGATCGCACCGCGGTGCGTAAAAATATCAGATCGATCAAAGAACATTTAAGTCCCGGGACGAAATTGCTCGCGGTCGTGAAAGGGAATTGCTACGGGCTCGGGCTCGGCCTCCTCGATATTTACGAGGAGGAGGGCGTCGATTTTTACGGCGTGGTCATGCCGCAAGAGGCGCTGGAACTTCGCGAACACGGCATCACGAAGCCGATTCTCATCTTCGGCTATGTCTTTCCCGAGGACTACGAGGCGATGGTGCAAAACGACGTGCGCATCGGCATCGAGCGCTACGAGGATGCCAAAGCGCTCTCCGAGCTCGCGACGAAACTCGGGCGCGACATCCCGATCCATATCCGCATCGACTCGGGCATGGGGCGTCTCGGCTATCTTCCCACGGAGGAGAACGCGGACGAAATCGCGCGGATCTTCGAGCTTCCGGGGCTTATTCCCGAGGGCATCATGACGCATTTTGCCATTGCGGACGAAAGGAAGAAGAATTATACCGAGATTCAGCTTGCCCGTTTTCTCAAGATGATCGAGCTTTTGCATGTGCGGGGCGTGGATTTTGAGATTCGCCATGCCGGCAACAGCGGTGCGGCGCTCATGTGGCCCGATGCGCATCTCGATATGGTGCGGGTGGGGAGTGCGATCTTCGGGATTTATCCGTCCGAATCGATGGAACGTGATCCCGAGATTGCGATCGAACCCGTCTCGAGCTTGAGGAGCCGTCTCGCGAGTGTGAAACGCATCCCCGCGGACGAATCGATCGGCTACGGGCGCACGTTTTTCACGGATCACGAAACGCTCGTCGGCGTGGTGCCGGTGGGCTATGTGGACGGCGCGTATCGCACGCTTGCGAATCACGGCGAAGTCCTCGTGCACGGGAGGCGTTGTCCCATCGTCGGGAAAATTTGCATGGACCAGATGATGGTCGTGCTCGACGCGGTCCCCGATGCCGCGATCGGCGATGAAGTCGTCCTCTTCGGCAAACAGGGCGACGCCGAGATCACGATCGACGAACACGCCCGCATGACGGGAGACACGACGACCCCGTCGGGCATCATCAATCGCATGGGGAGCCGCAATAAGATTCTCTATGTGGGAGAATAGACTTTTTTACAGTATGAAAGACGCCATGCGGGAGCGCTTCGGCACCCGTGTGGTGAAATATCCGATCGACGGCGGATACGATTGTCCGGGCAGACGCGCGGGGAGACCCTGTGCGTTTTGCGGCGATGCGGGGGCGGGCGAATGGACGCGCGCAGGTTCACTTGCCGAGCAAGTGGAACACGCACGGAATCTCATGCGCAAATGGGGCGATGCCCCGTGGATTGCGTATTTTCAGAACCGATGCGGGACTTTTGCGGACGCGAAGACGCTTGCGGCCCAATATGAGGAAGTGCTTGCACTCGGTGCGGTCGGGATTCGCGTGGCGACACGGGCGGATCTCCTGCCCGACGACATCTGCGAACTCTTCGAGACCATGTCGGAGCGCACGTATTTTGCCGTGGAACTCGGCCTCGAGACCGTTCACGATCGGACACTCGAACGTATCGATCGCGGCATGGATCACCGGACCTTTCACGAAGGTGCCATGAAACTCAGACGTCTCGGCATCCCCGTGATCGTCCACGTCCTCTACGGGCTCCCGGGCGAAAGCGCGGAGGATATGCTCGCGACGGCGGATTATGTCGCGGCGGAAGGTTTTGCCGGGGTCAAATTCCACGGGCTCTACATCGACCGCACGAGTTCGCTCGGAGAGCTTTACGAACGCGCGCCGTGGGAACTCATGACGCAGGAGGCGTATGCAAACTGCGTCGCCGAATCGATTGCGCGACTCTCACCCGAGACCGTCGTCGAGAGACTCACCGCCGATCCGAGGAGGATCGATCTCATCGCCCCGGCGTGGGCGACCGACAAGAGGCGCACCCGCGCCATGATCATGAACGAAATGCGAGCCCGCGGATGGACGCAGGCGAGCTTTTATCGAAAGGAGACCATTTCATGAAAAAAATTGCACTGGTCATCGACATTCAGGAGAAACTTTTGCCCGCCATGGCGGAAAAAGAAGCGCTCCTCAAGAACACCGAGATCTTCTTAAAGGGACTCAAGGAGCTCGAGGTTCCCGTCCTCTTTACCGAGCAATATCCGCGCGGACTGGGCGCGACCGTCCCCGAGCTCAAAGCGATCTTCCCCGAAGCTTGCTATGTCCCGAAGACGCAGTTTTCCGCATGGACCGAGGAAGTGAGGGACTATATGAATGCCCTCGGCGCGACGGACGTTCTCGTCCTCGGCATGGAGGCGCATGTCTGCGTGCTCCAGACCGTCGAGACGCTCCTCCGGGAAGGCTATCGCGTCACCCTCGTGCGCGATCTCGTATCGAGCCGCAAGGAATCGGACCGCGAGACGGGCATCGCGTATCTCAGAGATCTCGGTGCAAGCATCTCGACCTACGAGGCGGAACTCTTCAAACTCCTCGGAGATGCGAAGAACGAACATTTCAAGGCGATTTCGAATCTTGTGAAATAGGAGACGGAGATGAAATACGAAATCAAAGGCGGCACATTTCCCGTCGTCATCTGTCAACTCCAAGATGGCGAACGGATGGTGACCGAGTCCGGCTCCATGGTCTGGATGAGTCCGAATATGGAGATGGCAACCTCGGGCGGCGGCGTGGGCAAAATGTTCTCCAAAGTTTTCTCGGGCGAACGCATGTTTCAGAATATCTACACCGCACGCGGCGACGGCATGATCGCGTTCGGCTCGAGCTTTCCCGGGAAGATTCTTCCTTTGGAACTTACGGGCGAGCGCGGATACATTCTCCAAAAAAGTGCGTTTCTCGCATCGGAGACGAGCGTCGAACTCTCCATCCATTTCAATAAGAGATTCGGCGTCGGATTTTTCGGCGGCGAAGGGTTCATCATGCAGCGACTTACAGGACGCGGCATCGCCTTTGCCGAAGTGGACGGCGATCTCGTCGAGTATACGCTCGCGGCAGGCGAAGAAATCCTCGTCGATACGGGGAACGTCCTCGGTTTTGAGGAAGGCGTCAAGATGGAGATTCAACAAATCGAAGGACTCAAAAATATCTTCTTCGGCGGCGAAGGTGTTTTTCACACGCGCCTCACAGGACCCGGGAAAATTTGGCTCCAGACGATGCCCATTTCGAGCGTCGCACACGCGATGGCACCGTTTATCGTCACGAATAACGGCTAGAGAGAAAACGGCGAACGTCTTTTGCGGAAGAAGTCGCCGTCCTACTCATCATCGCGGCGATCCTCGCCTACGGGGGAGCTTCATGAAGTACACGGACGCCGGCATTTTCTACGTCCGGAAGGAGGAAGTCCATTGCAAAAACGACCGATGCCGAGCACGAATCGGCGCACCAAAGAACGAAACAGACGCAAACTCTTTCGCATTTTCCTCTGGCTTTTTCTCTTAGTGGTGATTGCGCTCTTTTTGCGTATGATCCTCGCGGAGGAACATTTTGAGGAAGGCGCGGACGTCGTGGATCTGGCGCTTCTCGCGTCGCCCGAAGAGACGGCGACGAAGGACGAAGTGATCTTGCGCACGCCCTACGGAGACACGCTCATCGCGTTTATGCGCACCGTGACGGACGTCGATATCACGCGCGAGCCGTTTCAAAAATCCGAGTCGCTCGTGCATATTCCTGCGGGCGAATATCTCGAAGTCTACGGCGCGGAGGACGGCTATGTGAAGGTGCGCTATCAGGAGAAGATGGGCTATGTGCCCTACCGCGATCTTGCGAGCGTGGACGACGAAACGCTCTTCAAAGTCGTGCGCGGACATCTCATCGTCAATCGCGATTTTCATCTGCCCGAGAATTATCGTCCGGGCGTCTCGACCGTCGCGAAGATCGCTTTTGAAAAAATGCGTGAAGATGCGGCGAAGTCGGGCTTTGACCTGAGGATCTACGCGGACTTCGAGGACTACGAGCATCAGGCGGGGAAAATTGCGGGAGCGGAGCAGAGGATGCATCCGGCGGACGCGAACGGCGAACTCGAGGGGGATGAGAATCCCGAGATGAATGAGGACGTCTATGGCGAAAATGCGCCCGAGAATGCCGACGGCGAGATCGACGTCAATGCGCAGGAGAACGAAGAACCGCAAGTAGAGAAACGCCCGATTTTGCCGGGCGAGAGCGAGCATCAGACGGGCCTTGCCTTCGACTTCTGGGACGGTTCCGTCGAACCCGGCGACGCCCAAGCCTATGACGCGTATTCCCTCAGCGTATGGCTTAAGGACAATGCGTATCGTTTCGGCTTTATCCTGCGCTATCCCGAGGGACAGGAGGAGAAGACCGGCTTTGACTATGAGCCGTGGCACTACCGCTATGTCGGCGAAGAACTCGCGGGGAAAATCTATCAATCCGGCTTGACGCTCGAGGAATATTTCGGGCTCTAATGTTTGAAACAAGGCAAAAATGGATACCTATACGGTGAAAGGAGAGATACTATGAGTAATTTATTCGATTCCATGAAAGACAAGGCACAAGACACTGCCAAGAGTGTAGAGAAAAAAGCAAACGAAATTGAGAAGGACGCCAAGAAACAAAAGAAAGAAATTCAGCGCGACATCGGACGCGCAGCCATCGAAGCGGATCGCATGAAAGACAAAGCGACGAAAGAAGTGAACGAAAAAGTGCAGGACGCCAAAGAGGGCATGAAGAATCTGACGGACAGCGTCAAAGATTCCGTCGATTCCATCAAGAAGAAATTCTAAAAGATGCCGTTCGGCATCTTTTCTTTTTTGAGAGTGTAAGAGGAGGTCAAGATGGATTACAATGAGGAAGCTCTGAAGCTCCACGAGGAGCACCGCGGCAAGATCGAGGTCATCTCGACCGTTGCCATTCACGATGCGGATGATCTTGCGACCGCATACACGCCCGGTGTCGCCGAGCCGTGCAGAGAGATCGCCAAAAATCCGGAGGAAGTCTATCGCTACACCGCCAAGAGTCATCTTATCGCGGTGGTGACGGACGGAAGCGCCGTACTCGGACTCGGCAATATCGGTCCGCTCGCCGCCATGCCCGTCATGGAAGGAAAAGCCATTCTCTTCAAGGAGTACGGAGACGTCGACGCCGTCCCGATCCTTCTCGACACACAGGACACGGAGGAAATCATCGAGACCGTGCGACGCATCGCACCGACTTTCGGCGGCATCAATCTCGAGGATATCTCCGCGCCGCGCTGTTTTGAAATCGAACAAAGACTCGACGAAATGCTCGATATCCCCGTCTTCCACGACGATCAACACGGCACCGCCATCGTCGTGACCGCGGCGGTCATCAATGCACTGCGCGTCGTCGGCAAGAAGATCGAAGACGCCCGTGCGGTCATTTCCGGCGCGGGTGCGGCCGGCTCGTGCATCGCGCGTATGCTTCTCAATCTCGGAATGAAACACATCATCGTGACCGACACGCACGGCATTCTCTCTGTCAATCACCCCGCGCACAACGAGGCAAAAGAAGCCCTCGCGCGCATTACGAACCCCGACAATCTCGTGGGCCATCTCGAAGACGCCATTCGCGGCGCGGATCTCTTCATCGGCGTATCGGGCCCGGGCGTCCTGACACCCGAGATGGTAAAGACCATGGCGAAAGATCCGATTGTCCTCGCCATGGCGAACCCCGTCCCCGAGATCTATCCCGAGGAGGCACTCCAAGCCGGAGCGGCCGTCGTCGGTACGGGGAGAAGCGATTTTCCCAATCAGATCAACAATGTGCTCGCGTTCCCGGGCATTTTTAGAGGCGCACTCGACGCCAGAGCGAAGAGCATTACGAAGAAGATGAAACTCGCCGCCGCCTATGCCATTGCGGACATGGTCGGAGACAAGCTTTCGCCCACCTATATCGTTCCGTCCGCACTCGACAAATCGTCGGCCGAAGCCGTAAGCCTCGCCGTCAAGAATGCGGCACTTGAAGAAATGGGTGCAATCGAGTAAAATCCATACATTAAGAAAGTTGGTGACGCTATGATTCAATTTGGTGATGCGGCCAAGAACCGCATTGTTCCCGTTGGAGAGTCGATGGTCCAAAAAGCCGTCGATTCCAAATACCTCAAGGAACTCAAAACAAAAGAACTCTTTTCGGGCAAAAAAGGAGAAGCCATCTCCTCGCTCGGCTATTTCGGCGAAGGAATCGTCCTCGTCGGACTCGAAAAAACGGCGACGCCGGATGAAGTAAGGCGCGCCGTTTACCTCGGCATCGAGGAAATCAAGAAAGCGAAAGAGACCGAAGTCCTAATCGACGTCGCACTCTTTCCCAAGAACAAGAACACGTTTCGCGCAATCCTCGAGGGCGCTCTCTTTTCGTCCTATGAACGCATCAAACTTGTCAAGGACTGGAAACCCCGCGAGGCCGTCAAGGTCGTCATCGCGAACGCACCCGCCGACGCGGAAAAGACCCTCGAAGAAGTGCGTCATGTCATCGAAGGCGTCTTCCTTGCACGCAATCTCGTCAACGAACCCGCCCTCACCATGACCCCCGCGCGTTTCTCCGTCAAGATGCAATCGAAACTCATCCCCTTGGGCGTCGAAGTCAATATTTTGGGACGTGCGGAAATCGCCGAACTCGGCATGAGCGCCTTTCTCTCCGTCGCAATGGGGAGTGCGGAAGAACCGAGACTCGTCGTCATGCGCTATCTCCCGCTCGGAAAAGACGTGGCACCCACCGTGCTCGTCGGCAAAGGACTCACCTACGACAGCGGCGGCTATTCCATCAAACCCACGGACGGCATGCTCACCATGCACTGTGACATGGGCGGCGCAGGCAGCGTTGCCGGTACCATGTACGCGCTTGCGAAGAACAAAGTGCAGAAGAACGTCATCGGCATCACCGCTCTGTGCGAAAACATGATCTCCGGCTCTTCCTACAAACCCGGCGACATCGTCAATTCCATGAGCGGCAAGACCATCGAAATCACGAACACCGACGCCGAAGGCCGCGTGACCCTCGCCGATACGCTCTATTATGCTTCGACCAAACTCGGCGCGGCACGCATCGTCGACATGGCGACCCTCACCGGCGCATGCATCATGGCCCTCGGCTATGAATTTACCGGCGCCGTCACGAACGACGAAAAACTTTTCGCGGACTACAAGGCCGCCAGCGAACAAACGGGCGAAAAAGTTTGGTTGCTCCCGAACGACCCCGCTTTCAAAGAAGCCCTCAAATCCGAACACGCCGACATGGTCAACTCCTCGCGCAAACTCGGCGCAGGCACCATCACCGCCGGCGCGTTCCTCGAAGAATTTGTCGGGGACACGCCGTGGCTGCACCTCGATATCGCAGGCACCGCGTACCTTCCCGATGCGAGAGGCTATGAGCCCAAAGATGCAACCGGCGTTTGCGTACGTACACTCTACGAGATGATCGCTCGATGAGAGAACTCGCGCAGCCGTATCCCATAGACGATGTTTATTTTTTGGGAATCGACGGCCTCTCCGTCTGCGCGATCGGAGACGACGGACTCGTGATGCGACTCATGCCGAACGAAAAAATGCTCAACCCGTCTCGCGTTTTGCACGGCGGCGTGCATTTTACACTTGCCGACACCGCGACCGGTGTGCATTCCTTCTATCTCGGCAAGCGCTCGCTCACCATGGCAAGCTCGATTGAATACCTTGCAGGGGCGACGCTCGGTCCGCTCGACGCCGTCGTCACGCTCACCCGGGGCGGCAGGCGACATCTCTTCTACACCGTGAAACTCATGCAAGCGGACACGCTCGTTGCGACCGCGAGCTTCACCTACGCCGTCATGGCGGATATCACCGCAGAAGAAACGCCGCGCCTTTACGCCATGCGTGAAGAACTCCGCGCGAGGGAAATAAAATAAACAAAAGAAAAAGATGCTCGTTCATGATGGGCATCTTTTTTTCGTTTCGCATTTCTATTCTTTTTCAACTTTCAAACTCTCGAGTTGACGCGCTTGCTCTCTTTTGACATAGATCACGGCGATGATCTGCACTTCTTTTTCTTCTTCGGCAATCCAAAAATAGATGTAGTAGTTCTTGACTCTGATTTTTCTGAACCCGAGTTCGTGCCACGGCATTTCATCGATTCGTTGACATCTCTCGGGCATTTCTTCGAGCGTCCGCATGGCTTCGTAAAAACCTTTCAGCGTGTGTTTTGCCGCTTGGAGAGACGCGAGCTCAAAGGCGATATAGTCCCTGATGCGTGTGAGATGTTCTTTTGCCTGAGCCGTGATCTTGATCTTGTAGACGTTCATGAGAGGCCGCTTTGCAGTTCGTCGAAGACTTCTTCGATATCGTCGGAATTTCCGGTCCGCGCCTCAAGGTAACCCTTTTGCATCATCGCGTCAAATGCGGCGTCGGACAAATCGTCGCGTGCGGGCAATGCTCCCGGAACATTCAAACGGAACGGGATGCCGTTGTTGAGAATAATTTGACGATAGAACATATTGATGGCCGTCGCTCTTGAAATGCCCAGCGTTTCGAGAATTTTTTCCGCTTGCTCTTTGATCTCGGTCTCGATGCGGACATTGACATTGGCTGTTTTCATATTCGACATCATGACTCACCTCTTTGCCCTTATTATATCCGCATGTGTTGCGTTTTACAATACAAATGGATGGAATTCGCGCGAGGGAAAGAAAATAAACAAAAAAATAAAAAAGATGCTCGTTTTTGACGGGCATCTTTTTGTATTAGAAAACCCCCGGTTAGACCGGGGGTTCTGTAAAGCTTTAGCGATGAGCACCTGACATTCCTATGCCATGTTATGATAAAAACGGTCTG
>QWCK01002374.1_pt2 | contig 20453 bp, 15 predicted proteins | sample 1972571 | NCBI WGS metagenome assembly QWCK01 (sample SAMN09866710, study PRJNA288562) | Human gut metagenome isolate term2_stool, whole genome shotgun sequencing... | isolation source: gut | host: Homo sapiens | place: USA: California
CTGTTCGTCCTATGGTCGGCAAGAATGAGTTGAGCTTTACCATTCCATTCAGCCGATTCGTAACGATGATGGAGACCATGAGAGACTGTTTCCTATTTGATTCGCATGCTTGGGATAAAATTAGGGCAAGAATGGAAGAATAATAGGCCCAAAATAGATTATACATAGGGAGGCATAAGTGACTTGTCTTCATTTCCTCCGGAGAACGTTTGCTGTTTAATGACAAAGTATTATCTTTGCAGACAGAAGATAGGCGCTCATGGTCAGGCAGAAGACAGTGACACGAAACGGCTCGCTTGTTTCCTAATCGTTACCCAATCAGTTGTGAAAACAAGGCAACTTGCTTATTATTAAATCGTTGCGTTTAGATAACAGCTTTAGTATTGCCATAAAATTTTGATGGGGAGGCGGGAATGTTTTGACGAAGGCGCGGGAAGATTTCAACGCGAATGCAAATTTGATGCGATGGCGTGAGCACTTCAACGGGAACAATGGCCCGGAAGCGGGCTGAAACGACCTGTTCAGGTCGCGACAAATATGTGACATCTGAAAACGATTGCTTGTATGGAAAAGAATAATTTATCGGTCAATAAAATCATGTATTTTTTTCGGCGCGCCATCTGGGAGGAGGGGAACGTTGCATTCCGCGAGCGCCCGCTGGTGTATATGGCGCAGCGATTGTATATGGTTTTCAAGGGACTGTTCGTAGAAAACCACTGGGGCTATGCCGCACAGCTCACGTTCAACACCATGATGGCCATTGTGCCAGTTTTTGCCATCATCTTTGCCGTGGGGCGCGGTTTCGGCTTCGAGGATTACATTGCCGAGTGGGTTCACCGCGTGTTTGCCAGTCAGCCTGTTGTGGGCAAGGCCGTTCTCGAGTTGGCCAGTTCGTACATCAACTACACGCACACGGGTGTGGTCATCGGTGTGAGTTTGGTGTTCATGCTCTACAGTGTCATTTCGCTTTTCAACAACGTCGAGGGCGTTTTCAATGGCATCTGGGCAGTGACGAAGGAGCGCGACTGGGGTAGGGCGGCCTTCGACTATATTTCGGTGATATTCTTAGTGCCGCTGGCCATCATTCTCTTGTCTGGGCTCAGTGTGTTTTTCAATTCCATTCTCGGTCGTCTGCCCGACTTCCAAGTGCTCACGCCCTTGTTTAAGGGCATCATCAGTTTTGCGGTGCCACTGACCGTGCTGACCTTGTTTTTCACGTTGCTCTATACCTTTGTGCCCAACACCAAGGTACGCGTGTCGATGGTGTGGTTCCCGGCCATGCTGGCGGGACTGTGCATTATCGGACTCCAAACGGCATATGTATATTATCAGGTGATGTTCACGAGCTACAGCATTATCTATGGTTCACTGGCCGCCCTGCCGCTGCTGATGCTGTGGATGCAGTTGTCGTGGTTTATCTGCATCGGTTTTGCCGAACTGGGGCGTGCCAACCAGGAACTCGCCGAGGGGCATCTGGGCGAGATCCGCCCCGACAGTCTGTTGGAAAAGATTCGGAAGAGTGGGATGGTGCTCAGTCTGCTGTGCCAACGTCAGCGACGGGGTGGGGGACCGTGCCCCGTGCGCGACCTCCTCAGTCTCACGCATTTCAGCTATTCACAACTCATGTGCAGCCTGCATACGCTGATCGATGCGCGACTCGTGTCGCGAACTCATACCGGCGACGGCACAGAGGTGTACACGCTCAATCGCGATGCCGGCGACCTGGGCATGGGCACGATGGTCGAGGCGATACTGGGTCGGAAAACGTCCGCTCGGCAGGTCGACGACAGCCTGCAGTTGTCGGTAGAAGTAGAACGACAACTTGAGGATATGTTGCGGGATTACCTTACGGCTATGGACAGCGTGAAGGTGGAGGAAATCGTTGAAAGTTAGGAGGTTCCCCGTATACTCCCTCACACCCCTGCTATCTGCGGCAGCGAGCTGCGTGACGCCACGGAGACAGTGACAAGGGTTATGCGTTCATCGCACCAGCGTTGACAACGGGTTGCGTGTTGTCATCGCTGCAAAGCACAACCATCAGGTTGGTCACCATCGCCGCCTTTTTATCATCATCGAGTTTCACCACCTCTTCGGACGAGAGTTTGTCGAGTGCCATCTTGACCATGCCTACGGCACCCTCCACAATTTTTTCGCGAGCCGAGATAATCGCATCGGCTTGCTGACGGCGAAGCATGGCCGCGGCAATCTCGGGGGCATAGGCCAAGTAGTTGATGCGAGCTTCCACAATCTCTATTCCCGCCATATCGAGTCTTTCGTCAAGTTTGCGTTCAAGCTCCCCGTTGATTTCGTCTGCGCCTCCCCGCAGCGTCGTTTCGTTCTCGTCTTCGTTGTTGTCATACGAATACTGACCAGCCACCTGTCTCAGCGCCGCGTCGCTTTGTATCTTGACAAAATTCTCAAAAGCCCTCATGATGTCGCTGACGTTTGCCCCGGCGTTGCGGGCCATCGTCTGGGCGTCTATCTCAAACATGGCCTTGTAGGTGTCCTTGAGTTTCCATACCAGCATGAGACCAATCATCACGGGGTTGCCCTGCTTGTCGTTCACCTTGATAGGCTCAATATCGAGGTTGCGGGCACGCAACGAGAGCTTCTTGGGGTAGATGAACGGGTTCACCCAGTAGAACCCCACCTTCTTGAATGTACCTTGATACTCGCCGAAAAACACCATCACGCGAGCCTCGTTGGGCTCTTGACGAATGAAGCCAAAGAGGCAGATCAGAATGAGCAAGGCAACAATGGAGACGGTCGCAATGGGTGCCACATGGTAGGCGTTGTCTCCGATTAGCAGCCATACCGTGCACCCAATCACGGCAACGATGATAAATGCCAGTGCCACGAAACCGCTGGTTATGAAGCCACGAAAGGCATATTCTTCTTGAAGGTTGTTCTGTGAAAGTTTCTTGTTTTCCATAATGGTAGTTTTTTGTGATAATGCAAAGATAACATTTACGGCAACATGTTGCAACGGTTGTCATCGACTTTTAACACAGATTACAACACCGACATCGCACGACTTTTATATTTGCATCGACTCATTTTTTTTGCATCGACACCCACGACTTTCCACGACTTATTTTTTTTGCATCGACATTTCACGACTCATATTTTTTGTCGTGTTCAGTCGTGTTTATTCGTTGTCATTATATTTTTTGTCGTGTAGAGTCGTGGGAGTCGTTGCCATAATATTTTTGTCGTGTAACGTCGTGAAATGTCGTTGCAATAATATTATGTGTCGTGTATAGTCGTGTTCAGTCGTTGCAATACTATTTTTTGTCGTTGCTGCTGCAGCCGTGTAGAGTCGTTGCCGCTATAGTCGTGCGGAGTCGATGAACGTGGCGTTTGACATAGTCGCGTGCCCTTTGTGTATACGCGCCCGTTGCCCTACCTTTGCATTGTCAAACAGAAAACATGAAGCTTCAACACTGTAATGACACAACACAATTTTAACCATTAAAAATTTAAGAAAGGAAAAACACTATGGCAATTCGTTATCGTAAAGTACAAAACAAACGCGCATCTTCAAGTACATTTGGAAAATGGTATGGCCGAGCCATCATCATGGATGTGATTTCGACTAAGGCGCTGGCCGAGGAAATCTCTCACGCCACAACCGTCACTTATGCGGATGTGTTGGCCGTGCTGACAGAGACAGCCGTGTTCATGAAGGGACATCTCTTGAATTCCCAAAAGGTGGTGCTCGATGGTATAGGCTCGTTCCGCGTGGGAATCAGCACCAAACCGGCCGAAACCAGTGCCGAGTTCGACGGCTCCAAGATTGCAGGATACCACATTGTCTATACGCCCGAGAAGCGCTTCAATCCTACCGGAGTCAATGACAAGGGCAACCGCACTGGTTTCTACGTCAAGAATCTCCTGAACGGCGTGACGGCCAAGGAGGCACCCAAGAATGACGTGAAGGATGAACCCAAGAAAAAGGATGAACCCAAGACAGAAGAGAAGCCTGCATAGCAGCTTCCACCCTCTCCTCATGCAGGGGAGGGGGTGTCTTCTAAAACCATTAACCTAACCTTTGGCTCTCCCCGATCCGCAATAGGCCAGGGGAGGCCTTCAAACCTAAAAAACCATGAAACACAAAAGCACCTGGAAACTTGTGATACAAGTCCTCATTAGCATTCTGACAGCCATTGCCACAACGCTTGGCTTGAACTCTGGGATGGCGTAACCGTCAATACCCATGAAAAACACGAAATCGGCACGATGTGAGCAGTCATATCGTGCCGATTTACTATTAGTAATTGTTCCTCGATTTTTTTTGTGTTATTATTTGCAAAATAGGGTTTAAGTTATTAAATTTGCGCCTTAAACCTAATAAATCAAACTTAACTATGGAGAAGCAAGGAGAGACAAGGCAAATGAGGTTGTCGCTGCTGACTTTGTTTTTATGCTTGTTTTGTATATTCCCTTTGCAAGCCCAGCAATTGACATCGGGAGAACGTATCACTTACCAATGTGCCGGCGAGAAACTAAGTGTGGCTCTGAAAGCCGTAGAAAAACTTTCAGGCTATTACCAACTGTCATTTCAGGCAGGAACAACGGATGCCTATACCGTTACCGCCGATTTGAAGGAGGCTACCATGGACACGGCGCTGAAGCGCCTGTTGGATGGCAAGCCTTTCGGCTATCGTGTGGAAGGTCGGCTGATAAGACTGTACAAGGAAGAGAAGGACACGAGACCTCATACTGCCCGTGAGGTACACGGAATAGTGGTCGATGCAGAGGGACTGCCCATCGTGGGTGCTGTTGTAAGGATAAAGGGCAAGGATGCCGGTGCTGCAACCGACATGGATGGTCGCTACACCATCCGAGTCGCCAAAGGCCAGACGCTTGTTTTCAGCTATCTGGGCATGAGAAGCGAGGAACGAGTTTACCAAGGGCAAGCCACCATGGATGTAAAACTTGAGACCAACGATGAACTCATGCTTAAAGGTGTGGTGGTAAACGGTTATTATAGCCGCTCGAAAGAGAGCTACACCGGATCGGAGGTTACGATCAAGGCTGACCAGCTGAAAGACTTGGGTGCAACCAACGTGTTGTCCACGCTCTCGGCTTATAACCCCTCGCTCAGAATAACCGAAGAGCTCGACTATGGTTCGGACCCCAACCACGTGCCGGAGGTGACGTTGCGCGGACAGAGCACTTTTGATCTCAGGGGATCGGCCGAAAGCTCGCGCAACAATCCCAATGGGCCGCTCTATATTATGGACGGTATAGAGGTGTCAGCACAGGCCGTGTACGACTATGATATCAACCGTATTGAAAACATCACCATTCTCAAGGATGCCTCGGCTACGGCCATGTATGGCTCACGCGGTGCCAACGGAGTGATTGTGATGACTACCAAAAGACCTCAGCCCGGAAAAATCAAGGTGGACTTCAGTGCCAACTACACGTTCTCTGTGCCCGACCTGAGAGACTACAACCTGATGAACGCCGAAGAAAAGCTGGAATTTGAACGACTTGCCGGCCGATATATCTTTGCATCAGGTGGACTGGAGGGACAACTGGAAAAGGACAGGCTCTACAATTCCCGTCTGCAAGAAGTAAGACGTGGGGTGAACACCTACTGGCTTTCACAGCCCTTACGCACGGCGCTCTATCAAAAATACTCGGCCATATTAGAGGGTGGGGACAATAATCTCAGATACCAGCTGCATGGAAGATACGACAGCAATGCTGGTGTGATGAAAGGTTCCGACAGAAACAATTATGGTATTGGAGCTGTGCTCGACTATAATGTTGGCAACAACTTCAGGGTGAGAAACGACCTAACCATATCTGAGGTCAAAGGTAAGAACTCACCATACGGCTCGTTCGGGCTTTTTGCGATGCAAAATCCTTACGACAGAATCTATGACGCAGATGGAAACATGGTTAAAATATTGTCTACCAATCATGTAAACCCCCTCATCAATGCCACGTTGGCCAACAAGGACCTGACCAAATCGACAACATGGACAGACAATTTCTATCTGGAGTGGCGATTTCTCAATGCTTTCCGCCTGACAGCCCGTATGAGCTATTCCAAGATGCTCTCGCAGCAGGAGGCCTTTGTCTCGCCCAAGTCGCCCACGTTTGCTAATGAGACAGATATTGCCAAAAAAGGACGGGCCACCTATTTTAATACCACAGAGACCACGATGGACGGCAATGTGCTGTTGTCTTACTACAACACTTTCAGGGATATTCACACGCTGAGCATGACACTCGGAACAAACTTCACCGACAACACCGTGAAGGGACAGGGATTTGTGGCCACGGGTTTCCTCAACGACAATTTGGCCAACATACACTATGCCCAGCAGTATGCTGCAAACAGCAAACCTGATGATGTGTCGGACATATCGCGCCTCTTTGGTGTGCTCCTGAACATGAACTATGGCTTGAAGGAGCGCTATTACATAGACTTCTCGTTCCGTACTGACGGCTCGTCAAAATTCGGAAGCAACAAGAGGTTTGCACCATTCTGGTCTTTGGGACTGGCATGGAACGTGCACAAGGAAAAATTCATGAACGAGGATTTCGGCACACTCCGGCTAAGAGCATCGGTGGGAAGTACGGGCAACATCAACTTTGCCTCCTCACAGGCCATCACCCGATACACCTATATGGCTCAAAACATTTATTTGGACTCGTGGGGAGCTACCCTCCAGGACTATGGCAACAACAACCTGAAATGGCAACAAACCATGGCTTACAACCTCGGTGTGGATCTAACCTTGTTCAAGGGACGGCTGGCATTCTATGGCGACGTTTACCGCAAACTCACCAACAATCTGCTGCTGCCCATGAACGTGGCACCATCGACTGGGTTCTCGTCGTACACCGAAAATGTGGGAGAGGTTGAAAATACGGGTTTCGAACTTCGGCTTTCGGCTAATTGGTTAAAGACAAGGGATTGGTCTTGGACCACCACCTTATCCACTTTCCATAACAAAAACAAGATACGAAAGATTTCCAACGAGTTGGAGGAGATGAACCGCCGGAACAATACCAAACAAAACAGCAATATCACAGGCAAGGTGGTCAATCAATACGAGAATGGCAATTCAACCACAGCCATCTATGTGGTGAGGTCGGGTGGCATAGACCCTGCTACGGGCAATGAGGTGTATTACAAGCGCGACGGTTCGATGAGTTTCATATACGACTATAAGGACAAGGTTGTGGTGGGAGATACCGAGCCAAGGTTCAACGGAAATATCATCAACAACCTTCGCTGGAAAGACTTTAACCTCTATGCCGTTGCCACATACCGTTATGGTGGGAAATCATACAACAGCACGCTTGCAACAAAGGTGGAAGGAGCTAACCCTGCCATCAATGCAGACAGGCGAGTGCTCTACGATCGCTGGAAAGAGCCCGGCAACCATGCCAAGTACAGACGGATAGACGACATGTCGCCCGTTTATCAAACGAGTAGGTTTGTGCAGGACAACAACACCTTGGTATTGTCCAATCTGTCGCTGACCTATACTTTACCCCAAAAATGGATAAGCAATTTGGGTATAGAATATGTGAAGATTATAGCCGCCACAACCGATTTGTTCCGTCTCTCCACCATCAAACAGGAGCGTGGAACGAGTTATCCCTACGCGCGGTCGTTCTCCATGGGTATAAACGTTAGATTCTAAGGAAATGAAAATAAATCGATATATCATAGCAGGTGCGTGCGTCCTGTTGCTGACTGCATGCAATAATTGGTTGGATGTCAAACCAGATAATTCTGTTGACGAGGATAAGCTCTTCTCTACTGAACAAGGTTTCAAAGATGCCGTGGCAGGTGTATATGCTGACATGGGCAAGGGTGGACTATATGGCAGAGACCTCACGTTCGGGTTGCTGGACGTGTTTGGGCAATTGTATGACTATGAGAAGATGGAGACGGTGTACCATCAGTTTCATTATGCCCGGGATTATCATTACGACAATGACAATCTGAGAGCACAGATCAATGGTATTTGGTATAGCATGTATGCTGCCATTGCTGAGGTGAACAATATTTTGAGGTGGATTGACAAGCGGCCCGAGGTGCTGAGCGAGCCTGTGCGTCATCAAGTGAAAGGCCAGTGCCTGTTCTTGAGGGCGTATCTGCATTACGACCTGTTGCGGCTTTATGCACCCAATGTGAAGCGTGCTCCTGATGCGACGGGAATTCCATACGTCGAGACCTTCGGTGTCAAGCCTACGCCTGCCATGACGGTGAAGTCGGTTATCGACAAAATCAAGAAAGACTTAGACGAGGCAAGGCTTGAATTGGAAAACGACCCCATCAGGCAGGTTGTGCCCTACACTTTTGAGGACAAAACAGAAAGCGACCGATACGTCGCCAGGGCAAACTACTATGCCGTGGAGGCTCTGCTTGCCCGTATATTGCTCGACGAGGGAAAATACCAAGAGGCGGGTAAGCTGGCCGCAAGCGTGATAGAATCAGGCAAGTTCAGTCTGTTGGACATCAAGAAGAGCATCAATGTACAGAAAGATTCGGTGGATATGCTCTTCAGCGATGAGCATATATTCTCAATCAGAAACAAAGCTATACGCGACAATGCGCGCAAGATACACATGGGCATCTCTACCGATACAAGTGTGAGTGGCGCGGAACTTCCATTGCCCACCAACATCAACGAATTGTTTGACAACAATAACGATGATGTGCGGTTGTCCACATGGGTGAATGCCCAAAACAGATACTTGGTGAAATACACGAATGAGGAAATAGAAAAATTCTATCCCAAGCAGGTGCTCCTGAAACTTTCAGAGATGTATCTTATCCTCGCAGAATGTCAGATGCACTTGGGAGATGCCCAGGCTTTAGAGACGCTGAACACACTCAGACGCTCGCGAATGGCAAAATCTGTCAAGACAGATAAAACAAAGATTAGCCAGGAAGTTCTTATTGAAGAGATGCGTCGCGAATTTATAGGCGAGGGTCACATGTTCTATGAGTATAAACGGCTGAACAGTCCGATATTGAATATTCTGAAGAACTTTGAACCTGCCGACAATATCCAGATATTCCCAAGGCCGGAAAATGAAAACGAATATGGAATCTATAACTAAGGAAAAACGATGATTATGAAATGGATGAAAATCTTTTTGTTCGTTACAGCTCTCTCGTTTGTGTCGTGCTCGCAGGACAATGAGTTAGCTTTTACGGATAACGACCGGATATATTTCGAATACCTGCATCAGGATCCCAACTATGCCCAGAAGCGGTTGATCGTACGCGACTCCTTGGTGGTTTCCATGGGGCTGCTGCCCTCAGACCAGCAGGAGTGCGTGGTGAAGATACCCATCAATGTGCTGGGTGACCCGCTGACCCGCGACAAAACCTACAAGGTGGAAGTGGCTGACAAAGCCACCGTGCTCAAGGGAGAGACGACAGCCAAGGCCAATGAGCACTACTTGCCGTTGAAGGAAGTTTACACTTTCAAGGCCAATGTCTGGACAGACACGCTATGTGTGACACTGTTGAGAAAAAAGCTAAGCACATCGTTCTCGCTTCAGGAGAGCAAATCACTCATACTGAGGTTGGTGGAAACAGAAGACCTGAAAGTTGGGCCGAGAGAGGGGATGGAGTTTAAAATCTCGATGAACAACTACGTGGCACGTCCCAAGTGGTGGAATGTCATTGCCTTGGGATACTACCATCCGCAAAAATACCGAATACTCCTGATGTTTAATACAGAAGAGTTTTACAGCAAGACAGACCTGCTGAACTATGGCGACAGATACGTTGATGCCTTGAAAAACTATCTGAAAGACAATGTCGTCATAGATCAGGAAACGGGCAAGCGTGTGGGTTTTGATAACCTGATAGACATGAATGCGAAGTAAGAAAGGAGGAAAACATGAAACACTTGAAATATCTTTTAATCCTGGTGGCAACGGCCACAATAGTTGGATGTTATGAGGATAAGGGAAATTACGACTATCATGACATCAACGAGGTGAGCATTAAGGGCTTGCCGGAAAATGTCGAGATAGACCGATACGCTACATTGCGAATAACGCCTGATATTGAGGCAACAATGGGGGGCAATGACCCTGAAAAATATACCTACGAATGGAAAATAGGCAAGAAGGTGCTTTCGACGAGTAAGGATCTCAATTATGAAGTGACTGACGCACAGGGAAGCTATACTTTGTTGTATACAGTGGCTGATAAGGAGACCCAAGTAAAGACTTTTGCTACGACCAAGCTGGTGGTTAATTATACCACGTCGGCCGATGGCATCCTTGTGGTGAGTAGTCAAAATGGTCAGGCAGACCTTTCGTATCTGAGATTGGATGTTGAGAATGCTGATTTTATGAAAATGTTCTACAACAAATCCCATGACGAACCACTGGGTAAAAATCCGCGCCAGCTGGTCCAGACCTTTGTAGACGGTTATCCCGGATATGTGAAGAAAAATGGAGGGCGTGGCATCAAGCTCGTTTGTGACGAGGGACTGTTACAGCTCAGCAATGTGACATTAGACAAGATGGACAGGATAGACAAGGACTACATGCTCAGGTATGGCGAACTGTATCCTTTGCCTGACTACTCGAACTTCAAACCTGCGTATATCAGTGGCTTGGTGTCGCAATGGCGGAGGAATCCGTATGGTGCGATCATGAACAATGAGGATGTGTATTTGATTTCGAACGGAGCCATGTTTCTTATATCTTTCAACCGTACGGGAGACCCCGAAATCAATTACACCAATTATGTAGGAGACGACGAGAAGAAAGTGTGCAGATTCTCGCCCATGGTGTTTGTCACAGGACGTAAGCCCGCGCCCAGCAGGGGAAAAAACAAGAATGCAGGTTGGCGCCTGTCGTATGACAAGTGCTTGTTCGACGAAAATCAAGGCATGTTCTACACCATGCAGTCGGGAAAGCTCACGCCGGTAGACGAGCATGCAACATTCCCGGGATACCGTGCTTTTTATGGTGAGGATACCTATCAATATGGATTTTGCTTCACAGCCATAGCGCAGAATGGCAAGGTAAAATTTGTTACTTTCGACACAGGGAAGGAAGACAACCACCTGACTTCGGTGGATGCTGCTCAGGCGCAGCCTACAAGTCGGTTCTTTATGCTGCGCAATGCACCCTATGTGTTCTTCAACACAACGCAAGCCATCTATAAATACAACATCCTGAATGTGGCAACGGGCATTGCGCCGACGGAAGCAGACAAGATCGTCTCGCTCAAGGATTTGGGCTATGACGACGACGCGACCATTGCCGATATCTGTCTGCATCGCTATGAGAAGAAAATGGTGATAGCGGTGTCGAGATACGGCCATGATGGCGAGGGCAATGGTGATGAGCTCAAAAGCGATATCATAGAACTGAATGTTGATGCCGATAAACCTGTGATAATCAAGAAGCATACGGGGGTTTGCGGTGCCAAACCACTTGTGATTTACAAATACCGTACTTTCGCACGTAATGATGCATATATTGTTGACTGATATGAAAAGACTAAGTAGATTTTTGCTCCTTCTTGCCGTTGCCTACTCCTGCTCTGTTTACGGACAGGACAATGAGGGCGGCATACGATTTGAGAAGAGTTCATGGAAAGAGATCCTGAATATGGCCGTTGCACAAAACAAATTGGTGTTTGTGGATTTCTACACCGACTGGTGTGGCCCATGCCTCAATATGGCCGAGAATGTTTTTACACGTCCGGATGTGGGATTTTTTTACAACGAGCACTTTGTGTGTGCAAAAATAAATGCCGAGAGTGAGGAGGGGAGCAAGTTGGCCAAGCAATATATGGTTCACCTGTACCCAACCTATTGTTTCATAGACCCCAACACGCAGGAGGTGGCACACAGAAGTTCGAGCACGCAAACCCCGGAAATATTTATCAAGACAGGTAAAAACGCGCTTGTGCCAACAAAGCGGTCGTCCTATCTCATCAAGGCTTACGCCGAGGGGAACCGCTCCAAGCAGCTGCTCTTGGATTATATAGAATATCAAATCTCAATCCATAAGCAAAAACTCACAGAGATGGCCTTCGACCAGCTCGTGGCTCAGGGGAATAGCTTGAGAGACAGGGCAGTATGGGACGTGTTCGTGGCGGGCATTCGCGGGCTTTCACCATATTTGCAAGAGGTTTCTGACCATTATGCCGAATATTGCCGATTATATTCGAAGGCAGAGGTAGACGCCAAGCTTTTTGCTGAAACACAATTTGGAGATGTCGATAAAATAGCCACCTTATGCGACTTTGACGGAAAACAGTTCAACATCGACTTCATAAGAATAGAACAGGCAATCAGACAAACCAACTACAAACAGGCTATTGGTTTGATAGATAAACATTTGGCAGATACAACGACAAATAAGGCAGAGGTGATGAGGCGGCTGAAATTTATGATGAACATGGAGCGATACAATAATGGGAATGCAACTGAGGAATGGAAGCTGAAATGTCTGGAATATACACGATACTTAGCTTACAACTGGCCTGACAGGAAAGACGGAAGCATACATCAATTGTATGCCGATATGCTGGAAAAAGCAATTAAAAATAAAAGCAACCAAAATGCCATACAGACTTTGATAACAGAAACACCCAAGTATGGAGAGAAAAACTATACCATGCGGTCGCCAAAAATGAAGAAAAAGCCGAATCGAGCTCCTAAAAGATAACCCAGCAAACACAGTCTTGTCATTTGTGCGCGTGGACGCTCTACGTGTTTTTCCGGAAATTAGTTGTACATTCATTATTTTTATAGTACTTTTGCAATCAGTACAAAGACTGTTATTGATAATCTGCGAGCAAGGCCAAGTGGATGAAATCAACCATGGTTGATGACAGGGAGATTCATTTTTTGTTAAAAAGCAAAGGCGAAAACCCCTTTGTATATTCATGGAGCACCCCTGTTGCCTTTAACATCCGGCCAACCTCTGAAGCGGACGACCTTCTCAGCCTCGGAAGATAATTTTCTTCCACATACCCCATCTGTGGCCTTGCAATGGGGGAGGAGAGGGTGTGTCCGTCCAATGTCTAAACTTTTTCAAGATGCATTTCGACTATCTTATTGTAGGCTCCGGCCTGTTTGGGGCAACTTTTGCCCATCTTGCCAAGAAGCAGGGGAAGCGATGCTTGGTTATCGACAAGCGTGCCCAGCTCGGTGGCAATGTGTATTGTGAGAATGTGGAAGGCATCAACGTCCACATGTATGGTGCCCACATCTTCCACACCAACAGCAAGAGGGTGTGGGATTTTGTTAATTCCATCGTGGAGTTCAATCGCTACACCAATTCGCCCGTGGCCAACTACAAGGGTCAGCTCTACAATCTGCCGTTCAACATGAACACGTTTTATCAGATGTGGGGCGTCACCACACCGGCAGAGGCGCAGGCTAAGCTCGACGAGCAGCGTGCCGAAGCTGTGGCCAAGATGAAAGCAGACGGCATTGACGAGCCTCGCAACTTGGAGGAGCAGGCGCTTGTGCTCATCGGTCGCGACATCTACGAGCGGCTCATCAAGGGGTACACCGAGAAGCAGTGGGGGAGGAAGTGCACCGAGCTGCCCGCATTTATCATCAAGCGGTTGCCTGTGAGGTTGGTTTTCGACAACAACTACTTCAACAACACCTATCAGGGCATTCCCATCGGTGGATATAACAAGCTGATAGACGGACTTTTGGATGGTATTGAGACTCGGGTGAGCACCGACTTCTTTGTCGATCGGGACAAGTGGAGGAAAGTGGCCGACAAGATTGTATATACCGGGAAAATCGATGAGTATTTCGACTATGCGCTTGGCAACCTTGAGTACCGCACCGTGCGTTTTGAAACCGAGGTGCTCGACACGGCCAACCACCAGGGTAACGCGGTGGTGAACTACACGGAGGCCGAGGTACCCTATACGCGTATCATCGAACACAAGCACTTCGAGATGTTCGGTCCTGATGTGGACAAAAATCCCAAGACTGTCATCTCGCGCGAATATTCAACGGAGTGGGCACCCGGCATGGAACCCTACTACCCCGTGAACGACAGTCGCAACAGCGAACTGTATGCCCGTTACAAGACGTTGGCCGACAAGGAAGAAAACGTGATCTTCGGCGGTCGTCTGGCCGAATACAAATACTACGACATGGCACCGATTGTTGAGAAAGTGCTACGGATTTGCAATTCATAATTCATAATTCACAATTCAAAATTTGGCTGCGCGTTTGCAATTCATAATTATTTGCAAGCTCATCAACTCGTCACAATTAGCGGCGCGTTGATTCTTCTCTCTTCACTCCTCATTCTTCACTCTTATAATGTCCTGAACGTCGCTGCGAAATACGCTTTGAGTGGATGCTGATATTCTAAGATTAATCTTGCGAAGCAAGAGCGTAAGGATATTCTGCGATAAGCCTTTCGTTCATGAAAAGATATTCTCCTGATATTCTAAGATTCGGCAAAGCCGAGCGGAGGAGTTTTTCAATTCAAAATTCATAATTCATAATTCAAAATTGGGCTGCGCATAGTGATATTTAATAGTTACAATAGAACATAGTATATCCATAATTTTGAATTATGAATTGTGCATTCTGAATTACTTAGTGTACGTCGTTGCAAAAATATAACATACATTCAGTGGCTCGTTGCTCCTGCCGAGCTCCGTTGCTGAATAAAAAAACATGGAGTCATGAAGAAAAAAGCTCGTATCGTTCCTTTATTCCCCGAACTTGAGGGAATATCCGATCTCGATGGCCTGCGAGAGATTTTCGAAAACGCTGGTGAAATGCCAGACCTGTTCAAGGGCAAAAGCCAGGTGCAACCCTCGGGCAAGAAAGGTCTGAAAGTGACCTATCAGTTCAAGGTGAAATTGCGGGGAACGTCGAAGCCGCCTGTATGGCGACGCGTGCTTGTGCCTGACCACTTCACGTTTTCCGGTTTCCATGCCGTTATTCAGGAGGCTTTTGGCTGGTGGAACGAGCATCTCTATAATTTCTGCGACGTGCCCTACAGTCGTGTGCTCAACATCGCCGAACCCAATGAAGATGACTGGCAGGAACCCGACTACGATGCCTGCACCTACACCTTGGGCGAGTTTTTTGGAGATGGCAGTGTGACAAAAAAACTCTGCTATGTCTACGATTTTGGCGACGACTGGACACACGACATTGCCCTTGAGAAGGTGCTCGACCAACCTTCCGAACACGCTACCTGTACTGCCGGCAAGGGAGCATGTCCCGAAGAGGACTGCGGTGGCATCTGGGGTTATGAGCAGATGAAAGAGAGCGGCGAGATCGATGCCACCGACTTTGACGTGGACGAAGTGCGTGAGGCGGTTGAAGAACTTCCTTATGATGGATACGAGCCGTGGTGAGAAAAATTGACGCAAAACTTGAACGACACCTACAGGTGATGATGTCACGAAGACTCATATTAAGCTTCCTGGCTTGTTTGGTTTTATCGACTGCGCAAGCGCAAAAGTTTGATCTATGTAAGATGTTCCGAGGTATTGGTCGTGGAGACGATGTGGGCGATGTGCACACCTGCAAATCGGTATATGGAACTCAATGGACGCTGAAGACAGACGGCTACAATGCGACAAACGCAGGGGAAATAGTTCTTCATATGGGAACCAGTAGTAAAAAGGTGGGATTGGTGGAGATAGAGTCTGTTGAGTCCTTCGACCATGTGGAATCAATCCAGGTAGATGCATTGTTAAGAGAATCCTACACCATAATGGTAAAAGTAGGTGACAAGACTATTGATTATAGAAAAGATAAGGCAGACGATAACTATGTGACACACCCATTTTCTTTCAACGGGGTTACAGGCAAGATAAGTGTCACATTTAAATTTCCTAATCCCCAAACGAAGCAGATGTACCTCAGATCTATTGAGGTGGTCACGGGGTTGGACGATAAGGAAAACATAAAAGTCCCCGACGAGGCACGAAACACGATGTCATGCACTGTCAACCGCACATTCTCGAAAGATTACTGGAACACGATTTGTCTGCCGTTTGATGTGAAAGCCGAATATCTACACGCCATATTCGGCAATGGAAACTTATTAAGGACGTTCACGGGTAAGGTTAAAGGCAATACGATGATATTTAATGATGCAACCGAAATAAAAGCCGGTGAACCTTATCTCCTCAAACCCACAAAAACGGTAGACAATCCAACTTTTACCAATGTGGTTTGCACAGAGAAAACCCCTCATGTGGTGCATGATCCCACAGGAATGTACTCGTTTGTAGGCACCTACGACCCCAAAGAGCTTCAAACCGATGGCAGTGAACTGTTTCTCGGCTACGGTGACAGACTCTACAAGCCCTCCACTTCAGGCAATCGTATGAACGGCATGCGCGCTTTCTTCAGGATACGAAAATCGTCGAGTGCATCGGCAAAAGCCAAATATTCCATAAAGTTCGAAGACGAAACGACAACAGTCAAAACCATTAACACAGATAGGCGATCAACTGCCAACCGAACATACACCCTCCAGGGAATAGCCGTGGACGACACCAAGCCCTTGCTACCCGGAATATATATCAGGAACAGGAAGAAAATATATGTTCGCAAATAAAATCATACCGTGCAACACAGACCCTATACACATCCAACAATAACACTCCTCAACACCACCATAACTTCACAGCTCTTAGCCGGCTCAGAGCATCCGGGAATCAACCAAGAAAATAATATTGACGCCAATGGCAATCCCATCGAAGGCGATGCCAGTGGTGCTCACTCCAAATCTTTCGATCTTGATACAGAAGAAGTGTGGGGAGATGGGTGGGAGTAAAAAGTTCTTGGGTTCGGAAGAGGATGCCGCAAGAAAGAACGGAAGAAAACCAACACGTTTCGACCACAATACCTATCCTGTCGACAAGGCGACACTTGATAGATACGAAGGAATAAAGAAATGGAATGGTAAGTGCGATAACCCTTCCGGCATCGACGTGGAAAAAAGCTTGCAAGGGTGTAGAGGATGTTACATCAGTAAATAATAGAAGTCAGATTTGCTAATAGATAATGCATTAATTTGACAATAAAAATATGTCGAAAGAACAAACATCTATATTTAAAGGAATTGCCATTTTAATGATGTTATGGTTGCATCTTTTTAATAGCCCGAATATAGTTGATAGTTGCGTGCCATTATTTTTCATAGGTAATGTCCCTTTAGCCCATCTGTTAACTCGGATTTGCTCGCCGGTAGAATTTTTTATCATTCTTAGTGGATATGGACTCCATTATGTGTATCGACGTGGTGATTTGGGATTCAAAAAACAAGGTAAGAGACTGCTAAAATTATTTAGCTTCTATTGGCTCACATTAGTAGTATTCGTTTCCGTTGGTAGTTTTGTAAACCCAGCCAAGTATCCGGGAGATATATGGATAGTCATAGGTAATGTAACAAGTTATTCAAATTCTTACAACTCAGAGACATGGTTTCTGTTTCCATATATGTTAACCAGTTTAACCGCATTATGGATATTTAAGACCCAGAGTAAACTGGGTAATGTTGAATCATTAGTTCTGTCAGGTATATTGTATTTTGTTTCAGCATATATAATCAGCCATTATATTGCACCTCAAAAACTTTACGATAGTATGTTAAGTCATCTTGTAACCTACTTTGAATTTTTCTTTCCGATGGTTATAGGAGGGTGGATGCATGATTTACATGAAAGAAACAAACTGGAATTGAAAGGCATGAACAATTTAAAGGTGGCCGGAATGCTGTTAGTAGTTATTATGTTGAAACTGCTATGTCCAAAACTTCTTTATGGACCAATTTTTGCAGCACTGTTTATCCTAATTGTTCTTCAGTTCAAAAATATAAATAGCAGCGTGAGGCAGATGTTTGATTTCTTCGGTAAGTATTCCATGCCGATGTGGCTCATACACTCCTATTTCTGCTATCATCTCTTTCATGATTTTATCTATGGATTTAGATACCCATTGATAATTTATGGGGTGTTGTTGATGGTCACGATGCTCGTAGCCATTCCTCTATTTAAAGTGCATCAGCATTTATATTGCTTATTGACCCGGCATGGCGCACGATAATATACATACATCTGCTTATAATTCAAACAGATCAGGTCTTAGTTTCTTACGAGCAGCAAAATCGTGGAACTTTATATGTTTAATTTATCTGGGATGAAAAGTTAAATTTCAATTATTTTTACCTGTTTACAAAATTAGATATGGATATTGTTTGCTGTACGGACACTCATTATATCATGCCCACCGGAGTCATTGCTATGTTTAGGTATATGCAAAACTATAAGCGCTATTGCTTCACCTTCAAAAATTATAGATGAGTTGTCGAATATAGGAAAATACACGTTGGGCATCTATGTTGTTCAGATTTTCGTGCTTGAACGTTTAGCTGTTGCTATCCCATTTTTTCAGCTTTCTGAGATATGAGTTCTTGAGGATTGGGTTCTGCTGCCTGTTGTTGGCATCGTTTTCACCTTTATTTCCTACTATATTGTCAGACTTACATCAAGAATACGATGGGTAAACAACCTGTTTTATGGTGGGCAATACGCGTGAAAGAGATCATTTAAATAGAATTGGCGCAGAAAGGTTCACCCAAGATATCATACGTGACATCAAAGCTTGTAGACAGGACTGAGAACGTTTTTTATGATAGGATTTTGTACTATACTAAATGCTGTAAGTAAATAGCTTATTTCTTTATAAATGTCTTCATCAGTACAAGAAAATAATAAGCGTGTAGCTAAGAATACGGTACTGCTGTATATAAGAATGGGTTTTATTCTTATCATCAACCTATATACAAGCAGGGTAATACTGAAATACTTAGGTGTAGAGGATTTTGGAATCTATAATGTTGTAGGGGGCATTACTGCCATGATGGGCGTGTTGAACAGCGCAATGACCGTTGCTACCCAACGTTATCTTTCGTTCGAAATAGGAAGAGATGATTTTGAAAGGCTGAACAGGACGTTTTGTATTTCCCTTTCTATTTATATCATTCTCTGCATCGTTTTCTTCATCATCTGCGAAACAATAGGGCTTTGGTTTTTAAACACGCAATTAATCATTCCTCCCGACCGTATCAGTGCAGCAAACTGGGTTTACCAATTTTCAATATTCGCAGTCATCAACTCTTTGCTGACAGACCCATATAATGCATCCATCGTGTCACACGAGCGAATGGATGTGTTTGCGTACGTAAGTATCTTGGACAATGCTTTAAAACTGTTGATCGTTTTTTGTTTACCCCTTATTCCGTTGGACAGACTCGTAATTTATGGAGCGTTATACCTGTTGGTATCACTTATCATTACAATGATATATCGTATATACTGCATAAAGAATTTCAGGGAGTGTCATTTCCGGATTTACCGTGATACGAAGCTGTTCAAGGAGATATTAAGCTATTCCGGATGGAATTTATTTGGCTCTGTTGCAGGCATAGCCCAAGGACAGGGATTGAATATTTTGCTTAATATGTTTTTTACTCCGGTGGTCAATGCAGCCAATGGCATAGCGGCACAGGTAAACGGGGCGGTAGGAATGTTTTTTTCAAACTTTTATGTTGCGGTGCGTCCCCAAATTACAAAATACTATGCCCAAGACGAACTTCAGAGTATGTTTAAATTAGTTTTTAGGAGTTCTAAATATTCATATTATCTAATCTGGATAGTAGCGCTACCAATTATCATTGAGGCACCGTATATCATTAATTTATGGTTAGGCCAATTGCCGGAGTATGTCGTAGATTTTACCCGTTTTACCATATTTATTTCGGCTATAACAGCAATGTCGTCTCCAATTATGACAATGGCACATGCAACCGGTAGAATCAGAACTTATCAGTTGGTTGTCGGACTATGTCAAATATTGATACTTCCAATATCATACATATATTTGGCAAATGATTTTCCGCCTATCATCGTATTTGAAGTTTCTTTATGTATGACACTGGTTGCCTTTTTCTTAAGACTATATATTGTGAAAATTCTGATTCCTACGTTCTCAATAAAAGAATATATGAGGGAGGTTTTCGTTGCAGTTATATTGGTGTCGATGCTCTCGGTAATACTTCCTTATTATATGCACTATAGGCTTTCTGTTTCTCTGATAAATACAATATTTGTATGTGGAGCAGCGGTGTTTTCATCCATCATATCAATATGGTTGTTGGGAATGACATCGAATGAAAAACAGTTTCTGATAAACTTGGTGAAAAATAAAATAAAAGCATCATGATAAAGTTAGCTCCATTATCTTTGTGTACCGGCTGTGGTGCGTGTGCTTATCCCTGCCCTAAGCAATGTATTACGATGCGGGAGGATATGATAGGGCAGATATATCCTGTTATCGATGATAACAGATGTATCGAGTGTCATGCATGTGAAAAAATATGTCCTATTCTTAACGAGCCGGAGGGCAACAGTCCCGTCAAGG
>QWCK01002833.1_pt1 | contig 20435 bp, 21 predicted proteins | sample 1972571 | NCBI WGS metagenome assembly QWCK01 (sample SAMN09866710, study PRJNA288562) | Human gut metagenome isolate term2_stool, whole genome shotgun sequencing... | isolation source: gut | host: Homo sapiens | place: USA: California
AAGGTTATAGACTCTAGGCATATTTATCAGGACAACTCAATAAAAAGAAGAAGAGAATGTGAGAAATGTGGCAAAAGATTCAGCACATTTGAAGTCATTCAAGAGGCTAGCATTATTGTAATAAAAAAGGATAATACTAGAGAATTTTTTGACAAGAAAAAAATCCTCCAAGGTATTATGCGTTCATGCAGAAAAAGACCTGTAACGGCTAAACAAATGGAAGATATAGTTAATGAAATCGAAAGAGAATTACTCACAAAATATGATAAAGAAGTACCCAGTAAGGAAATTGGTGAATTAGTAATACAAAAACTAAGGAACTTAGATGTAGTTAGCTATGTTCGTTTTGCCTCTGTATATCGTGAGTTTAAGGACATTAACAGTTTTTTTGAAGAATTAGACAATCTAAAAAAAGAAGAAAACGAAAAATCTAGAGATAATTAAAAACTAAGAAAACCTATGGGAAAACTGTAGGTTTTTTAGATTTTATAAAAATTACAGATTTAAATGCTAGTTGTAAAAAAATTATTATTTTATAAAAGGTAAATTTATGAAAAATACTGTAGCTATAGTTGGAAGACCAAATGTCGGAAAATCCACTCTGTTTAATAGACTTGTAGGAGAGAGAATTTCTATTGTAGAAGATACTCCGGGTGTAACTAGAGATAGGATATACCAAAAGGCAACTTGGCTTGACAATGATTTTATTTTGATAGACACAGGCGGTATCGACTCAACATCTAATGAATTAATACCGTCAATGATGTTGGAACAGGCTAAAATAGCTATTGAAGTTGCAGATGTAATACTTTTTGTGGTAGACGGTAGGACAGGACCGCTAGACCAAGATTTTGATGTAGCAAATATACTTAGGAAATCTCAAAAAAAAGTTGTTGTTGCAGTAAATAAGGTTGATAATTCCAATCTACCGGATGATTATTATGACTTCTATAAGCTTGGGTTTGATGATATGTACGCCATTTCGTCAGTTCAAGGTTTGGGATTGGGCGATATGCTTGACAAAATAGTTGAACTTTTCCCTGAAACAAATGAAGTGGAAATTGATGATAATTCTATAAAAGTTGCAATAATTGGTAAACCAAATGTTGGTAAATCATCAATATTAAATGCCATGGTAGGGCAAAATAGAAGTATTGTTTCTCCAATTGCCGGCACTACAAGAGATGCCATAGACGAAAAATGTGAGATTGATGGAGTGGAGTACACATTCATTGATACATCAGGACTTAGAAAAAAAAGTAAAATCTATGAAAACATCGAAAAATATTCAATGTTAAGAGCTTTCAGCTCAGTTGAAAGAGCTGATGTAGTGCTAATTGTTATAGATGCCGAAACTAGAATTACAGACCAAGACACAAAGATTGCAGGCGTTGCTCATGACAATGGAAAATGTGCAATTATTGTAGTTAATAAGTGGGATACCATAGAAAAAGATAACAACTCCATTAATGAATATACCAAAGAAATTAGAAATAAATTAGCCTATATGCAATATGCTCCAATAGAATTTATATCTGCAAAAACAGGCAAAAGACTTTCTAATATAACACAAAGAATTAATGAAGTTTACGAACAGGGCAACAAGAGATTGACTACAGGGGTATTAAATGACGTAGTCGGTGAGGCTGTAATGCTAAATCAGCCACCATCTGACAAGGGTAAAAGGCTTAAAATTTATTATGCTACGCAGGTTGGAACTTTGCCGCCTACCTTTGTGTTCTTTATCAATGATTTAGAATTATTTCATTTTTCTTATAAGAGGTATTTAGAAAATAAAATTAGAGAAAGCTTTGGTTTTGTTGGTACACCAATTAAAGTAATTGGAAGAGAAAAGAGTCAAGGCAAATGACCTACGAAATAAAAAAAATTACAAAAAAGAGAAATGGAAATTTTAATCTTTACTTAAAAAATTATAAAGAAGAAAAAATCCAAATCCATAAAGAGGCTCTTTATAAATCTGGAATATACAAGCTGGATGAAATAGACAGCGAAGAATTATCCAAAGTTTTGTTAGAAAATGAGAACCTTCTTGCCAAGGATTACGCACTAAAAAGCCTTGGATATAGTGCAAAAACTTTGACAGAGCTAAGAAGAAAACTTTTTGAAAAAAGATTTTCAAAAGACTCAATTGAATTTGCACTGGATTTTATTAAAGAAAAAAATTTAATAAATGAAGAATTAGTAGCAAAAAGCTTGATGGAAGGTAAATTTAGAAAAAATAAATATTCCAAAAGACATATTAAAAATACTCTTAGGCAAAAGGGTATAAGCAGTGAGATTATTTCTGATTTAACTTCAGATATAGACAACGATGAAGAGCTTGAAAAAGCACTTTTTTACGCTGAAAAAAAATTAAGAAGTCTTAGAAATGCTGACACTGAGGAAATAAAAAGAAAGCTACGCTCCACATTATCTTATAGGGGTTTTGATTATGAGATAATAAACAAGGCAATTAGGAAAACACTTAAAAATATTGACGAGGATTAATAGTATGAAAAAAGGTTTTGATGAAAAAAAATATCTTGAGTTACAGTCTAAACATATATTAGAAAGAGTTAATCAGTTTGATAAGTTATATTTGGAGTTTGGCGGTAAACTTTTACATGACACCCATGCCATGAGAGTTTTGCCGGGATATAGTGAAAACACCAAAATAAAACTATTACAAGGCTTAAAAGACAAATTAGAAGTAATAATTTGTGTTTATAGCGGACACATTGAAAACAGTAAAGTAATTGGAGATTCCGGCATAAGTTACGAGCTTGGCGTCTTTAGGTTAATTGATGATTTAAGGGCATTCCATCTTCAGGTAAATTCTGTAGTTATCACAAGATATGAAGAAAGACCTACAACTGATACATTTATAAAAAAATTGGAAAGAAGAAACATAAAAACCTATAAACACAAATCCACAGCAGGCTACCCAACAGATGTAGAAACTGTTGTAAGTGAACAAGGCTACGGTAAAAATGAGTACATCAAGACCGAAAAACCTATAGTTGTAGTTACTGCACCAGGTCCGGGCAGTGGTAAACTTGGTACCTGTTTATCTCAGGTATATCATGAATTTGCTATGGGTAACAGTGCAGGCTATGCAAAGTTTGAAACATTCCCGGTATGGAATTTACCACTTAAACATCCTATAAATGTAGCATATGAGGCTGCTACATCAGATTTAAAGGACGTCAATGTAATAGATTCATTCCACATGGATGCCTATAATATAGTTTCTGTAAATTACAACAGAGATATGGAGAGTTTCCCACTGTTAAGGACAATGCTTAACAAAATAACAGGAGAAGATAAGGCTTATAAATCCCCTACAGATATGGGCGTAAATAGAATTAAAGACGGTATAGTCGATGATGAAGTAGTCCGAGAGGCAAGCAAACAAGAGGTAATTAGGAGATATTTACTGGCAAAAGTAGATTATGTTAAGGGCAGCTGCGATTCAGATATGGTGGACAGATTAAAAATACTGATGCAAAGCCTTGATATAAATGAAGAATATAGAAAGTCTTTAGTTGCTGCTAGAAAAAAAGCTGAACTTATAAATGCCGGTACAGACGACAATTCAAAACACGCAATGGCTATTGAGCTTACAGATGGCACAATTTTGACAGGAAAGTCCTCAAATATTATGGAGGCATCAGCAGCACTTATATTAAATGCTCTAAAATATTTTGCAAATATTGATGATGATATGCTGCTACTTGCCCCTTTGGTTTTAACTCCTATTACAGAATTAAAAAAAGTAACTGACTTAATGGGAAACAAGACCTTGAATATGGAAGAAGTTTTGATAGCTTTAAGTATATGTGCAGCAACAAATACAATGGCAGAAAAAGCACTTTCAAAGATAAAGAACTTACGTTTCTGTAAAGCTCACTCAACCTGTATAATCAGCTCCAGCGATGAACAGATGTTTTCAAAATTAGGTGTAGATGTGACGTGCGACCCAGTCTTTGCAGATAATAATTTGTTTTATAATCTATAATTATACTTAATCAAAAAAATCGAAAATTATCTGATTGAAGAATTTTGGCTGAAATGCTATTTTCTTTGATTAGATTATTTTCGATTTTTTGTATTTTACTTAATTATTATACATAAGCCTTAATAAATATAGACTTTTTTCCGATAAATATCTTGTAAAGCTTAATATTTAACAATGAGGAAAAATATGATAAATATATTATCTCCAAAACAGAATATAAAACAAGACTCTAATATTGACCTATTAAAGGCTTATCAGGATAACTCTGCCTCTAATTTTTCTTTTAGTGGCACAATTTTGGATAAAAATGGTAAAAAAATCCGAATGCAAACATCTGATAAAAGTATCTATGATATCACAACTAAGATAAACTTAGATGTAAGTAGTGGACAAACCTTGCAAATTAAAAAATCTCAAATTGAAACAATAGTAAAAATTAGCGATGACCAAATAAAAGCTCAAAAGGAGCATAAAGAGGAATTAGAAAAAAAGCTTGAGGAAATGGACGTAGAAAAGTCAAAAGAAAATCTAGAAGGGGCAGAGGCACTAAAAAAATATGATGTACCTTTGACTAAAGAAAATCTTTTGAAATTTGTCACGCTTAAAAACAGTATTAATGATGTGAAATCTGAGCTAAATATGGATATATTAGCTAAGCTTTTAGCTGATAATTCCATATCAAATTTGTCAATCTTTGATTTATCTAAAAAAATGAAAAATGAGACCATAGAATTTCATGCAAGGGTATCAGAAAAGGATTCAACTAAAAAATACGATGAAGCTAGAAAAATTGCAAACGACATTTATAATAGTAAAATGGGCAAGGACGTCTACGATATCATCATAGCATTGAAAAATAATGGAGTAGAAATTACAAGGGAAAATATAGACTCAATGTATGATTCCTTTTCTAAGCTCAATGATATTAAAGGTATTGATGATAAAAATGTAATAGATGCAATGAATTCGGGAACCAATACAATTTCAATTGATTTATTATACAAGGTAAAAAACTTCATTAGTTGTTCAAAGCTAGATGCAGTGACAATATCTGAAAATTCAAATTTATCTAAATTATCTATATCAAAGACACCAACTGATGATGAAATAGAGACTCTAACACCTCAAATAGAAAAGCTATTGAAAGAGCTTGGATTTGATAAAAAAGACATAGATACTGCAAAATTACTAATTAAAAATTCAATGGACGTATCAAAAGAAAATCTTGATATGGTTTATGATATAAAAGCTACAATAAGTGAAATCGCTGAAAAATTGGATAAAAATATTGCAGCAATTCTTATAGGGCAAGATATGGATATGTCCTCAATGGACTTAAAACAGTTACTTGCCCAAATCAACGCAATTATGCAAAACCTAAACGCTTCAGAAAATTTAGATTTTTCTCAAGACGAGCTTGATTCAGCCGGAATATTGATTGATGCAATAAAACAAATTCAGCAAGATAACAGCCTGATCACAAATTACAAAGTTAAATCAGTCTTGTCATCAAAGCTTATTGGGCAGGACTTATATGATAAATTATTCGGTAGCCATTATTCCACCAAGGTTTTAGATTATAAGTCAGCAGTCATTACAAAATCGGCATTGGTGTTAAGTTCTGTTGACAAGATAGACTTTGACCAAATAAATCCATTAAATAGCAAAATATCACTACATTCGTTAAGCAGATTGGTTAATACCAGTTTCAAAATGAATGAGCTCCAAAATGAAGATACTTACAAACAATTAGAATATGATTTCCAATATCAAGAAATATCTTTTGCAAAAAAAGATATACAAAATCATTATGACTACTTGAAACAAAATATGAGAGCTAGCCATATTAGACTTATGATGCAAGACGGAGTAGACCCATATAATTCTGATATAAGGGTAGTTAGCGAAATAGTCAGTACACAAAATCAAATATTTAGACAAACAGAAAGAATTATAGGAAATAATGTAGATACCTACAGTGAAAACGAGTCAATCTCAAGACTTGTAGTTTCAAACTCAGAGTTTACCTTTTCTAACTTTAAAAAATCAATGGAGATTTCAACCAACACATATAGTTATTTTGACAAATTAAGTGAGTTGGAAAAATTAAATCCTGATTCATTTACTCAAAATATTATTACTAGACTAAAAAAAGTTATTGAAAAATTTAACGTAAACGACACACATGAATTTAGACACGAACTTCAAAATAACATTTTGGCAATAAACAACGAAATAAAAAATATACAAAAATCATTGGAGACATCAGATAGTCCAAATAAACCGCAAATTAATGAATATCTAAAAAATTTAACAGACGAAATAAGACAAACAAGAATGCTCACAAAGCAAGACGAAATGTTACAAATACCTTTCTACATGAATGGAGACCAATCAAATGCCAATGTGTATGCAAAAACTAAAAAAAATGCCAAAGGCAAGATTGACCCTGATGATATGAGCGTACTTATAGATTTAAATACAAAAAATCTTGGTAAAGTTGGATTTTATATAAAAGCCAATGGTAAAAAGCTGTCACTTAAAATATCAGCAGAAAATACATCTATTTCAAAGCTAAGACAAAGCATAAATATGCTAGATACTTCTTTATCCGATGGCGGATATGAGCTAAATTTAGTAGACTTAATATCACCTGACAACAAAGCTAAATTAGCCTTTATAGAAGAAAATGTAAAAGAGTCCAACACAATGATAGATTTTACAATTTAATTTAAAGTTTTAGGTTTATATAACGATATATAACATAGTTATTTAAAGAGAGAGAACATTGGCTAATTATAAAAACAACATTAAAAAAGCTGTAGCCCTAGAATATAACGAAAAAATGAGTGCTCCTATAGTAAATGCTAAAGGGCAGGGCTATGTAGCTGAAAATATGCTTGAAAAAGCTAGACAATCAGGCATAAAAGAATATATAGACGAAGATTTGCTCAAAGATTTGATGGCTCTTAGCATTGGTGATGAAATACCAGTCGAGCTATACGAGATAGTAGCAAAGGTACTAAAATATGTTGAGACAGTTGATAAAAATAATGGGAGGAAGTAAATGAGACTAGGTACAAATATATCATCATTAACATCAATAGTGAATTTGAATGAGACCTCTAGAACACAAACAACAGCTTTAAGAAGACTTTCATCAGGTAGAAAGCTTAATTCATCAGCAGATAATGCAGCAGGATATGCCATATCCAAAAAAATGGCACTGCAAATACAAGGGCTAAAGACAGCATCAAAAAACGTACTAGACGGAGTATCATTGATACAAACAGCAGACGGAGCTATGAACCAAATCCACGATATGCTCCAAAGAATGAGAGAATTAGCAGTAAAAGCAGCAAATGGAACAAACCAATTGGAAGATAAAGAGGCAATACAAAAAGAAATCGACCAGCTTACCTCAGAAGTAAATAAAATGAGAGAGACCACAGAGTTTAACAAAAATAAAATATTTAAAAATATAGACGAAGATGGCAATTATAAGCCAACAATGAATTTAGATTTACAATCCGGAGCAAATGAAAATCAGCTAATGGGTATACCACTTGAAGAAATATCAGCCTTTAATTTAGGGATTTCAGGCAAAAAAGGTACTGACGGAAGTGACAGGACAAACAACCCTAATGCAATTAATAACTCAAAATTAAAATTTACAAAAAAGAGTGGACTAACAGATTTTTACAATCCAAAAGATATCGATACCACCGTAACACCAAATGAAGCAAACGAAGCTGCCATAGACGTAACAGACCAAGAAAGTGCCGGTCTTGCTATAAGTGCTTATGACGCTGCTATAGCAAAAGTATCCGAAATCAGGTCACAGTTAGGAGCAGTGCAAAACAGATTTGAAAAAACTATTGCTACATTAGACAGCACCAACGAAAATATCACACAAGCTATGTCTAGAATAGAAGATGCCGACCTTGCAGAGGAAATGACAGAATTTACTAAATTTAACATTCTACAGCAAGCCGGTACATCAATGCTTGCCCAAGCAAATCAAATACCACAATCAGTATTAAAATTACTAGATAATTAATTTTTGCTTTAAATTATAAAAATAAATCAGTAATGCCAAGATAAATGCACAAGAACGTGCATCTACCTTGGCATTAAATATATTTTGAATATTATGCACAAATATATTTAATTTACTTTCTTAATAATTTGTGATAAAATCAATAAGTTATGATATAATATAAATAAAACTAAAAGAATTTATTAAGGAGGAATTATAGTGGGACGTTTACACACTATAGAAAACAGAAAAGGAAAACAAGATGCTAAAAGAGCTCAGATTTTCACAAAATATGCAAGATTAATAACAGTAGCCGCAAAAGAGGGTGGAGCTGACCCTGAATACAATCCATCTCTTAAAAATGCTATAGATAAGGCTAAAGCAGAAAATATGCCTAATGATAACATAGAAAGAGCTATAAAAAAAGGTGCAGGCGGGGATGACTCTGAAAACTATGAGTCCATTACTTATGAAGGATATGGTCCTGGCGGAGTTGCTATGATAGTAGAAACTTTAACAGATAACAAGAACAGAACAGCCGGCAATGTAAGACACTATTTTGATAGACATAGTGGCAATTTGGGAACTACAGGTTCAGTTTCTTTCATGTTTGATAGAAAAGGTGAAATTTTAGTAGAAAAAAAAGACAGCGTAGTTGAGGATGAATTGATGGAAGTAGCCTTAGACGCTGGAGCTATGGATTTTATAACTGAAGACGATTGTTATGTTATTTATACCGAGGCAAAGGATTTTCCAAAAGTAAAAGATGCATTAACAAACGCTAACTATGAATTATTGTCCGCAGATGTCAAACTAATCCCTGCAACTTATGCTCAAATTGATGAAAGTCAGGAAAAAATGCTTGAAAAACTTTTAGACGAATTAGAAGAAGATGACGATGTGCAAAATGTTTACTATAATATAAAATAAATAAAATTGGAGAACCGTTTGTTATTTTATGGATGTAGATAGTCATATAAATTTAAGAGGTGGTATATATGTGGCTAATCCTATTTATTATTGGTTTAATATTAATTGGTATTGAAATATTTATACCCGGCTTTGGTGTTTTTGGCATCTCCGGAGCTGCATTGATGCTAGTATCTTCTGTAGCATTACTTAATACGCCATATGGTGTAGTATTTTTAGTGATTTCGGTTTTCATGGCATTGTTTATATTCTTTATCCTATTTATATTGATTTATAAGGCTATAAACAAAGTACCTCCGAAATTTATGGAAAATACTTTATTTTTAAGTAAGTCTCTAAAATCTAACGAAGGCTTTACTTCTTCAAAGGAAAATAATAATCATTTGGGTGAAATTATGACAGTAGATACTTTTTTGAGACCGTCCGGTAAAGTTATAAAGGATGGGATTGTTTATGATGCAATGAGCAACAATAAATTCATTGAAAAGGGCAAAAATGTAGAGGTTATAGGCAATAAAGGATATATTTTAATTGTAAGAGAAGTTTAAACTTATTTACATTAATATGGAGGGAACATGGCACCTTTAATAACTTTAGGCGTAACTTTAATAATAATATTTTTTATACTTATTGTATTTTTAAATTTTTTCCCATTTGGTTTATGGATTACAGCTTTATTTTCAGGTGTTAGAGTTTCAATACTAACACTTGTAGGTATGAGATTTCGTAGAGTTAGACCATCAAAAATTGTTGACCCTATGATAAAGGCGACTAAAGCAGGCTTGGATTTATCAATAGACAAGCTTGAGGCACATTACCTTGCCGGTGGTAATATTGACTCTGTTGTAGATGCACTAATTGCTGCACAAAGGGCGAACATTACACTAGAATTCGAACAGGCAGCAGCTATAGACTTAGCAGGTAGAGATGTTTTAGAGGCTGTACAGGTATCAGTCAACCCTAAGGTTATAGAAACTCCACTTATATCTGCTGTAGCAAAAGATGGTATAGAATTAAGAGTAAAAGCAAGAGTTACTGTCAGAGCGAACATAGAAAGATTAGTAGGTGGTGCTGGTGAAGAAACTATCATTGCAAGAGTAGGTGAGGGTATAGTAACTACAGTAGGTAGCTCAGAAAGCCACAAGGAAGTGCTGGAAAACCCTGACAAAATATCTAAAACTGTACTTGATAAAGGACTTGACTCCGGTACTGCATTTGAAATCTTGTCTATAGATATTGCTGACGTAGATGTAGGTAGAAACATCGGAGCTCAACTACAAACTGACCAAGCTGAGGCAGATAAGAAAATAGCTCAGGCAAAAGCCGAAGAAAGAAGAGCTATGGCGATAGCAGCAGAGCAGGAAATGAGGTCAAGAGTAGTAGAAATGAAAGCCAAGGTTGTAGAGGCTGAGTCAAAAGTACCTCTAGCAATTGCAACTGCATTTGAAAATGGTAAACTAGGAGTAATGGATTACTATAATATGAAAAATGTTATGGCGGATACTGATATGAGAAATGCTATTTCACAAAATTCTGTAAATTCAAATAAAAAAGAGTGATAATATGGACTTTTTTGAAGGTATTTACGTTTTAATAATTATAGTCAGTATTATTTCAAGCATAAATTCAAGTATTAAAAAGAAAAATAAGAAAAAAACTAAGCCGACAAGGACTGTAAAAAATACTCCTGTCAACAAAAAATCTTCTCAATATGATTTTAAAAAACAGCAACCTAGTAAAAAGTCTAAAGACATATTTACTAGAGCCAAAGAGGAAATAGAAAAAAAATCTAAAGAGGTTAAAGATATTTCTGAAAAATTTTTGCAAGAGAAAAGCATCGAAAATAATTCAAAAAATAAACAGCATAACAAAAATATTACTAAAAATGATACTGATAAAACAAAAACTGTAGTATATGAATTTCAGACATCCCCTAATATAGATGAAGTTAAAAAAATTTCTGATTTACATCAGGAAAATGGACAGCTTGACTTAGATAATATTGGTAACTTAGGTGATTTAAATTTTATTGGGTATTATGACGCTGATGACAGGGATATAAAAAGTTCAAATTTGAATTTATTAAATGACTTAGAACCGGCGAAAATGTTTATATTTTCTGAAATTATACAAAAACCTCTTGCACTTAGAAAATAAATTTATAAAGATTAGCCTATTTACGGCTAGTCTTTATTTTTTGAAAAATTATCAGAAAATATTTAAAAATGCTTAACTTTATTAAAATTTATTGTTGACAGAATGACATATTTATAATAAAATATACGGGTGTCAAGTAATTATACTTTACATCATGGTGATATAATGGATATAACAAGAGTATTTGAAATGAACGAATTACTCGACATCTATGGTGGATTACTTACAGAAAAACAAATTTCTATCATGAATTTATATTATCAAGAGGACTTGTCTTTAGCAGAAATCAGTGAAATGATGGATATATCAAGACAAGCAGTGTATGATAGTATAAAAAAATCTGAGAAACAGCTTTCTAATTATGATGAAGTATTGCATTTTAAAGAATTAACTGAAAATACTGAAAAGATTAAAGAAAGATTGGAAGAATTTTTAGACTCTGATACTACAAATCTAAATGAAACGCAGTTGTCACAGTTAAATGATATTTTAAAGTTATTTGAGAAAGGGGACTAACCTATGGTTTTTGAAGGATTGTCAAGTAAACTTCAATCTGCTCTTTCTGGACTAAAAGGTAAGGGTGTACTTACCGAAAAAGATGTCGATAATGCAATGAGGCAAGTAAAGCTTTCTCTACTTGAGGCGGATGTAAATTACAAGGTTGTAAAAGATTTTGTAAAGACTGTAAAAGAAAAGTCAATAGGAGAAGATGTTGCCAAGAGCCTTACTCCCGGTCAGCAGGTTATTAAAATAGTAAATGACGAATTGAAAGATTTGATGGGCACTGTCCAAAATAAAATCAACATTTCATCAAATCCGCCAACTGTTGTGTTGATGGTAGGCTTGCAAGGTGCAGGTAAAACAACAACTTCTGCAAAGCTGGCATATAATCTTAAAAGTATTGGTAAAAATCCAATGCTGGTGGCCTGTGATGTATATAGACCGGCAGCCATTAAACAGCTTGAGGTTTTGTCAAAGCAGGCTGGAGTTAGATTTTATTCTGACGAAAGCTCCAATGACCCGGTGCAAATTGCAGCTGATGCGATTAAATCTGCTAAGACATTGGGATATGATTTAGTTATCATAGATACAGCCGGTAGACTACAGATTGACGAAACACTTATGAATGAGCTTAAAAACATCAAAGCAAGTGTTAAGCCTCACGAAATAATGCTTGTAGTAGACTCTATGACCGGTCAAGAGGCAGTAAATATTGTACAAGCCTTTGATGAGGCATTAGGCATAGATGGTGTCACACTCACCAAGCTTGATGGTGATACCCGTGGTGGTGCTGCCTTATCCATAAAAGCTGTCACAGGTAAGCCTATAAAGTATTCTGCAATTGGTGAAAAATTAGGCGATTTAGAGCCGTTTTATCCGGATAGAATGGCAAACAGAATACTTGGAATGGGCGATGTCTTATCACTAATTGAAAAGGTAAGTTCTTCAGTAGATGCCCAGTCAGCAGATGAAATGGAAAAGAAGTTCAGAAAAATGGATTTCAATTTTGATGATTTTCTATCTCAGATGCAGCAAATTAAAAAAATGGGACCGTTAAAAAATATTTTGGAAATGATACCAGGTATATCAAATCAAATCAAGAATATTGACATCGATGACAAGGAACTACTGAAAATAGAGGCTATTATACAATCTATGACAAAAAAAGAAAGGTTTGACCCAAGCATTATAGATGCAAGCAGAAAGAAAAGAATAGCAAAAGGTGCTGGAACTGAAGTAAGTCAAGTTAATAGACTTCTAAAACAATTCCAAGAAACCAAAAAAATGATGAAACAGTTTAATAATCTTGCTAAACCCGGCAAGAACAAATTTAAATTTCCTTTCATGGGAATGTAAAAAATATATAATTATAGAAAGAGGTAAAGATTATGGTTAAAATTAGATTAAAAAGAATGGGAGCTAAAAAATCTCCATTTTACAGAATAGTAGTAGCAGACGTTAGAGCTCCAAGAGATGGTAAATTTATCGAAGAAATAGGATATTACAATCCTATGCAATCTAAGGAAATAAAAATAGACGAAGAAAGAGCTAAAAAATGGCTTTCAACTGGTGCTCAGCCTACTCAAGTTGTAAAGACTTTACTAAAAAGAACTGGCATAATTGAAAAATAAAGGCTTTTTACTTTAGGAGGAAAACTAATGGTTGAACTTGTTAATGTAATAGTCAAAGAATTAGTTGATGAACCGCAATCAGTAGAAATTGAGACACTGCAAGAAGATAACACTACAGTAATAAAGTTAAAAGTTGCTAAATCTGATATGGGTAAGGTTCTTGGTAAACAAGGTAGGATTGCAAAATCAATTAGAAAGATACTAAAAGCCGCATCTGCTAAAGAAGATAAAGCTTACGTTTTACAAATTGTAGAATAAACCACCCTTGAGGTGGTTTTCTTTTTAGGAGGATTTCTTGAGCTATAAGAAGATAAGAATAGGTAAAATTACCAAGGCACATGGTCTAAAGGGCGAATTTAAAGTCTATCCATACACTGACGATGAACAAACCTTTGTTGGATATAAAAAAATATACATTGAAGGAATTAATGAGCCTTTTAACGTAAAAAATTCAAGACGTGCAAACGGAATGTATATTTGTAAGCTAGCAGGCTATGATAAAATAGAGGATATAGAAAAATTTTTAAATAAATTTATTTTCATAGATTATGAAGATAAAAGAAAAATGGCTAAGGACGAATTTTTAATCGGAGATTTAATTGGACTGGAAGTATTCAATGGAGATAAATATATCGGCAAAGTTGATGATGTATTATCATATCCTGTAAATGACGTTATAAAAGTTTTAGACTATGATACAAAAGAAATACTTATTCCAAATGTCAAAGAATTTGTAATAAGTATTGATTTGGAAAAAAATATAATGCAAGTTAAACTTATTGAGGGTATGTAAATGATTTTCAATGTAATGACATTATTCCCTGAGGTTATTTATTCTTATGTTGGCTCAAGTATTATTTTTAATGCTATAAAAAATGGCATAATAAAAGTAAATGTTTACAATATAAGAGACTATTCCAAGAATAAGCATAAAAAAGTAGACGACTATCCATTTGGGGGCGGGAAGGGTATGCTTATGACACCTCAGCCTATATATGACAGCTATATGGATATAAAGAGAAAAAATCCAACTACCAAATTGATATATTTTTCTCCAAAGGGAAAAGTTTTGGATAATAATATGTGTATAAAATATTCCAAAATGGATAATATAACATTTTTGTGCGGTCATTATGAGGGCATAGACCAGCGAATAATCGATTTAATTGTTGACTATGAGGTTTCTATAGGAGATTATGTATTAACCGGCGGAGAACTCCCTGCACTAGTCATGCTTGACTCAATATCAAGAAAAGTTGATGGAGTATTATCATCAAAGGAGAGTGTAGAAACCGAAAGCTTTGAAAATAATTTACTGGAGTATCCTCAGTATACAAGACCTCAAGAATTTAACGGAGTAAAAGTGCCTGATGTATTAGTCGGTGGTAATCATCAGGAGATAGATAAATGGAGAAAGCAACAGTCTATTATTTTAACTAAAAAATTAAGACCGGATATAATAAAATAATATAAATTGTATAAAAATATAGAATTTATTGACAAATTGCTAAAAAGTGTTAAAATATTATTAGCAATTAAATAAATCGAGTGCTAATAAAAGGAGATAAATATGGCTAAAAAACAATTTAAAGCAGAGTCTAAAAGACTTCTAAATTTAATGATAAATTCTATTTATACAAATAAAGATATATTTCTTAGAGAATTAATATCTAATTCCAGTGATGCGATAGATAAGCTTTACTACAAAAATTTATCTGATGAAAATCAAACCTTTAACAAGGATGACTATTATATCCAAGTTTCATTTGACAAAGATAATAGAACTATAACTATTGAAGATACCGGTATAGGTATGACTAAAGAGGAGCTTGAAAACAACTTGGGTATTATTGCTAACAGTGGTTCATTCAAGTTCAAGCAAGAAAATGAAATAAAAGAGGATTATGACATTATAGGTCAATTTGGTGTCGGTTTTTATTCGGCATTTATAGTGGCTAAAAAAGTAACTGTCCTATCCAAATCTGTAGTTGAGGATACTGCCCATATGTGGATTAGTGAAGGAGAAGATGGTTTTGAGGTTAAAGATGCTCAAAAAGATACTCCAGGAACTATAATTACACTATATCTAAAAGATAACACAAAGGACGACAATTTTGATGAATATCTTCAAGAATATAAGTTACGTTCGTTGATTAAAAAATATTCTGATTTTATAAGATATCCTATTAAAATGGAAATATCCAAGTCAAGACCAAAGGAAGACAATAAAGAGGAATACGAAGATTACACAGAAATAGATACAATCAACTCCATGGTACCTATTTGGAGAAAAAATAAAAATGAACTGGAAGATAAAGACTACATTAATTTTTACAACGAAAAACACTTCGGTTTCGATACTCCATTAAAATATATACATTTAGTAGCCGATGGGGCAGTTAGATTTACTGCAATACTATATATTCCATCGATGATGCCATTTAACTATTACAGCAAGGACTACAAAAAAGGCTTACAGCTTTATGCAAACAATGTGTTGATAATGGATAAATGTGAAGAACTTTTACCTGACTACTACGGATTTATAAGTGGGGTAGTTTCATCAGACGATTTATCACTTAATATTTCAAGAGAAACCCTACAGCACAACAGACAGCTTATGCTTATAGCTAAGAGAATAAAATCCAAGATTAAATCTGAGCTTGAAACAATGCTTAAAAACGATAGAGAAAACTACGATAAATTTTATCAGACGTTCTCCCGTAGCTTAAAATTTGGCGTATATGACTCTTACGGCAAAGACAAAGACGAAATAAAAGACCTTGTAATGTTTAAGTCTTCATTGGACGACAGCAAATATACTACACTTCAAGAATATGTGTCAAGAATGAAACAAGACCAAAAAGAAATCTACTACGCAACTGGCGAAAGCATAGAAAAAATCAAAAAAATACCTCAAATTGAGCTATTATTAGAAAAAGGCTATGAGGTATTATACTTCGATGAGGAAGTGGACGAATTTGCTATACAGACTCTACACGAATATGATGGTAAGCACTTTAAGTCTGCCTCAGACTCAGATATACAGGCTCTTGATGAAGAAAATAAAGAAAGCGAAGAAAAGACAAAAGACTCTAAATCAATGCTTGATGAAATGAAAACTCTATTAAAGGACAATGTAAGTGACGTAGTTGTATCTACAAGACTTAAAAATTATCCTGTATGTTTCTCTACCAAAGGTCCTATAAGTATTGAAATGGAAAAGACTTTAAATGCTATGCCTCAAAGTGCCGGTGTAAAAGCAGAAAAAGTGCTTGAAATAAATGCTGAAAATAAAGCGTTTGATAAACTAAAAGATTTCTATGAAAACGATAAAGAAAAATTTAAAAAACTTACAGAAGTATTATATAACCAAGCCTTATTAATAGAAGGTTTGCCGGTTGCAGATACTATTAAGTTTACAAATGACATTTCAGATTTGTTGTTTAGCTAGTAAATAAAGCATAGAATTGTTCAATTAATTTGAGCAACTCTATGCTTTTTATTTTATAAATCAAGTTTCATTAATATGTAATCATATCTATCTACTATAAGATTTTTGTAATATGAGCCTGATTTATTTTCGTGTATTAAAGCTCCGATACCGGTGCAATTATGCTCTTGCAGATACTCTTTTGATAATTGTGCAAAGGCTCCTCCAATACCTAGATGTTTTTCTCCTGTTCCTAAATAGAGTATGATAAATTCTTTAGGCCTTTTTTTGTATATAAATATTTTTAATAAATTTATTAAAGAAATGCTATTTGTTAAATCTGATAGATTAGGTACAGATATCAAAAATCCAGCTAATTTGTTATCCTTGTATGCTAAAAATACCATATCCCATACAAGTATATGTCTTAACTTGTAAAATATCGCAAAAAACTGTTCTTCTGATACAAATTTATATTCCGAAAATTTTGAATATAGCTCTATTAGTAATCTATAGACGTCATTAATAGCTTGCTTGAAGGTTTTTAATGAAGAATTTCTAATTTTATAGCCATTATTCTGTATCATTTTTAGGCGACCTATACATTTAACACTGTCGTCTGTTGTGGTAGGGGCTATTAATTGATTTGAATAGTATCTGTCAGATATAATCAATAAAAATAATATCTAGCTAACAAATATTATTTTACAAGATTTCCCAACATTTTACAATAATTTTATACCGAAACAAAAACACGTCAGAACGCGTTTAACCGCACAGAAAAGATACTAGCAATATAAAATATAGCCGATATTTTGCAAAATGCGATAAATATCGGCTATAATTTACAAAAAAACAAAAATTCTCTGCCTTAACTTCGCATAATATGTATTATGCGAAGTTAAAAATAAATTTAATAGTTGTGTTTTTTATACTATTATTCAAATCCTATACAATTTTAATTTCTTCTTCAAATAATTGCACAAATTCTTTTCTTCCGGGAACAAACATTTTTTCGTATATATGAGTAAAATGTTTTTTAACAGTCATAACAGATATTCCATAGCATTGAGCAATTTTGTAATTTGAAAATCCAGCTAATTTTAAAAATCCTAGTTGTCGTTCTCTCTTTGTAAGTTTATATTTATTTGCAATCTCATTATAATGTGATTTTGATACCACTACTTCACTCCTCGTCAACATCCATGGCTTGATTTAGAGCCAAAGTTGCATTAACCTTTAATGGTAATACTAGATATTCAAATACTACTGTATAAAAAGCAGATAAGGTAGCAACCGCTAAAAAAGCAGCTAGATTATCAGGAGATTCAAGGCTAAATAGTATTACTATAATACTAATGATAAATTCTATCAATCCACTGTATAAAATTAACTTCTGGCACGTTACAACGGCTTCATTAATATTTTTTAATTGTAATAACGTGTATTGTTTTATACCAATGGAGAATGAGCTAATGAAATCATGCCAAATCCCCATTATTAACATACACGGTACAGTTATAACTATTATCCCTAGTATCGAAGGAAAATCTGTTATCATAATCAAGCCTTTAGAAAAGCCTCCAGCATAATTATGAAAAAATAAAGATAGTACAAAAATCAATAAAATTAAGTTTAAAAATAAAATTATCCTGATGTTTAATCTTTTTTTCTTATTCATTATCATCCCACTCTTTTCATAATATAATACAATGATTTAACTTGTATTCATATTATCATAGGAACTAATATAAATAAATACCACCTTTTATTTAATAGTTGTTAATAATTTTGTATATAGTTTTTATGAAAATTACATTTCAGAATATAAAAAAATCTGCAACGAATTAATTCATCGCAGATTTTTATATCGCTTATTACTAAAAAGTCATTTTCGTTCTTTTATATCTATTTTGTGTAATCATGACTAGATAAAAAGAACTTTTTTAGAGTGGAAATTATTTGTTTGGTGCAGAGGAAGGGACTTGAACCCTCAAGCTTGTATAAGCATACGCCCCTCAAACGTACGTGTTTGCCATTTCACCACCTCTGCAAACATCAACGCCGACTGATTAATCAATCGGCGTTGAATAAATTAAACTTTAAAGCTGTTATTTATTGACAATTAAAACTAGTCAAGTATTTTAGCTACAACGCCTGCGCCTACAGTATGTCCGCCTTCTCTTATAGCGAATCTCATACCCTCTTCCATAGCAACTGGAGTAATAAGTTCAACGCTTATAGTTACGTTATCACCAGGCATAACCATTTCTACTCCTTCTGGAAGTTCGATATCACCAGTAACGTCAGTTGTTCTGAAATAGAATTGAGGTCTATATCCCTTGAAGAATGGAGTATGTCTGCCACCTTCATCATTCTTTAGAACGTATATTTCAGCAGTAAATTTCTTTTTTGGATGAATAGTACCAGGTTTAGCAAGAACTTGTCCTCTTTCGATTTCATCTCTGTTGATACCTCTTAAAAGAGCACCGATGTTATCACCAGCTTGAGCCATGTCTAGTAATTTTCTAAACATTTCTATACCAGTAACAACAACTTTTCTTGGTTTGTCTTGAAGACCAACTATTTCGATTTCTTCTTGCATTTTAAGTTGTCCTCTTTCAACTCTACCTGTTGCAACTGTTCCTCTACCAGTAATTGTAAATACGTCTTCTACTGGCATTAAGAATGGTTTGTCGACATCTCTTTCAGGGTTAGGGATATATTCATCTATTATATTGAATAATTCAACAATTTTATCTCCCCAAGGGCCTGCAGGGTCTTCAAGAGCCTTAAGAGCAGAACCTCTTACTATTGGAGTATCGTCACCAGGGAAATCATATTCATTAAGAAGGTCTCTAACTTCCATTTCAACTAATTCGATAAGTTCATCATCATCAACCATATCGCATTTGTTAAGGAATACTACTATATAAGGTACACCAACCTGTCTAGAAAGAAGTATATGTTCTCTAGTTTGAGGCATTGGACCATCAGCAGCAGAAACTACAAGTATAGCACCATCCATCTGAGCTGCACCAGTTATCATGTTTTTAACATAGTCAGCGTGTCCTGGGCAGTCAACGTGAGCGTAGTGTCTGTTTGGAGTTTCATATTCTACGTGAGAAGTAGATATAGTGATTCCTCTTTCTCTTTCTTCTGGAGCTTTATCTATATTAGCGAAATCAACCGCTTCACCTGTGCCATATCTTTGGTTAAGTGTAGTAGTTATAGCAGCTGTAAGAGTTGTCTTACCGTGGTCAACGTGACCAATTGTTCCAATATTAACGTGTGGCTTAGATCTTTCAAATTTAGCTTTTGCCATTTTAAAAATTCCTCCTAAAATTTATTTTAAAATTTTATTTACTTACCTTTTTCAGTTACCTTTTCAGCAATTGACTTTGGAACTTCATCGTAGTGATCAAAAATCATAGTATAAGTTGCCCTACCTTGTGTACTTGAACGAAGGTCTGTAGAATAACCAAACATTTCTGAAAGCGGATCCATAGCGTGTACAGCTTGTGCTCCACCAGGTCTAGCTTCCATGCCTTCAATTCTACCTCTACGAGAGTTTAAGTCTCCCATAACATCTCCCATGTAGGATTCAGGAGTAACAACTTCTACTTTAAATATAGGTTCAAGAAGTACAGGGTCTGCTTTTTTCATACCATCTTTAAACGCCATAGATGCAGCAACTTTAAATGCCATTTCTGATGAATCGACTTC
>QWCK01002835.1_pt1 | contig 20412 bp, 22 predicted proteins | sample 1972571 | NCBI WGS metagenome assembly QWCK01 (sample SAMN09866710, study PRJNA288562) | Human gut metagenome isolate term2_stool, whole genome shotgun sequencing... | isolation source: gut | host: Homo sapiens | place: USA: California
TTTAACAGATAAGAGTATAAATATTTAAAAAAATATCCCAAAATTCACCTAAGATATATACCTAAACCCCAAAATCCGGAACAAGGATGGAGGGGTTTTTGGTAGCATAAAAGTGTAAGAAAGAAAGTAATTTCTATCTTACACTTTTTTGTATAATAGAGAAGTTTTTGGGAAACCATAGCCTTTAATATATGTAAAACGCCCTTCCCCTAAGGAAAAGTCCGGTGGTCAATTTTTTACTAAAAGTGGACCACTTTTCGATAGTAACTGTGGACCATTATAGGGTTGATATTTATAACTAATAAAACAATTAGGAGGGACCTTGTAAATGAAAGATAAAGTAATTAAAGCCCACTCCTTTCGCTATCCCGACAGAAAAAACCAGCACTAAATGTCACCCTTATGTAGTTAACCTCGAGTGAAAAAGTTTACCTCGAGCAAGGTCGAGAGGAGAGGAACGAAAGCGAAGCTTGAGGAGAAATCCCAAGACCAATGGACCAACTAATCCAAATCCCACCTTGGCGCCGTCCCGAACGAAACCGAAGATTGAGGAGGGACCCCATGAACACGGGACCAAAACAACCGCATAAATCTACCACCACTTATTAAGTATTTCTAAATAAGTGAACTCTTAAGTATTTCTTAACAGTTGAACTATTAGGAAATTCCTAAAACTTGGATGCTCCATAGAGTATGAATAAAGGCCCCGTCATTCCGAGCGAAGCCGCAGGCTGATGAGGGACCCCACAAATCCAGGACCAGCATATTCGAAGAAACCCTTCCCATCACCAAAACTAATAATTTTCCACTTTCAAATCCCAATTATTACAAATTCCCACCCTTTTATGTTATAATTATAATAAGAAAATCCATGTTTTTACACAATGAGGAGTACATATGACTGAAAAAATATCTGGGGCTAACCTCGGTTTTGAAAAGGAAATTTTTATAAAGAATATAATGTTTTGTGAGTTAAAATGATTAGAAATGAAGAAAAATTTGTTATTGAAGCATTAAAGATTATAGATAATAAAAAGTATAAAAATGCATTTCTTTCGGATGTTCCTGATATACAAACAGATGATAATTCTGTAGGTGTAGAAATCGTAAGAGCTGACTATGATGATCTAATAATAAGTTCTAAAACTATTGGTAAAGATATAATTAATACAAAGAAGATGAATGGTGATAAACCGTTACCAAAAGATGAAATAGAAGGAATACTTTTTTATCAATGTACGGATAAACATGGAAATATTATTAGTCTACAAAATGCAAATAATTGTCACTATTTATATGAAGATAAAACGGACAAGGGAAGAACAATTAAGGAAATAATAGATTATGATGACCTCAGAGATATATCAAAAAATAATGAAATTTGGGAAGTAGAAAATAGTACTTTTGATAGTTTGGGAGAAAATTATGAGGTTTTAAGCGGTCGCGGTGTAGCTATTTGGGTAGAAAATTGGTATGAGCTATTTGTAGATAGAATAGACAGCAAAATAAAAAAGTTTGATACATATGATAAATTTAAAGAAAATAATCTAGCTGTAATATCGGTCTATACTTATGATGATGATTTTGAACAAGTAGCCGTTAAAATAAAAGAAAACTATAAAGATAAATATATGCCTTTTGATAATATTTATCTGATATGTGGTAATTTAGATAAAACGATAGTATTAAATTTTAATTGGAGGCATAAATAGATTCTATGAGTTTATATTATTGAAGATTAAAGGAGATATTCTTGGCAGATTTAAGAGAATTTAAATTAAACAATATAATTGAATATAAAGGGCTTTGGTCTTTATCTGCAGTTGGTATATATACTAGGAAACGGATTGAAACAGCAGTTAGAGGAGCGCTTAAAATAAACAATGGAAAAATAAGACTGGAGATAAATGGTAAATTAAAATCTTATAATTTTAAAAATATTTACAATAGTATTGATATTTTTGGCTATTTAAGTAATGGTCTATATGTTAAATTGGAAAAATGCTACATAACAGGTAGATATTTTCCATCACCAGGTTATCCTACTGAAAGCTATACATCTGCAAGGGGATTTATAATAAATAAAAATGATGATAATATAATTTCTAAAACTTTACAAGCTACACAGGTTAGAATTTCACTTAATTATTTGGAAGATTGGTATGATATCAATTTACCCACAATAAGTAATGTAGATGATGATGGTTTATACTCTATAGATTATAATAACTATTTCTTTGATAATAATAATTATGAAATATTAGAAGGTAAGTATTATGTTAAATTAGTTAGAAATATAACTCAAAATTATAATATTCATAAAGGAGTTATGACAGAAGTTGAATCTTATATAAAGATAAATTCAAAAGGATACGAGCCTAAGCCTATAGATAATCTTTTGGATTTAGCGTTTTGGTTCAAAGACTTTATTAATTTTATTACACAAATTTTTGGAAATCTAACAGAATGTACGTATCTACTTGAAGACAATGTTAATAGACTTTGGGTTGAGAAGGTCAAAGAAGATGAATATATTTGGCATAGACCTTACTATGAGGGTAAATTGATTTTTAATCAACTTAGTTTTAATAATGATGAACTTAATTTTTATTCGCTTAGATTAAGTAATGTATATAAGGATTTTGGATTACTTATAAATGAATGGTTTAAAAATAAAGATAATCTAGATTATATAATATCTCTATATAATCAAAATCAATTACCTAATTTAGATATAAATACGAAATTAGTTAACCAAATTAAAATGCTCGAAGCATATTATGATAATTATAAGGGAAATAATAGAGAGAAGATCACGGATAGAGAAAATAAAATAAATAAAACTAAGACTAAGCTAAAAGAATATTTGAATTTATTTGATGTAGAAGAAGGAATAAAAGAAGATATAATTAAAAATATCAATTACTCTTCAAAAAATAAGAAACCGACTTTACGTGAAAAATTAAAGGTGATTTTAGAAAGTTTGCCAAAAGAATTTAAGTTTATTTTTAATTATATCGATCCAGAGTGGAACAGGGATGATAAGTTTATAGATAAATTTGCTACAAGATTAAAAGACACTAGAAATTACCATACACATGGAGCAAATCCTAATAAAAACAAAAATAGATATAAATCTATAAAAGAAATAATAAGAGTAAATCAAGTGCTTGATTATATAATTTATATTTTAGTATTAAAAGCTCTAGGATTAGATGATAAGAAAATTTTAAATTATCCATTTATAAAAGATAAGATTATGGAATAGTGAATTAATTATAATCATCAAATTTTAGACTAATAATTTAGTCGAGTCCATAATATTGTGTAAATTAAACCAGTACAATATTTACTATTTCATTCTAATATATACTTTAGAAGATGTGATCCAATCCTCATTGATATCAATGAGGATTGCGCCTATTAATCTTATAGCTGATTCTTTATTAGGAAATATTCTAATTACTTTTTCACGTCTTCTTACTTCTTCATTTACTCTTTCTAAGCAATTTGTTGATTTAAGCCTACTGTGAATTACATCAGTAGATAAATATGCAAAAGCATCTTCAAATCCTTCATCTAAGGTGCTTAAAGAGTTTTGAAATTTCTTTTCACTCTCGTATTTTAAGAATATCTCATCTTTCATTTTTCTTGCTAAGTTTACATCTTGGATTTTAAATAGTAATTTGATGTCAGTTCTAAATTCTTTGGAGTTTTTCTTTGGTGCTTTAGATAAGATGTTCCTTAGAAAATGGAACTGACATCTTTGCCATATTACATTTACGAATGTTTCTTTTATTGCTTTTACTAGGCCTTTATGGGCATCTGATATTACCATTTTAAGTCCAGATAAGCCTCTAGCTTTTAAATACTCAAAGAAGTTTGACCATGAGTATTCACTTTCGCTAGCACTTAGGTCTAAGCCTATGATTTATCTATTTCCTTTTTCATTTATTCCTATTGCAATATGACAAGCTTTTGATATTACTCTATTGTTTTCTCTTACTTTTATGTATACTACATCTACAATTATGTAGGGATATTTAATTGTACTTAGGTCACTATTTCTCCATAGTTTTACTTCTTCATCTAGCTCTTTAGTTAGGGATGATACAAAGGATTTAGAATATGTTTTACCGCACATGTTTTCTATTACCTTGTATACTTTTCTTGTTGATACTCCTTGGACATACATTTCTAGCATGGTTGCAAGTAGAGCTTTTTCATTTCTTTTATATCTTTCGAATAGCTCTGTCGAGAATTTACCATCCCTTGTTCTAGGTACTCTTAGGGTTAAGGTTCCTATCTTTGTTGTATAGTCACGTTCATAGTATCCATTACGATAAGTAGTTTTACTAGTATCCCTTTGATAGGCTGTATTTTCTAAGTATTCATCTCTTTCTTTTTCCATAAGTTTATTAAATACTTTGGTTAGAATAGTTCTTGTCACATCGTTTTTAACTTCAGCATTGATTAAATTTTGAATATCTTCTATGTTTAATGTAAAATGTAATTGGGTCATTTGTTCCTCCTAGTTAGTTTTTGTGGTTAAAAACATTGTACTAGTTGAGGTTTAAATGACCTTTTATTTTTACACAATTATACGGACTCTGTCTTTCATATTGGAGTTTATTTAAAAGTATTTTTAAGATCAATTTGATTACATTTGGAGGGGGGATATACAGTAGCTCCCGTTATAATGGATGAGTTCTCTAAGAAATACAAACTTCTTAAAGAGGATGAGATGTTGGATATGATAGCACTGGCGCAGAGTGCTCCCGGAGCATTGGCTGTAAGCCTAATCCTTTTAGTGAGATACAAAGTTAAAGGAATTAAGGGGGCTTTTGTAAGTGTCTTGGCGGAAGTATTACCATCTTTGATGGTTATAAGTATCATTTACTATTTTTATGCAGAATTTGCAAACAACAATTGGGTAAGGGCAGCCATGAGAGGAATGGCAGGGGTAATAAGAGCGGTCTTGGTTATAACAACCATTAGGTTGAAAAAGACAGCCGAAGGAGATACGCCAATTTTTGTACTTATTGTAATGGTGGCTGCTTTTATTTTATCTTACATATTAAAGATTAATACAAGCTTTATCATCTTAGGATTGGCTGTTTTGGGTTCGATTTTATTCAGCATAAAGGGGTTAAAATTAAAATGATTATTTTGATACAACTTTTTATAGAATTTGTTGAGATAGGAGCTATGTCTTTTGGCGGAGGCTACGCATCATTGCCTTTAATTCAGGATGTTATAGTAAATTAAAAACGTTGGCTTAATTTATTGGAAATGACTGATATAGTTACCATTTCGCTATTAACTTCGGGCCCTATAGCGATTAATGCAGTCAGCTTTGTAGGAACAAAAATGCTTAACATAGCTGGAGCTGTTGTTGCAACAATGGAGAGTGTGCTTCCACAGACAATTATTTTATTAATTCTCGGAACTTTGCTATTTATAGGAAAAAGGTTGGCAATAGTTGACAATATTTTAAAAGCTTTAAGGCCGGGAGTAGTAGGTTTAATAGCGGCTGCAACAATATCTATGATTATAGCATCCGTATTTCCGGATGGAATAAAACAAGGCATTGACTATATAGCCTTAATAGGATTTTTATTAGGCTTATATTTTTACACAAAGAAAATGGACATGATAAAATTAATAGGTCTGGGTGCGGGAATAGGACTGGGTTTGGCTTTTGTAGGAACTTTAATTTAATTTATTTAAGGGGGGATATAAGAATATACAAAAAAATGTATAAAATAAAAAATTTGACAAACGAGGTAATCTAATGTAGAATCAAAGAAAAGGTTATCACAATTTTAGTACACCCGCGTGTACTAAAATTGAAAGGAAATTGAAAGGAAGAAGTATGAAGATTAAAAAAATTTTAGCAATGTGCATGGCTGTTTTTCTATCCCTCCAACTGGTTGCTTGTTCGAATTCGGATAAGAAAAGCGAAGCGAAGGAGAAAATTGTTGTCTCAGGAATTAATGGATCTGTAAACTTTACACCAATATATATTGGAAATGAAAAGGGTTTCTTTGAAAAAGAAGGAATAGATGTAGACACGGTTTTATTCGATAATGGCCCGGTGCAAATGGAAGCCTTGGCGTCTGACTCTTGGGATCTTGGATTCACCGGAGTAGGTGGAGTTCTTTCAGGGTTGGTTTCATATAATGCGAAATTAGTTGGAGCTACCAATACTGACAATGGAACACAGACTGTATGGGTGAGAAGCGATGGAAAAATTGCTGCGGCAGGAAAAGGAAAAAATACTATAAATCCTGAAATAGTTGGGGATCATGATTCATGGAAAGGGGCGACGGTTCTTTGTAACTCTGGGACGGTTCTTGAGTATCTGCTTATTAAAACCCTAAAGGGCTTTGATTTAGATATTTCTGATGTCTCCGTAATTACTATGGATGCTCCAACAGCAAACAGTGCGTTTCAGGCAGGCCAGGGTGATGCATCTGTTATCACAGGTGCAATTAGCTTCGCAGAAGACAAAAAAGACTATACACAAGCTTCTAGTGGAAACATGGCAAAAACCGGACTTGAGTGCAGCATAATTGCTAATCCTAATAGTTATGAAGATTCTGAAAAATATAATACAATGGTTAAATTTATGAAAGTTTATTGGGATGTAGTTAAGTGGATGGGAGAGAATAAAGAAGAGGCTGCAAAGCTATGTAGTGAGTTTAATGCAGAGTGTGGAATTACACTTGATGAAAAAACAGCATCACTTTATTTAGCACAAGATCCTTACTATGACGCTAAGAGTGTTTTGGAAAGAATGAATACTAAGAGTAATAATGGAGATTATTCATTGATGGAAGAAGACCTGTTGGGAGTAATGGACTTCTTTATTAGTACAGGAAAATATCATAAAGATGATATAGACAAGTTTTTAAATCATATGGATACGAAATTGATGACAGACATTTTGAAATAATAAATTGAATTAAAAAATGAAGAAGCCGTATACGAAACGATTAATCTGATTCTATTACGGCTTTTTCGTAAAGATACGAAGAAAAGAGAATTTTATGAAAAACAGCAATCAGACAATTCAAAAGCTTTTTGAAGAAAATAAAAAACAAATTAAGCGCGACAGGTCTAAAACGTTGATGCTAAGCGTTTTAGGAATCACAACATTTATTTTTATCTGGTACATGGCAGTTAATCTAGGATTTGTGGACTCCAAGAGCCTTCCGTCTCCATTTTCTATTTTAGATACTATCGTTTTCAAAATAAATAACACAGTTCCGGATGGGAATACATTAGGTACTAACATATTTGCTAGTTTGCAAGTTGCTCTTACGGGTTTTTTATCAGCTATTATTATAGGCATACCTCTAGGTTTGTTTATGGGTTGGTGGACATATGCCGATAGATTTATTTGGCCAATTTTTGAACTTATCAGGCCGGTGCCACCTATAGCTTGGATACCGTTAGTTGTAGTTTGGATGGGGATAGGCTTGAAAGCTAAAGCAATGATTATCTTTTTTACTGCATTTGTTCCATGTGTAATTAATTCATATACAGGGATAAAATTAACAAATCAAACATTAATTAATGTTTCAAAAACTTTTGGAGCAAAAAATTTTGAAATTTTTTATAAGATTGGGATACCAAGTGCACTTCCGATGGTTTTTGCAGGTATAAGAGTTGCACTAGGAAACTCTTGGTCAACTCTAGTAGCGGCTGAAATGTTAGCGGCCAGTGCAGGTTTAGGTTATATGATACAAATAGGTAGAACTATAGCAAGACCGGATATAGTTATTGCAGGTATGGTTACAATAGGGGCTATAGGTGCAGTTTTATCTGCGATTTTGTCTTATGTAGAGAGCAGGGCACTACAATGGCGTGTAAAGCGTTAAGGAGAAATGATTATGAATAAAAAGACAAAATTAACAATTAATAATATTTTATATTGGGGATTACCTATTTTAGCCATTATTACGGTAATAATTGCATGGATTAGTTTTTCTAGTGTGCATCCTGAGCTTATGCCTGATCCTGCACAAGTATGGGACAGGATGATTAGAACATTTACCAGGCCAATAGGAAAGATAAATTTAATTGGACACGCTTGGGCATCATTAAAGAGGGTTATGCTTGCTTTATTATTTGCTTGGGCTTTTGGAATATCGTTTGGAATATTAATTGGTTGGAATAAAAATATGAGAGCTTTTTTGGGAAGCATATTTGAAGTCATCAGGCCAATACCCCCAATCGCATGGATACCTCTTATTATTATGTGGTTTGGAATTGGAGAAATAGCAAAAATAATAATAGTATTTATAGGAACATTTGTGCCCCTGGTAATCAACACATCTGCCGGCATTCAAATGGTTGACGAGATTAATGTTCAAGTTGGAAAAATCTTTAAAGGCAGCAATTTCCAAATTTTGAAAGAAATAGTTATACCAACAGCTTTACCTTCAATTTTCGCAGGAATAAAAACATCTGTGAGCTCGGGCTGGACCACAGTACTTGCAGCTGAGATGTTAGGTGCTACTGCGGGCCTTGGCTCTATGGTAACTAAGGGTTGGCAAGGTGGAGATATGGCGCTCGTATTAGTAGCGGTTATCACAATAGCTATTGTTGGTTTTATCTTATCAACAGTTCTTGATTTTTTAGAGAGAGTGGTATGCCCATGGGAAAATTAATAGATAAGATGAATATAGAACATATTTCAAAAATTTATTTTGATGAAAAGAGTTACTTTAAAGCAATAGAAGATGTCAGCTTTGATGTTAAAGAGGGTGAATTTTTAGTAGTTTTGGGACCTGGAAGATGTGGCAAAACTGTATTGTTAAATATTATTGCCGGTCTTGAAAATCAATCCTCAGGAAATATTCTATTTGAAGGCCAAGCAATAAATGGGGTTCATGCTGAAATCGCTATGGTATTCCAGAAAACGGCTTTAATGGAGTTTAAAACAGTTATGGAGAATGTTGAACTGGGGTTGAAATTTTCAGGAATGGAAAAGAAAAAAAGACGTGAAATATGTCAAAAATATATAAATCTTGTGGGCCTGGAAGGATTTGAAAATTCTTATCCTAAGGCACTATCCGGAGGGATGAAACAGAGGGTTGGAATTGCGAGAGCATATGCAAACAATCCGAATGTATTAATAATGGATGAACCATTTGGTGCTCTTGACGCTCAAACTAGATACTTAATGCAAAATGAAGTATTAAGGATTTGGGAGGAAGAAAAAAGAACTATAATATATGTCACTAACAATATCGAAGAGGCTATATATTTAGGTTCACGCATAGTGTTACTGAGCAAATGCCCTGCTACTGTAAAACATATTTATGATATTAATCTACCTAGACCAAGGGATATGGTAAGCAAGGAATTTATGAAAATAAGAGAGGAAATATCGGAAAATACTGATTTATCAGTTTAGGAGGGAACAGTATGGACAATTCTAAAATTTCAAATAAAAAACACAAGATTGAAGTAAAGAATCTTACAAAATCCTTTGGAGATTTATTAGTATTGGATGATATGACCTTTAATATTGATAATAATGATTTTGTTTGTGTAGTGGGACCTACCGGTTGTGGAAAAACGACATTTCTTAACTGTTTAACAAGGATTCATGAGCCAACAAATGGAGATATTTTTATAGATGGACAGCCTGCAGACCCAAGGAAACATAATATTTCATTTATATTTCAGGAGCCAAGCGCAATACCTTGGCTGACTGTAGAAGAAAATATAGCATACGGGTTAAAAATCAAACGTACGCCAAAGGAGATTATTAACGAGAGAGTAGAACATATAATTGAGCTGATGGGGTTACAAGAATCAAGAAAAAAATATCCTGGTGACTTGTCTGTTAGTGTCGCACAAAGGGTTGTTATAGGTAGGTCATTCGCAATGCAACCGGATCTCTTGCTCATGGATGAACCATATGGTCAGATGGATGTTAAAATGAGGTTTTATTTGGAAGATGAAGTAGTAAGGCTTTGGCAAGAATTAGGGAGCACGGTGTTGTTTATCACACACAATATAGAAGAAGCTGTTTATCTAGCAGAAAAGGTCTTAATCTTAAGCAATAAACCGGCAAAAATAAAGGAAGAAATAAAAATTGATTTACCTAGGCCAAGAAATATTGCAGATCCAAAGTTTATAGAATACAGAAACTATATTACCGACAATATAAGATGGTGGTAAAATGAAACGTTTGAGAGACAAGGTTGCTGTTGTTACCGGAGCTGCAAGAGGAATTGGATATGGAATAGCTAGAAAATTTGTTGATGAAGGAGATTTTGTAATAATTGCAGATATTTTAGATGAAGGTCAAGAAAGTGCAAATAAGTTAGGAAATATGGCTGCTTTTTATAAGATAGACCTAATCGACCGAAATGCAATATTCAAGATGTCCGATTTCGTAATAAAGAAATACAAAAAAATTGATATTTTGATAAATTGTGCCGGCGTTGCGCTACCGAAGCCAACCTTATATATTACTGAAAACGAGCTTGAAAGAGTTATAGCTATTAATTTAAAGGCGCCTTTTTATTGTTGTCAAGCATTTGGCAAATATATGATAGAACAAGGTAGTGGAAGTATTGTAAATATTTCATCAGGAAATAGCAAGATGATAAATGTAGGCAGGACTCCGTACGGAATTACAAAAGGGGGAATCAATCTTCTAACAAAACAGTTAGGTGCAGAATGGTCAATGTATGGGGTTAAATGCAATGCTATAGCACCTGGTTGGATTGAAACGGAAATGGTTAAAAAGCCAATATCCAAGGGGATATTAAACTCCGGCGATATACTTTCAGTCTCCCCAATTCGAAGATTTGGGAAAGTGGAAGAAATTGCTAATCTTGCAACTTTCCTATCAAGCGATGAATCTAACTACATTGTCGGCCAAGTTATTTTTGCTGATGGAGGCCGGAGTTTAGGAATTATGCCGGATGCATTAGATTTTGTAGAAGAATATAAGGAGGAAAAAATACAGTGAAAACATTAAGCATAATAAAGCCCCAGCAGCTTGTTTTAGAAAATAATGAGAAACCAGTTTTAAAAGAGGGTTATGCAATAATAGAAATTAAATATTGTGGAATTTGCGGTTCGGATGTTACTGCATTTAAAGGAACAAACCCAACAATGAAGTATCCTATTCATGGACTTGGTCATGAAGGAGTGGGCACTGTATCAGAGGTTGGAGAAAATGATTTTGGTATTAAAGTGGGAGATCGTGTAGCACTTGAACCTTATATACCGGACTTTACATGTAATATGTGCAAAATGGGGAGATATAACAATTGCGAACATCTTTCTGTGGCGGGTGTTCATACTGACGGTATGATGACGGAATATTTCTCACATCCACTGCAGCTCATTCATAAATTGCCGTATTCTCTCTCTTTCGAAGAGGCAGCTTTAGCAGAACCGTTGACTATAGGTATTCATGGGGCTATTAGAGCTAAGGTCAAGGAAAATGATAATGTTGTTATTTTTGGAGCAGGTACTATAGGACTTATGGCTGCATTTTCATGCTTAAGTAAAGGAGCCACCCCGATAATAGTCGATATTAATGACAGTAGACTTAAAGTTGCTGAAGAAAAATTAAAATTTAAATATACTATTAATTCGGCGAATGATAATGTTGTAGAGAAAATTAAAGAAATTACAGGTGGAGAGTTATGTGATGCAATGATTGAGTGCACAGGTTCTCAAGCAGTCTTATCAAATATGCATGAATATGTTAGAAACGGTTCAACAATAGCTTTAGTTGGTTGGCCAAAAGGATTAACTGAGATTAATCAAACAAGAATTATGCAAAAGGAATTAGATATTTGCCCTTCAAGAAATTCATGTAATAATTTTAGAGAAGCTATTAATTTAATTAACAGTGGGGATGAGAACATAAAAAAAATGATTACTAAGACTATAGAATTAGAAGATGTAGAAGATACTATAGTAGATATGATTCAAAACCCAGGAGACTATTTGAAAGTGGTTGTTAGAATTTAATGAGGTTTTTAAGATGCTTGTTAACGCATTAGAAATGGTAAAAAGAGCATATCATGAAGGATATGCCGTTCCGGCAATAAATACGCAAGGAGGAACATACGATATCATCCGTGCTGTATGTAAAGCAGCTGAAAATCTAGGTTCGCCGATTATTTTAGCTCATTATTTAGATACAGGTAAATATTCGGGGGATGACTGGTTTTGTGAAACAGCTAAATGGCTGGCTAATAGGGTGAATGTTCCGGTGGCAATACATCTTGATCATGCAATAAATGTAGAAGATTGCTATAGGATGATTTCCTATGGTGTAACGTCGGTCATGTATGATGGTTCTAATTTATCATTAGAGGAGAACGCTTCTAATACCAACAAGGTTATAGACTATGCTCATAAAAGAGACGTTACTGTAGAAGCCGAGATAGGAAGATTAAAAAGGAATGACTCAAAAAAGGAAACTTCAATAACAGAAGATTGTTTAGTAGGGTTGGAGGATATAATTAAATTTACAGACATGTGTCGTCCGGATTTCCTTGCTGTTGGTATAGGTAATGCGCATGGGTTTTATAAGGTGAGCCCTAGATTGAATTTTGATTTATTGAAGGAATGTAAAGAGAAAATAGACATGCCCTTAGTTTTACACGGCAGCACAGGTTTAACAGAACAGCAAATAAAAAAATCAATAAATTGTGGTGTAGCCAAGGTCAATTTTGGTACAAAGATTAGGACAGACTATATAGAATACCTAAAAGAAGGTTTAAAAAAAGGTGTGGACGAGGGTCATGCTTGGAAGCTATCAAATTTCGCTAGTGACAAATTAGTTGAGTCCATATCATCTATAATTTGTATGGTTGGAAGTGATGGCAAATATTGATTGAAGAATGGTTGGTAAATCAATGAGGATAACTACAAGAGCAGATGTAGCAAAAGAAGCTGGAGTAAGTGAAACAATAGTCTCTTATGTTATGAATGGAAATCGTCCGGTAGATGCAAACAAGAGAGAGAGGGTGATTAAAGCTGCAAATAAATTGCACTATCAACCAAATCAATTTGCTCGTGCATTATCAGGCAAACATATTAAGCAAATAATTTTTTTGGTTGACTCTCCGGAAGCTGAACGTTTCAGTAAAATCTTAGGGTATCTAGAAAAAACTGCTTACCAAAGAAATACAATAGTTTCACTGGGTACAGCAAGAGAATCGGAACAATTTATTAGGCAAATTATAAGTAGAAGGTTTGATGGAATTATAATAAGTACATCAAAGCTTTCTGAAAAAAAAATAGGAATGTTTGCTGATGCTGGAATACCAACTATATTGTTAATGAATAGAGATTATAAAATTAATAAACCCGGAATAGCAAAAATAGGGACGGGACTTAAAAGTGGCTGTTGTGGTGCAGTAGATTATCTTTATAGTATTGGTAAAAGAAAAATTTTTTATGTAGATAATAAAATGTCGACGTTAGAAAGTGGAGAGTTGCAGGATAATCGTATCTTGGGTTTTATAAAAGGGATGAAACAAAAAAAGTTGAACTATAAATCAAATACACTTTGTTTCAGCAACAATAATTCAAAACTTATGATAAATAATATAATCCATCTTATTAAAAAGAATGAGATAGATTCCATAATTGCAAGAAATGATAAACTTGCTTTATACATTTCTTTGAATCTACAAAAAAATGAAATTAGGATACCTGAAGATCTAGCTTTGATAGGATTTGATAATTCATCATTATGCGAATTAACTAATCCTTCGTTGACGTCAATAAAAATGATGGACAATGATATTGCCAAAGCAGCTATAGATTTAATTTACAAAATTAACATTAACGAATGTAACAACAGGGTAATGCATTTTCCATATGAAATAGTTAAAAGAGGATCTACAGAAACTTTTTCAAAATCATGAATAGATAATAAATTTATATAGAGGTAATAGATGGAAAAATTGTTAATAATACATGGAGGCGGACCAACTCCGGTTCTAAACGCATCTTTATTCGGAGCCATAAAAGCAGCTAAAAGGCTTAATATTAAAAATATACTTGGTGCTAGAAATGGGATGCAGGGTGCAGTAGACGAAGATTTTATTAATTTAAGCGATATTTCAAATGAAAATTTAAGCAATTTATTAACCACACCGGGCACAGCGATTGGCTCATCAAGATATCCTATGTATGAATTAGAATATTTGAATATGGTAAAAATGATTGAGAAAAATGGAATTTCTCATATTTTGATGAACGGTGGAAACGGGACTATGGATACATGTGGAAAATTAAAAAAAGCTTGTGATGATTATGGTCTTAATATAAAAATCATGGGAATACCAAAAACCGTGGATAACGATATCGCGGTAACTGATCACAGTCCCGGTTATGGAAGTGCTGCAAGATATATGGTTCAAAGCGTGCAGGAACTTTGTGCAGATGTAAAAAGTCTACCAATACATGTCGTAGTTCTAGAGGCTCTGGGGCGAAATGTGGGCTGGGTAACGGCGGCATCTTCTCTAGCTGAAGATACAGGTTTAGGCCCGGATCTTATATATTTACCTGAGCTGGATTTCGATGAAGACAAATTTTTGGGAGATGTAACAAACTTATTGACTAAGAAAAAAGGAATCGTTGTCGTTGCAAGCGAAGGTCTCCACAAAAAAGATGGTAGCCCAATTGTTGAACCGATCTTCAAATCGGGTAGAGCTACATATTTTGGAGATGTAAGTTCTCACTTGGCTAATTTGATTGTGAAAAAATTGGGATACAAAGCAAGAAGTGAAAAGCCGGGCCTCCTAGGGAGAGCCTCCATTCAGATGCAAAGTCCGGTTGACCGACAAGAAGCGGAAGATGTCGGTAGGATAGCATGTGAAGCTGTATTAGAAGGTGAAAGTGGCAAAATGGTTGCCATAAGAAGAAAATCAAATGTTCCATATGAAGTTGAATATTATTTAATGGATGTTGAAAAAGCCATGATGCACGAAAGAAAAGTTCCTATGGAATATATCAATGCTCAAGGCAACGGTTTAAATGAAAATTTTAAAAAATGGTGTCGCCCCCTAATAGGTGTGGATTTACCAAAAATGATAGCATTTAATTAGAAGAATAGAAAGAAGGAAAGTATGTTGGTTCCAATGAGAGTAATTCTTGAAGCTGCCGATAAGGGCAGATATGGTCAAGCAGCTTTTAATGTTAATGCTGTATCTCAAATAAAAGCAGCAATTGAAATACATGATGTTTTTAGAAGTCCTGCCATTCTTCAGGGTGCCGACCTGGCTAACGGTTTTATGGGAGGCTGCTACAATTTTCTTGAAAGCACTATAGAAGACAAAAAGAAAGGCGCTAAAAACATTGTTAATGCGATAAGAAAATATAGCGAAAAGACTGATATACCTATAGCCATACATCTTGATCACGGTAAAGATTATGAGTCGGTAGTAGCTGTAATTGATGCAGGATATACCAGCGTTATGATAGACGGCAGCTCACTACCATATGATGAAAATGTGGAGTTAACTCGTGAAATTGTAAAGTATGCTCATCCAAGAGGAGTAAGTGTGGAGGGAGAGCTGGGTATATTGGCGGGAGTTGAGGATGATGTTTCTTCAGTAACTAGTACCTACACACATCCTATGTCCGCTATAGATTTCTTTAAAAAAACCAAAGTAGATGCTCTAGCTATCAGCTATGGAACAAAACATGGTGCAAATAAAGGCAAGGATACAGTAATTAGGAAACAGATTCCTATTGCAATAAAAGAGTGTATGCTGCATGAAGGCATTGAAGGTTTCCTGGTGAGCCACGGATCATCTACAGTCCCTCAATATATAGTTAAAGATCTCTTGAATTTAGGGAGCCAATTAAAGTATATGCATGGAATAAGTGCAGATCAACTTCAGGAAGTTATTTCTTACGGCGTTAACAAAATTAATGTTGATACTGATATAAGATTGGCAGTAACGAGAAATTTAAAAGAAATGTTTATAAAAAATCCTGATCTGAAAAACAGCAACTATGTAGGTGATATTTACAAAAGTCTTGAAAGCAATAAATCAGCTTTTGATCCGCGAGTCTTCTTTAAGTCAATAATGAATGAAGTAATGTATGGAGATGCTGAAAATGAAGATTTTGTACCACTTGTTGAGGCCATTGAATCAGGAGTGAAGGAAGCAATTGGACCTTTGCTGGTTAAGTTCGGGTCATTAGGAAAGGCCGGCCTTGTAGAGCAAGTAAGCCTTGAAGAAATGGCTGAAAGATATAAAAAGGCGGGTATTTAATAAGGATGTTTTATTATTAGTTTAATAAAAGATTAATAGTATTGAAATAATGGAGGTTAAATGAAACATTTTGAGTTTGAATACGGATTTGGCACACTTGGAGCGGATCTACCTGATAATACCGATGAATTTATACCGGGTATAACTGTAAAAGACCCTGATTATATTCCTGAAGATAAACTTGAAGAGGCATATAAAGAAAGTTTATCTAATCCTATCGGGATGCCGACATTAACTGAATTAGCTCATAAGGGATCAACTGTTACTTTTATTGTTCCTGATAGAGTCAAGGGGGGAGAGCAGGCAACCAGCCATAGAAAGCTTTCAATTAATTATATGTTGGAAGAATTATATGCTGCTGGTGTTGAATCTAAGGATATTATGTTTATTATCTCAAACGGTCTTCATCGCAGAAGTAAGGAATGCGATGCCAGAGCTATTTTCGGAGATGAGATATTTAATCAATTTTGGCCTACCGGTCAAATCATAAGTCATGATTCAGAAGATAAAGACCATATGGTAGATCTGGGATGTACCAAAAGAGGAGACCCGGTATCTATTAGCAAGTATGTTTATGATTGTGACATACCTATCCTTATAGGCCATGTACAAGGTAATCCCTATGGAGGCTATTCGGGCGGATATAAACATAGTGCAACAGGGATAACCGATTGGAGGAGTATAGGCAGCCATCACGTTCCGTCAGTAATGCATAGGCCGGATTTTACACCGGTAAATAATGGAAGCCTTATGAGGCATAAATTTGATGAAATAAGTATGCATATGGAAGAAAAAATGGGACATCCCTTTTTCTGCTGTGATGCTGTATTAGATAGTGTTTCAAGACAAATTGCAATTTTCTCAGGCTATGCAAAGATTATGATGCCTGAAAGTTGGAAAGTGGCTGATAAGAGGACATATGTTCATTGGTCTGAAAAAAAGTATGATGTATTAGTTTTCGGAATGCCTCAAAATTTCCATTACGGAGAAGGAATGGGGACAAACCCGATAATGTTCATGCAGGCTCTATCCGCTCAGGTTTTGAGGTTCAAGAGGGTTATGAGTGATAAGTGTGTTATTCTCTGTTCTTCAACATGTAACGGCTATTTCCATGATGAACTTTGGCCATATTTAAGAGAATTATATGAGATGTTCCAGAAGGATAATATGAACACATTACCGGACCTCAACAGATACGGTGAATATTTTGCAACGAATGAAGAGTATATTAGAAAATACAGATTTTGCAATGCATTTCATCCTTTCCACGGCTTCTCAATGATGAGCTGCGGGCATATAGCTGAAATGAACACAAGTGCGATTTATATGATAGGTGCTCAGGAGCCGGGATATGCTAGAGGTATGGGATTAAAAACAAGAGCAACTTTTGAAGAGGCTTTGGAAGATGCAAAAAAGAAGTTTGTTGGACCCAATCCTAATATCCTTGCATTGCCTTTAACATTTGAGAGATCTGCAGTCCATCTATGTATGAAGGATCCAAGTTTAGATGAAATGGACGAGAATGGTCATCATACTGGAGATAATAAATGAAACATATATATTTAAATCTAAAGAGATTTGATGTGCCCAGAGAATATGGAGGGGTTAATAGTTTAGCCCCTCTTAATAAGTGGGCTGAGACAATTATTGAAAGCACTCAAAAAAAACTAAGTAAATATAAGAATTCAGATGTAGAATTTGTTCAGTTCTACCCGGAATTACATTTGTTGGAAGCAGTTAAAGCTCTGGATAGTGATAGCTTAATAAAAATAGGCTCTCAAGGTGTTTATAGAGATGATGTAGAAATAGGAAAAAATTTCGGTGCCCTTACTACCAATCTACCGGCTGCGATTCTAAGCGAACTGGGTTGTAAATATACTCTTATAGGTCATTGTGAAGAAAGAAATGATATAAGAGGAATAATAGAAGCATCGGGCAAGGCAGATGAAGATGCGATATCAAAAATTTTAAATAAAGAAATTCTCGCTGCCCAAGAACGTGATATAAAAGTACTATATTGTATTGGAGAAAACAACAATCAACAAACTGAATGGCAAAATGTATTGTACAATCAAATATATTTTGGCCTAGAGGGTGCGAAAAAATCGGATATAGTACTGGCATATGAGCCTATCTGGAGCATAGGACCCGGTAAACAACCCGCAGATAAAGAATATATAACTAAAGTGGCAAAATTTATTAAAAAAGAGTTTGGAGATATTGATATTGTTTATGGCGGAGGATTGAAACAGGATAATGCATCAATGCTTGCATCAATTGACGAGATATCAGGAGGATTGATAGCGCTTACAAGATTTCAAGAAGACATAGGATTTTATCCCGATGAGTATCTTGAGATTATTGATTTGTATTTGAATTAGGATCATAAAGGCGAAAAATACAGCTTGAGATTTTTAACCCATGCTGTATTTTTTTATTATTAAATGTCTATTATTAGAGCAGAAAAACAAGGAACTCTTGCTAGATAGGGATCCAAAAAAGAGTCCGGTGAGATTTATATTTTCCCACTCTGCCCTTAAGGAAGGTTGGGATAATCCAAATGTCTTCCAAATCTGTACCCTCAAGCAATCTGGCTCTGATATGAGAAAAAGGCAAGAAGTTGGGCGTGGTTTGAGGCTTTGTGTGGACCATACTGGTGAGAGGATGGATGAAAATGCCCTTGGTGATAGTGTCCAGGAAGTAAATAGCCTAACTGTTGTAGCCAGCGAATCCTATGAAGAATTCGCAAATACTTTGCAGAGTGAATACTATGAAGATAGCTCTGGCAGGGTTAGAAAGATTACTCCAGATTTATTTGATGGCAAGATACTAAAAAAGATAGACGGGATATTTATAGAAGTCGACAGAGATCTTGCTCTTAATATTTATGATAGACTAAGAGATTATAAATATGTTGATGATCAAAAGCTTACAGAATCTTTTTATGATGATAGAAAAGTAGGAGAAATAAATCTAGGAGAAGAATTTGAAGATGTTCAAGATTCAATAGTGGGAATTTTGGATAGAGTCTACGATAGGGATATAGATATAATAGATGAGAGAGCTAAGAATGTCTATGCTAAAGTAAATGAAGATAAACTACACTCAAATGAATTTAAAGAGTTATGGTCTAGGATTAATCGAAAGACTTATTATACTGTCAAATTTAGTAGTAATGATCTTATAGAAAATTGTATAGCAAGGAGATTGATGAGAAATTAAATATCTAAACTATCAAATACAAGGTTAGGACTGGATATATAGATAAAATGACTTTTGATAAGAAAGACTTTAAAAAGAATCTTAAAGAAGTTAATGAAGCATCAGATCAAACTTATGAAACAACAAACACTACTAGGTATGACATAGTAGGCAAAATTGCAGAAAACACCCAGCTTACCAGGAAAGATGTGGTAAGAATTCTTTCTGGAATAAAAGAGAACAAATTTTTATATTTTAGGAGAAATCCTGAAGAATTTATAAGCAAGGTATCTGATATAATAAATGAGGAGAAGGCTAGTAGGATTATCCAGCATTTATCTTATAATTTATTAGAAGATAGGTATGATACAACTATTTTTACTGAAGCTAAAAATAAGGGGCAGCTTGGAAAAGATGCTGTAGAATCAGAAAAAGGACTTTTTGATTTTACAATTTATGATTCAATTGTGGAGAAGGACTTTTCTAAGAAATTAGATACAAGAGATGAAGTAGCAGTGTATGTAAAGTTACCATCAAGTTTTTTCATCTCTACACCTGTTGGCAAGTATAATCCAGATTGGGCTATTGCCTTTTATGAAGGAGATGTAAAATACATTTATTTTGTAGCAGAAACGAAAGGGTCAATTGATTCTTTACAATTAAGACCTATAGAACATGCAAAAATTATGTGTGCTCAAGAACATTTTAAAAAGATAAGTGATGATAAATTCAAATTTGCTCCAGTAAGCTCCTTTGAAGAACTTTTGGATATAGTAAGCAAGTAAAAAAATCCTATGCATTTTTCATAGAATGCATAGGATTTTTATTGTTCACTTAAGTGAGTTGAGCGAACGAAAGAGAGCGAAACAATAAACCACCTGCTATGCAGGTGGAGGAAATTAGCTTTAGCTTCAAGCACCAAGAA
>QWCK01002842.1_pt1 | contig 20363 bp, 14 predicted proteins | sample 1972571 | NCBI WGS metagenome assembly QWCK01 (sample SAMN09866710, study PRJNA288562) | Human gut metagenome isolate term2_stool, whole genome shotgun sequencing... | isolation source: gut | host: Homo sapiens | place: USA: California
TATGCGACCTTCTACTTCCAGTCGTTTGGCAATTCGTTCCTCCAGCAGGCGCAGCCACGCACCTTCGGTGCTGACCTCTCCTTCCACTTCTAGAGGCGCCGATCATCAACAACAAAGCAAGCCACCCGTTCTTCAGAGCGGGTGGCTAACTTTTATTTAGAGGTGCCAGAGGCGGGACACTCTAGGAGCCTTTATGCAATAGTCTCTATAGTTGCTCTTTCAGAAGCTACACATGAGCAACAAGCGGGGCTTGGATGAGCTCATTATATTATAATGCGTCAGCCCTAGTGGATCGGGAGCACGGAATGCACTGGTTCAAAACTAATTGCTACCTTTGCATTGATTTGATTGAAACAACAAAATAAAGTATCACCTATTAGGAACAAATTAAAAAGAGTTTGATGAACAAACCGGAACATCTTACGCCCAACCAGGACTTTGACTGGGAAGCGTATGAACAGGGCACCACTGCCCTTCATGAGGATCGCCAAGCCGACTTGGAAAAGTACGAGGCTACTCTTGCAAACGTAAAAGAAAAGGAAGTAGTAAAAGGCCGCATCGTGGATATTGTGCCGCGCCCGCCAAAAGCTGCTCGTGAGTTTATTGTCAGCATCGGCAGCAAATCAACCGGTAGCGTGGCCGCTTCCGAATTTAAGTATAACCCGGATTTCAAGATCGGGGACGAAGTAGAGGTTTATGTAGATAACCTCGAAGATAGAGACGGGCATTTGGTGCTCTCACACCGTTTGGCTCGTGCCGAACGTGCTTGGGAACGCATTTCGGAAGCTGCAGAAAAGGACGAAATTATTATCGGATACATCAAATCACGTACCAAGGGCGGTATGGTGGTGGATATCTTTGGCGTGGACGCATTCCTGCCAGGATCACAAATTGACGTACGCCCCATCCGCGATTACGATGCGTTGCTCGATAAAACGATGGAATTCAAAATCGTTAAGCTTAGCGCTGAGCAGCACAATGTGGTTGTATCCCACAAAGTTCTTATTGAAGCCGAACTCGAACAGCAGAAAAAGGATATCATTGGTAAGCTGGAAAAGGGTCAAGTGCTCGAAGGCGTGGTTAAAAACATCATGCCCTTTGGCGTATTTGTGGACCTCGGCGGCGTAGATGGTTTAATCCATATCACCGACCTTTCCTGGAGCCGAATCAATTCGCCCGAGGAAGTGGTTTCACTGGACGAAAAGATCAACGTGGTTATCCTTGATTTTGACGAAGATAAAACTCGTATCTCTCTCGGTTTGAAGCAGCTAACGCCCAATCCGTGGGATTCCCTGGATAAAAACCTTAAACCCGGCGATATCGTTAAGGGTAAGGTTGAAATGGTTACCGACTACGGTGCATTCGTTGAAATAGCCCCCGGCATTGAAGGGTTGATTCATGTTTCCGAAATGTCGTGGACGCAGCACCTGCGCAGTGCATTCGACTTCATCAAAAACGGTGAAGAAGTAGAAGCCGTTATCCTGTCCATCGAGCCGGAAGAACGCAAGATGAGCTTAGGGCTGAAGCAGCTCAAGCCCGATCCATGGCTCAATATTGAGGAAAAGTTCCCCGTAGGAAGCCGCCACATGGCACGCGTCCGCAACTTTACGCACTTCGGCGTATTTGTGGAACTGGAAGAAGGCGTGGATGGGCTTATCCATCTGAGCGACCTTACTTGGACCAAGCGCATCAAACATCCGAGCGAATTTACCGAAATCGATGCCGAACTGGAAGTAGTGGTATTGGAAATCGATAAGGAAAACCGCCGTTTGAGCTTGGGACACAAGCAAACAGAGGAAAATCCCTGGGATGTGTTTGAAACAGTCTTCACTGAAGGAAGCGTGCACGAAGGTATGGTAGAAAGCTTTACCGATAAGGGTGCCATCATTTCGCTCCCCTACGGAGTGGAAGGATTTACCACCCAAAAGCACCTCACCAAGGAGGATGGCTCCAAACTACAGGTAGACGAAAAAGCGCCCTTCAAGGTAATTGAGTTCAACAAGGAAAACCACCGCATCTTTGTATCGCACCTTCGTGTGTACGAGGAAGCTAAGCGTGACGAAGAACGCAAGCAGAACGAAGCTAAAGCGCAGGACGAAGCAAAGCTCCAGCAGCAAGTAGCTTCGCAAAAAGTGGAAAAGGCTACCTTGGGCGACCTATCCGAATTGGCTGAACTGAAGGATAAGCTGGACGAACAATAGTATTAGACTCTCGGCGGTTGTTTACCGCCAATAGGCCAATCTATTACACGATTATGGCACTCACCCCTTGCATTTGCCTATGCAGCAGGTCGGTGAGTGCCTTTGTTTATAGATGAGGGCAACATCCGACAGATTTACAAGAAAAAATGATTACTACGGAAGAGAAACAGGAGAACCACCACAACACCCGTGTTGTCATTGTCGGTGGGGGCATTACAGGGCTTTCTTTAGCCGCTGTACTGGCGGAGCGGGAGATTCCGTTTGTACTGCTTGAGAAGAAAAAGCGCTTGGGCGGACAGATCCACACTATCTGCGACAAGGGATACACCTATGAATTGGGGCCCAATACAGGATCTATCTCTACACCGGAAGTTATAGAGCTATTCAACTTTGTAGCTCCGGAGGCTGTGCTCGAAGTGGCTTCCAACGATGCAAAGCGACGTTTGATCTGGAAAGGTCGCTCTTTTCATGCGCTTCCTTCCGGCTTATGGAGCGGTATTACCACTCCTCTCTTCACTTTCCGCGACAAATTACGTCTACTGGGAGAACCCTTCCGCAAGAGAGGCACCGACCCGTTGGAATCGGTTGGCGCTTTGGCCGAAAGACGGATGGGCAAGAGCTTCGTCGATTATGCGGTAGATCCCTTTATTGGAGGCATTTATGCTGGAAATCCCTATAGGATCGTTACCCAATATGCACTCCCCAAGCTCTATCGCTTAGAGCAGGATTACGGCAGCTTCATAGGCGGAGCCCTACGCAAGGCGCTGAACCGTCAGGCAAAAGATCCCCGCGTAACCAAAGAGGTATTCTCCGCTGAAGGAGGGCTTTCGCGCCTAATTGAAGCGTTAGAAAGCAAATTAAAAACGAAAGGATCAATCATAACCGGAGCGGAGATTGTACACTCGGACTACGCGCCCTCTACTGGTTGGAGCGTAACCTATACCGATAAGCACGAGGAAAAGCACACCGTTGCCGCAGACTACTATATAACCACCGTGCGCAGTGACCAACTGCACAACGTGCTGCCCAACGAAATTGCTCCCCTCTTGGCGCCTATTGAGCAGCTTCGCTATGCTCCTATAACGGAAGTAATTATCGGCTTTGATCATCTGCCCGAAATGAGAACAAAAGCATTTGGTGGCTTAGTTCCCTCTTGCGAAAACGGTTCCATACTGGGTATACTCTTTACCGCCGAAATGTTTCGCAACCGTGTGCCTTATGAAGATAGTCTTCTCTTCAATATATTTATGGGCGGTGATGAGCAATCCCTAAATCCTGATGAATACAGCGATGAGGAGCTTCTGTGCATTGCCGAAAGGGAATTGAGACGCATGCTCTCCATTCCGGCTAATCGGAACGCCTCCCTACAACATATTGCAAGGTACCGCAAAGCCATTCCGCAGTATGATGAGACCTCACCGGCGCGCTTAGAGCGTATTCGCGAGATAGAGCAGGCTTATCCGGGGCTCGTGCTCGCAGGGGGTATAAGGGATGGTATCGGCTTAGCGGCTCGCATCGCACAAGGTGTATCCATTGGAAAAGAGATTGCTACACACATTAAATAAGCATATTCCAACGCAAAGAGAGATACTCCGTAGGATATGTAGGTCATTTCCAATGACAGTTGGACCGGGCACGAACCGATGAGCCGCCTCGTATAGGCTCTAACAACAAACGCTCGCTCGTATGCCGCTCTCAGAGCTGCGTGCGTGCGAGTGACTTTTTAGACGTAAACGCAAGAGCAACCACTGCTGGCCTTCGCTCCGTTTGCTACGGCTATTTGAGGTCTGCGGAGCCGTGTCGCAATAGGTATATACCTTTCATCTGAAACCTATATACCTATCAATGAATACCTATATACCTATCAATGGAAACCTATATACATTTTAAGTAGCACCATATATCCATGATGGAACCATATACACCTCTCACGCAACACCGTTATAACTAATGAACGTATGCGATGAATTCCTCACGATGAGCTGAGAGACCTGTATGCCGTGTTGTCGTGTAGTTTAGTGGATCGGGAACAGCTTGATACCCATTGATAAAAAGACAGAAGGCTGAACCCAATAATGGATTCAGCCCCTGCGGGCGGGGAATAGCGGCATTACCCGGGTAATCTCCTGAACCCTTTCGGGGTCTTTTGCAAAGTTAGTGATTTTTTCGTAGAATGACACCCATCGATATAGTTCTTTTAGTAATTATAGCGTTCCCATAGTACCGGAGCCGTGATAACTACCGGCGACCCCAAGCTTGCCCTAATCCCATTCAAAACCATCCGCCCCAATCCGAATCAATCAGAATTAATCGGATTAATTCTGATAAACTCTGATAAGTTCCGATAAACTCAAATAACCTACGATACACTATAATACACTTTAATACGTTTCGATACACTTTAATACGTTTCGATACACTTTAATACGTTAGGATACGTTACGATACAGTTCGATACACTTCGATACGTTAGGATACGTTACGATACAGTTTAATACACTTCGATACACTTTAATACATCTGCGGGGTATGCCGTGTGGTACCTTTGCATCGTTCCTCAGGGAATAGGCGGTAGTCGCGCGGAGCAAGCGAGCTCCGGCAGCGTGTTATCGCCCCGGAGCAAAAGTACCGACGGGCATTACCACCGACTGATTATTACATCAGCGGATGAGTAACCTCCACAAGTGGTGAGCACCGGTAGGTTATTAGCAATCTACAGGTCGTTAGCGTCAGCGGATGGGTAACCTCCACAGTAGGTGAACGCCGGTTGATATTAGTATCTACAGGTAGTTAGCATCAGCGGATGAGTGACTTCCGGTAGTGCCGGTAGTGCGGATGCGCCACCCCGAGGGACAGCGTTCTTTGACATATTGTATAAACCCGCGCGAGGGGGATTCCTGCGCCGATGGCACTAATTAGTGGCTATAGTAGTTATAGTGCTAATGGGTTATCCGAATCAATCGGAGCCAATCGGAATCAATCGGAATTAATCGGATTAATTCTGATAAACTCTGATAAGTTCTGATAAGCTCCGATAAGTTCGGATAATCGGCGTAGCCGTGGGGCAGTGTGCATTGCGCATTAGCTCCCAAGCGGTAGCCCTACAAGCGCAAAAGCGCTGCGAGTGATCGCTCACCCGTAGCGCCTTGTGCTGTAGCAGCGCCCCTGTGCGCCGGCACCCTATGCGCCGGTGGCACTCTGTGCGCGTAGTGCGTATCTGCGTTAGCGGTGCGGTGCGTCCACGGCGCGGAAGGCGCGCCGTGGATCGTGTCGCTCGGCTATCGTTGGATAAGGAGGCGTTGCGCATCGTTACCCACGCGGAGCAGATAGGTGCCTTCTGCATAGGCGGATAGGTCAATCTGCAGCGCGCCGTCGGCATCGGTGCGGGCTTCGTACCGCAGCGAGCCGTTGGCATCGTAGAGGCGTACCAAGGCCTCCGCCTTTGCCCCCTTCACGTTCACGTAAGTGCTCGCCGGATTCGGATAGAGGCGTACAGAGCTACTTTCCACCCTATCCGCAGCGGTTTTCTTAGCGAAAATGGCTTTCACTTCGGTAGCTGCTGTTACGACAAACTTCTTCGCTGCGAGGATATCGGTACCGTTGGCGGTGAGTGCTTTTAGCTCGTAGCCGTCAGCCGGTGTAGCTTCAATCGTCAGCTCGGTACCTTCCGGAACGGCGTTAAGGTCAGCGGCACCGGTAGCTTTGAGCGTTCCTTCGCCCTCCTTAGTGAGCGTAACGGCAAAGGTTTTAGCAAAGGTTGCCTTTACTTCGGTATTTGCTCTAACTGTGAACTTTTTGGTAGCGAGAATATCCGTGTTGTTAGCAGTGAGTGCTTTCAGCTCGTAGCCGGCTGCGGGGGTAGCTTCAATCGTTAGCTCGGTACCTTCCGGAACGGCGTTGAGGTCAGCGGCTCCGGTAGCAGTGATCGTACCTTCGCCCTCCTTAGTGAGCGTAACGGCATAAGGAATAGGCTCTTCACCCTCGTAGGGAACAGACTCTTCGGTATCGGAGTTGTACTTTTCGATAATCCAGTTCTTACCCTTGGCAATAGCCACATCTGATTTTAAGCAGCGGTTGCTTTCAGCGCCGCTTTGTACCACAACAATTTGACCGGCTTCCTTGCCTGTACGGTCGGGCAGACTGTTTACCAAGCGGGTCATCTCCGCGCCTTTAATTTGATTCCCGGAGCAGGAAAACCATGCCAAGGAAGTGTTTTGGGAAACATCCAACGTGGTCAGCTGATTGTGAGAGCAGTCAAGTTCTGCCAACGCAGTGTTTTTTGATACGTCTAATGCGGTCAGCTGATTGTTAAAGCAGTAAAGCGTTGTCAACGCGGTGTTTTGGGATACATCCAATGCCGTCAGCTGATTGTTGTAGCATTCAAGCGTTGTCAACGCGGTATTCTTGGATACATCCAACGTGGTCAGCTGATTGTCGGTGCAGTCAAGCGTTGTCAAGGCGGTATTCTTGGATACATCCACCGTGGTCAGCTGATTGTCGGTGCATTCAAGCGTTGTCAAGGCGGTATTCTTTGATACATCCAACGCGGTCAGCGGATTGGCAGAGCAGTCAAGCTCTGTCAAGGCGGTATTCTTGGATACATCCAACGTGGTCAGCTGATTGCTACGGCAGTAAAGCTCTGCCAACGCGGTATTTTGGGATAGATCCAACGCGGTCAGTTGATTGTTGGTGCAGTAGAGCTCTGTCAATGCAATGTTTTGGGTTATATCCAATGCGGTCAGCTGATTGTGAGAGCAGTCAAGCCATGTCAAGGCGGTATTCTTTGATACATCCAACGTGGTCAGCTGATTGTCAAAGCAGTCAAGCGTTGTCAACGCGGGGTTCTTGGATACATCCAATGCGGTCAGCTGATTGTATTTGCAGGTAAGCGTTGTCAACGCGCTGTTTTGGGATGCATCCAACGTGGTCAGCTGATTTTCAGAGCAGTAAAGCTTTTCCAAGGTGGTATTCTTTGATACATCCAACGTGGTCAGCTGATTTTTTGAGCAATCAAGGTAGGTTACATCGCCACGGATGGTTACGGTTTGCGATGTGAGCTTATAGGTGATCCATTTCCCGCTCTCGGGTGTACCGGTAGCACCGCTCAGTATGGGTGCGGCACCCGAATATTTCATATAGAGCGATATCTGCTCCCCAGCCGCTTTGGCGGTGGTGAAGGACATAATGTAAGGACTTGGCTCTTCACCCTCGTAGGCAACATACTCTTCGGTATCGGAGTTGTACTTTTGGGTATTCCAGTTCTTACCCTTGGCAATAGCGACATCGGATTTAAGGCAAATATTGCCCTCAAGGCCAGGTTCTCGCACCACAGTAAATGTACCGGCTTTCTTTCCGATACGGTCGGGCAGGCTGTTCACCAAGCGGGTCATCTTTCCGCCCTTGATTTGATTGCCTGAGCAGTTGAGATCGGTCAACGCGGTATTCTGGGATACATCCAACGTGGTCAGCTGATTGTCAGAGCAGTAAAGATTTTCCAAGACGGTATTCTGGGATACATCCAACGCTTTCAGTTGATTGTAGGAGCAGGCAAGCCATGTCAAGGCGGTATTCTGGGATACATCCAACGTGGTCAGCTGATTGTTGAAGCAGACAAGGAAGGTTACATCGCCCCGGATGGTTACAGTTTGCGATGTGAGCGTATAGGTGATCCATTTCCCGCTTATGGGTGTACCGGTAGCACCGCTCAGCGTAGGTGCTGCCCCCGTATAGAGCATCAGGAGCTCTACCGTCTTTCCAACCGCCTTCGCAGTAGTGAAGGATATAATTAGCTTTGCGCCCTCGTAGGCAAAATACTCGTTGTAATCGGAGTCGTACTCTTGCGTAACCCAGTTCTTACCCTTGGCAATAGCGACATCGGATTTAAGGCAAATATTACCCTCAAGGTCAGGTTCTTGCACCACAGTAAATGTACCGGCTTCCCTTCCGCTACGGTCGGGCAGGCTGTTCACCAAGCGGGTCATCTTTTCACCTTTAATTTGATTGCCGTAGCAGTAGAGCTCGATCAAAATGGTATTCTTGGATACATCCAACGTGGTCAGTTGATTCTCTTCGCAGTAAAGCCCTCTCAACACGGTGTTTTTTGATACATCCAATGCTTTCAGTTGATTGTTGTAGCAGTTAAGCGTTTGCAATGCGGTGTTCTTGGATACATCCAATGCGGTCAGCTGATTGTTGTAGCACCAAAACCCTTTCAACTCGGTGTTTTGGGATACATCCAACGCGGTCAGCTGATTGTTGTCGCAGTAAAGTACTGTCAACTCGGTGTTCTTGGATACATCCAATGCCGTCAGCTGATTTTTGAGCAGTTAAGGTGGGTTACATCGCCCCGGATGGTTACGGTTTGCGATGTGAGCGTATAGGTTGCATATACCCCGCTCTTGGGTGTACCGGTAGCACCGCTCAGCGTGGGCTTGTCACCCGAATATTCCATATAGAACGTTATCTCCTCCCCAACCGCCTTCGCGGTGGTGAAGGACATAATTAGCTCTGCGCCCTCGTAGGCAACATACTCTTCGGTATCGTAGTTGTACTTTAGCGTATTCCAGTTCTTACTCTTTGCAATAGCCACATCGGATTTAAGGCAAATATTGCCCTCAAGGTCAGGTTCCTGCACCACAGTAAATGTACCGGTGTTCTTTCCGGTGCGGTCGGGCAGGCTGTTCACTAAGCGGGTCATCTCTTTGCCTTTAATTTTATTGCCTGAGCAGTCGAGCTTTGTCAATGCAGTATTCTTAGACAGATCCAACGCAGTCAGCTGATTGTCCTCGCAGTAAAGCTTTGTCAACGCGGTGTTCTTGGATACATCCAACGCGGTCAGCTGATTGGTGTGGCAGACAAGCATTGTCAATGCGGTGCCCTTTGGTATATCCAATGCTTTCAGTTGATTCCCTTTGCAGTCAAGTACTGTCAACGCAGTGTTTTTTGATACGATTAATGCCGTCAGCTCATTGTTGAAGCAGTAAAGTTTTGTCAATGCGGTGTTTTGAGATACATCCAATGCGGTCAGCTTTTCGCCAGCGCAGTCAAGGTAGGTTACATCGCCCCGGATGGTTACGGTTTGCGATGTGAGCGTATAGTAGATCGTTTCCCCGCTCTTGGGTGTACCGTCCAGACCGCTCAGCGTAGGCGTGTCACCCGAATAGTCCATACGGAGCGATATCCTCTTCCCAACCGCTCTGGCGGTAGTGAAGGTGATCACGTTTGTCGATACGCCGCGTAGCTCGCCGGAGGGCGCTGCCGTAGCGACCGTGGGTAGGATAGCACTACCTGCCGTTAGGCGGTTAGTGGTTTGAGGCCCCGATTGGGCTTGTGTAAAGCCGATGGGGTTCCACTGCTCTACTTCCGTGCGGAAGGAGCGATTGGCTGCGCCGGAGAGCGTAAACACGCTGATTAATAGGGCGCACATTAACATGATTCGCTTTTTCATGGTAATAAAATGTTGTTTGTATCCCGTCTTTTGTCCCTTATGGATTGAGGCGAGAGAAAGTTAATATAAGGGTTCTTTTTATCCTGTTCTGAGATGAGGGTGCACGAGGCAGGGTTTACCATGGAGGCATCCCGCACCGAAAAATGCTCGATATCGGTAAAAGCATGCATACGTTTTTCCACCTCTATACCGACTATATCGGATATGGTGTGGAGCAACTCGAGACGCTCTTCCGCGTTTTGATGCATTTTTTCCTTCGTCATAACTTTTTTGTTCTCTTTTCGCAGGCAAATTTAGGCACGATGAACCCAATTATACCTTGCAAATTCTGTCAAAATGCGCCAGAAATCTTGCAAATCCTGTCAATCTTCATTTTGGGAGACATTGCAAATTCTGTCATCGCAAAGTTGTAATTAATTGAACCACAGTGAGTAACGTCGGAAAGTGATGACAGAAATTGCAAGATTTGCCGAAAACAGCCTTTTTTGCCCTTTCGAACCTTTTTTCGGCGATACGCAGACGAGCCAAAAAGGAAGAAAAAAGGAGACAAAATGGAAAAATAGGGGAGGCAATTTTTGCGGGATTTGAACTTAATCGGATACTATCGGAATTTATCCGAAACAATCAGAATCAATCGGAATAATTCTAATAAACTCCGATATGTATCGATAAACTTATCCTACGATACACTCTAATACGATTCGATACAGTTTAATACAGTTTGATACGTTTCGATACACTTTGATACAGTTTGATACGTTAGGATACGTTACGATACAGTTTAATACACTTCGATACACTTTAATACACTTGGGGGTTGCGTCGCGTTGTACCTTTGCATCGTTCCTCAGGGAATAGGCGGTAACCTACGCAGAGGCAAGCTCTGTTGGGATGATTACGATGCTTTTTGCTTATCTTTGTGCGCGTATCCCTTCGAACGAAGTCCCTATCGGCGGAAATGTATGCCGGGGCATCGGAGAAGAGAAAAAGTATAGAGAAAGGGGGCACAGAGGATTGTCGGCAATAGAACGTATATACATACCCGAGGGCGGCGACACCACCCAGTTGTACGGTGTGAACAGATGTAATCTGACGCTGCTCAAGCACCTATTCCCCAAAGTGCGGATCTATGCCGCTGAAGGCGTACTGAAGCTGTTGGGGCATGAAGAGGAGATTGAGCGGGTAGTCAATGTATTGGATGCCCTCTCAGAGCATATTGAGCGGTACAATACGCTGGAGGAAGAAACCATCCGTCGCATTGCCGCCGGTGAGCTCACCACGGCCCCCACGCCACCCGAGCACCATATTATCTATGGCGTGCGCGGGAAGAGTATCTCCGCCCGTGGGGAGCATCAGCAAGCTATGGTGCGTGCCTTTGAGGAAAAGGATATGCTCTTTGCCGTAGGACCGGCAGGAACCGGCAAAACCTACATCGCTATTTCGCTCGCCGTTAAGGCACTGAAAGAGCGCAAAGTGAGGCGGATAATCCTTTCCCGACCGGCGGTGGAAGCAGGAGAGAAACTCGGCTTTCTGCCCGGCGAGATGAAGGATAAATTGGATCCCTACCTGCAACCGCTGTACGATGCGTTGGAGGAGATGATCCCCTTTGCCAAACTGAAGGACTATATGGAGCAGGACCGCATCCAAATTGCTCCGTTGGCATATATGCGCGGACGCACACTGAGCGATGCGGTGATCATTCTGGATGAAGCTCAGAATACATCGGTTCATCAGATGAAGATGTTCCTGACGCGTTTAGGCTTCAATAGTAAGATGATCGTTACGGGCGATATTACCCAAATCGACCTCCCCCGAGGCGTTCCGAGCGGGCTTATGCATGCGCTGAAGGTGCTGGGGGGTATTGAGGATATTGCGGAAATTAGCTTTACACGCGAGGATATTGTGCGGCACGCCTTAGTGGGCAAAATAGTGGATGCCTACGAACGCGCGCAAAATAATAATAAAGAACAAACAACAGAATAGAATAAAGCAATATGGCAACAATGAGAGAAACGCTTACCGAGACCAACTTCACGTTCCCCGGCGAGCAGAAGTGTTTTCACGGCAAGGTAAGGGATGTATACTTCTTTAAGGACCTTGTCGCCATGGTCGTAACGGACCGAATCAGTGCGTTTGACCGTATTCTTCCGAAAGGAATCCCCTTTAAGGGCGAAGTACTGAACAAAATAGCGGCTTACCACTTGGAAGCCACCAAGGATATTGTACCGAACTGGATGATTGCCCTACCGGATCCTATGGTGACGATAGGACGTTGCTGCAAACCGTACAAATTGGAAATGATTATCCGCGGCTATATAGCCGGGAGCGCATGGCGCGCTTACGAAAAGGGCGAAAGAGAGATTTGCGGGGTAAAACTGCCGGACGGGCTGAAGGAAAACCAGCGTCTGCCGCACCCGATTATCACGCCTACCACCAAGGCGGATAGCGGTCACGACGAAAATATTTCGCGTGAGGAAATTATCCGCCAAGGCATTGTGAGCGAAGCAGAATACACGCAAATGGAGGATTATACCTATCGTCTTTTTGAACGCGGTCAGCAGATGGCTCACGACAAAGGGTTGATCTTAGTCGATACCAAATACGAATTCGGCAATTATAAGGGTGACGTGATGCTGATAGACGAAATCCACACGCCCGACTCCTCGCGCTACTTCTATTTGGAAGGCTATGAAGAACGCTTCCAAAAAGGCGAAGCGCAAAAGCAGCTCTCCAAGGAATTTGTACGCGAATGGCTGATGGCGAACGGCTTTAGCGGCAACGAAGGCGAAACGGTTCCGGAAATGACGGACGAGTTCGTTATGTCCGTTGCGGATCGCTACATTGAGCTCTACGAAAAGATGACGGGCAAGCACTTCGAAAAAAGCGGTAACGAGCCGCTGGCAGCACGCATCGAACGCAATGTGAACAGCTTCCTGAAGCAACACAAGGCTTAAAACTATGGCGAGGAAACCATTTGAGCGCGCTAACACCGGAGAGATGTTTGATGATATAGCGGGTAACTACGACAAGGTGAACAACCTGATGACCTTTGGGTTGTGCAACCAGTGGCGCAGTTCCGTGGTATACGCATTGGGCGATGCGCGGCCGCGACGTATTTTGGACGTGGCTACCGGCACCGCCGGCTTGGCGATTCGGATGGCTTCCTCTCTTCCCTCCGTACGAGAAATCGTGGGAGTGGACAACTCAACGGAAATGCTCCGCATAGGTACGGACAGAGTACTGCAGGCGCAGCTCGATAAGGTGATTCGTCTTGTTCCGAGCGATGCAGCACAATTGCCGTTTGAGAACGATACATTTGATGCAGCGGTATGTGCCTTTGGAATACGAAACTTTCCTCATCGCGAGCAGGCGCTGCGCGAAATGCTCCGCGTTTTGCAACCGGGAGGAAGGCTCTGCATCCTCGAGCTGAGTATTCCGCGTAACCCCCTACTGAAATTGGGCTACAAAGCTTACGCGGAAAACTTTATTCCTTTCCTCGGGAAATATGTGGCAAAGAACGAGGAGGCGTATCGCTATCTGATTAAATCGATTAAGGCAATGCCGCAATACGGACATATGGCCGCGGTTATTCAGGCGTGCGGATTCGAAAAGGTCAGCTTCAAACCGCTCACCGGAGGCGTGGCAACGCGCTTCGATGCCGTTAAGCCTATGCCGATTGCTCAAATTGAAGGGTAAACAGAGAAACGATGAAAGAATATGCGCTTATAGGTCATCCGGTGGGGCACTCCATGAGTGCGGATTTCTTCAACGAAAAGTTTCGTGTAGAGCATATCGATGCGCGCTACACGCTGATTGATCTGCCCAACCTAAAGGGGTTGCGCAAGCAATTCCTACTCCACCCATTTTTGGCGGGATTTAACGTAACCAGCCCGCACAAAGTGGCTATTATGTCGCGCCTGAACGAGATTGACGAGGAAGCTCGCTATGTGGGTGCCGTTAATACGGTTACCATTCGGCGCGGTTTCTTTGGCAGACGTATCCTCAAAGGGTATAATACGGATGTAGAGGGATTTATGCAATCCATCGAACCGTTGTTGCAGCCGTGGCACAAAAAGGCGCTTATCCTTGGCACCGGAGGGGGAGCCCTCGCCGTGGAACGCGCTTGCCGCAAGATGGCAATCGAGAGTCGTATGGCAAGCCGCCGTATAGGGTATAAGGATACCATCGGGTACGACAAAATCACTCCGGAAGTGATGGCGGAATACAAGATTATTGTCAATACTACCCCTGTGGGGATGACCCCTCACGTACTGGTAGCTCCTCAAATTCCGTACGAAGCAATTACGCCGGAGCATCTGTGCTACGATTTGATCTACTCACCCGAGGAAACGCGCTTTCTCAGATTAGCCAAAGAACAGGGTGCTACTGTTAAAAACGGCTTGGATATGCTTCTTATTCAGGCAAATGAGGCGTGGAAGATATGGGAACAAGCGTAATCAGTTTCAGTCGGAAGGGTACCGTTACGGCGCTCCTTGCGCTACTCGTTTTACTCTCCGGCAAAGCCTTTGCCGCAAGTTACACGATTATGCCCGATTCGGTAGTGAGCAATCCGCATGGAGCGGGCTTTGATACTACCTATATGTTCGCACTTCCGAACGTAACGGTAGTACATCGTTGGACCCCTAAATATGCGCCTTTCACCTACCAGGAGCAATCCACCTACTGGCGGCGTATCCGTGACGTAAAAATCGTTTTACCGTATGCGGAAATGATCTCCTCATACATCATTGAAACGTATGAGTATTTGGAGCAACTGCCCAATAATCGTGCCCGGCGCGAGCATCTCAAAGTGTTTGAAAAAGAGCTGATGGAAACCTATAAGCCGATCATGAAAAAACTCACGCTACGCCAAGGCAAACTGCTGATCAAACTGGTGAACCGCGAAACCAACAGCACCGGCTACGAAATTATCAAGGCTTTTTACGGCTCTTTTAAGGCTTTTTGGTATAGTGCTTTTGCCGAGTTTTACGGAGGCGATCTCAATGTACGCTACGATCCTCGGTATAATGCTGACGATGCGCTAACCGAACGCGTTATTTATCTGCTGCGGCATCATATGCTGTAGGCATTGGGCTGAAGCGTTATACGGATGAAAATCGGTACCATCGACCTCGGAGCCGAGCCGTTGTTGCTCGCCCCTATGGAGGACGTTAGCGACAGCCCTTTCCGTCAATTATGCCGCTCGTTTGGGGCGGATATGGTCTATTCCGAGTTTGTCAGTGCCGATGCGCTTATTCGTTCCGTTCGCGGAGCTGAGTGCAAGCTGGCGATTGCCCCTTCGGAGCGTCCGGCGGTGATTCAACTCTATGGGCGGGATGTGGATACGTTAGCCGAAGCGGCGCGCATTGCCGCCGAAGCGAAGCCGGATCTAATCGACCTCAACTTTGGCTGTCCGGTTAAACGCGTGGCCGGAAAGGGAGCCGGTAGCGGATTGCTCCGCAATATACCGCTGCTCCTCGCCATAACGCGAGCCGTAGTTCAGGCGGTTCCCATTCCGGTAACGGTAAAAACGCGTCTCGGTTGGGATGCCGAACATATCATTATTACGGATCTTGCCGAGGCACTGCAGGATTGCGGCATTGCGGCGCTTGCCATACACGGACGCACCCGCAGCCAAATGTACAAGGGCGAAGCCGATTGGCGCCCGATAGCTGCCGTGAAGAATAACCCGCGGATGCACATTCCCATTATTGGGAACGGCGACCTTACCACGCCCGAAAACGTGCGATACGCATTCGATACGTATGGCGTGGACGGGGTAATGATAGGGCGTGCCTCCATCGGTCGCCCCTGGTTCTTTAACGAAGTGAAGCAGTATCTCCGCACCGGTAGCGTAACACCGCTACCCAAATTAGAGCAACTTGAGGTACTGCGCATAATGATACGCAATAACATCAATAAGTTAGACGAACGGCGCGGCATCCTCCATTCCCGGCGACACTTAGCGGTAACGCCTCTGTTCAAGGGTATTCCGGACTTCCGCGCTACACGAATTGCGATGCTGCGTGCCGAAACACTTGAGGAACTTGATGCCATCCTCGCGCAATGCGTTCCGTTGCTCCAAGAGCCGGAGCAATGAAAGAATACATTGTTTTGAACAATTGGAATGAGCATCCCGAACGTTTCGGGTTCCTTTTCGCCTCGGATACCTATTTATTGGTATAATAATAGTATCTTTGGGGTGAAATAGAGCGGTACTTTATGCGCTGAGTGGGTGCTTGTGCCGCAGAGAAGAGTAAGAACAAAAGAACAACGACAATCGATAACTAAAACCATTATGTGGCTTTCAAATTCTTCTGTAGGTAGAAAGGTTGTGATGAGCGTGACCGGCTTGGCGCTGGTTCTCTTCCTTATCTTTCACATGTCAATGAACCTGGCGGCACTCTTTAGTGCTGATGCGTATAATCAAATTTGCCTCTTCTTAGGTGCAAATTGGTATGCGTTGGTTGCCTCCTTAATGCTTGCTGCTTTGGCAGTGATACACATTTTCTTCGCTTCGTGGCTCACACTGATGAACTTAAGAGCGCGTGGTAACGATCGCTATGCGGTTACGGCACGTCCTAAGGGAGTGAGCTGGGAATCAAAGAATATGTTTGTGTTGGGGGTAATCATCTTTCTCGGACTGGTACTGCACCTGTTCAACTTTTGGTCGAAGATGCAGCTTGCCGAACTGATGGGTACGTACGAATTGGGTATTCCCGGCGTGGAAGGCCCGCACGATGGCGCAGGGCTGATCCGCTATACCTTTAGCAATCCGCTTTACGTAATCCTCTATATCATTTGGCTGGTTGCCCTCTGGTTCCACCTGAACCACGGCTTTTGGAGCGCATTGCAAACCTTGGGTTGGAACAACAAAATATGGCTTAAACGCGTTCAGGTTATTTCCACTGTGGTATCCACTATTGTGCTGCTTGGCTTTGCTTCGGTGGTGTGCTACTTTTTCTTTGTAAATCTGGGAGCGAACACGCTTTCATTCAGTAACTTTTAACCGCTTAGTGCTACGGAACCATGACTAAATTAGATGCCAAAATACCCGCCGGCCCTCTTGCCGACAAATGGACTAACTACAAGGATCACCAAAAGCTGGTTAACCCCGCCAACAAACGCCGGTTGGATATTATCGTGGTAGGTACCGGCTTGGCCGGCGCTTCAGCAGCCGCTTCGCTGGGCGAAATGGGCTTCAATGTGCTGAACTTCTGCATACAGGATTCTCCCCGACGCGCGCACTCAATTGCGGCTCAGGGCGGTATCAATGCAGCCAAGAACTACCAAAACGATGGCGATTCCATTTATCGTCTTTTCTACGATACGATTAAAGGGGGTGACTACCGTGCTCGCGAAGCAAACGTGTACCGCTTGGCGGAAGTGAGCAATGAGATTATTGACCAGTGCGTGGCACAAGGCGTACCCTTTGCACGCGAATACGGCGGTCTTTTGGCTAACCGCTCGTTCGGTGGCGCACAAGTATCTCGTACCTTCTATGCGCGTGGTCAAACCGGTCAGCAGCTCCTTTTGGGTGCCTATTCGGCGCTCAGCCGTCAGGTTGCCAAAGGAAGCGTAAAGCTCTATACGCGTCACGAAATGCTCGACCTGGTTCTTATCGATGGTAGGGCACACGGAATTATTACGCGTAACTTGGTTACCGGTAAAACGGAACGCTTTGCTGCCCACGCCGTGGTTATCGCCACGGGCGGATACGGCAATGCCTTCTTCCTCACCACTAACGCAATGGCATCCAACGGCTCGGCCGCTTGGCAATGCTATAAGAAGGGTGCCTTTTTTGCCAATCCCTGTATGGCACAAATCCACCCCACCTGCATCCCCAAGCACGGCGATTATCAGTCCAAACTCACTTTGATGAGCGAATCGCTTCGTAACGACGGACGCATTTGGGTTCCCAAAAAGCTGGAAGACGCCAAAAAGCTCCAACGCGGTGAAATAAAAGGGCACGACATACCCGAAGAGGATCGCGACTACTACCTGGAACGCCGTTACCCGGCTTTCGGTAACTTAGTGCCGCGTGACGTAGCAAGCCGTGCCGCCAAAGAGCGGTGCGATGCCGGATACGGTGTAAACAACACGGGTCTTGCCGTATTCCTCGATTTTGACGATGCCATTGCTCGTTTGGGCAAAAAGGTGGTCGAAGAAAAGTATGGTAACCTCTTCCAGATGTACGAAAAGATTACCAACGATAATCCTTACGAAACCCCGATGATGATTTTCCCCGCCATCCACTATACGATGGGCGGGCTGTGGGTCGATTACGAACTGCAAACCACCATCCCGGGCCTCTTCGCCATCGGTGAAGCTAACTTCAGCGACCACGGAGCCAACCGCCTCGGCGCATCTGCTCTCATGCAGGGCTTGGCCGACGGATACTTCGTATTGCCCTATACGATGCAAAACTATCTTGCCGACCAAATCAGCATCCCGCACTTCACTACCGAAGCAAAAGAGTTTGACGAAGTCGAAAAGAGTGTTAACGACCGTATCCAACGGCTTATGAGCTGCAAGGGGCACCGCTCGGTGGACAGCCTCCACAAGGAGCTCGGTAACATTATGTGGGAACACGTTGGCATGGGGCGCGATAAAGCCGGTCTTGAAGAGGGCATCCGCATGCTCGAAGATCTGCGCAGCCGCTTCTACAAGGAACTGCATATACCGGGCGATACGGATGGCCTCAACGTGGAACTGGAAAAAGCCCTGCGCCTCGAAGACTTCATCGGCATCGGCATCCTTATGGCGCACGATGCCCTCGATCGTGAGGAAAGCTGTGGCGGGCACTTCCGTCTCGAGCACCAAACGCCGGATGGCGAAGCAATGCGCGACGACGAACATTTCGCTTACGTATCCTGCTGGGAGTATAAGGGCGAAACGGAAGCTCCTGAAATGCACAAGGAAGAGCTTGTTTACGAGTTCACCGAACGCCTGACACGCAATTATAAGAGCTAATTAGGACACACTTCGAACCATTATGGATAAAAATATAGATATCACCGTAAAGGTATGGCGGCAAAAGGGACCCAAAGAACGTGGTCACTTTGAGACTTATCAGCTCAAACAGGTTTCCCAAAGCGCTTCGTTCCTCGAAATGATCGACATACTCAACGAGCAGTTGGTCAGCGAGGATAAGGATCCGGTGGCATACGACCACGATTGCCGCGAAGGTATATGCGGTATGTGCTCGCTCTATATCAACGGGCATCCGCACGGACCCGATACCGGCATCACCACCTGTCAGCTGCATATGCGGCACTTTAACGATGGCGATGTAATCACTATTGAGCCGTGGCGCAGTGCCGGATTCCCCATCATTCGCGACCTTATGGTGGATCGCTCGGCTTACGACAAAATCATCCAAGCCGGCGGTTACGTATCGGTCAACACCGGTGGGGTGCCCGATGCCAACTCCATTCCCATTCCCAAGCATAAAGCTGAGGAAGCTATGGATGCCGCAGCCTGCATCGGCTGTGGTGCCTGCGCTGCCGCCTGTAAGAACGGCTCCGCAATGCTTTTCGTTAGTGCCAAGGTGAGCCAGCTCGCTCTGTTGCCACAGGGTAAACCCGAAGCGGCCCGGCGCGCTAAAGCGATGCTCGCCAAAATGGACGAACTCGGATTCGGCAACTGTACCAATACGCGCCAGTGCGAAATGGAATGCCCTAAGAACGTATCCATATCGCACATCGCTCGTTTGAACCGCGAGTTCATCAAGGCGAAGAACCGCGACTAAACCGCCCTCCAACCCCTCACCGAGCAACTACCGCCTACTGCGGTTAGTTGTGTCGGGAGGGGGGGGGCACCGCTCCGCCAACCTTCCCCGTTGGCTTAATGCGGACCAATGCTTACACGCACCCATCCGAGTTTCTCAAAACTTATCCGAGCTTTTCCGAACCGGCTGACTTTCTCGGAGCTTCTCCGAACTTATCAGAGTTCATCAGAGCTTATCCGATTGATTCTGATTGGTTCCGATTGATTCTGATTGGTTCCGATTGATTCCGATTGGCTCCGATTAATTCCGATTAATACTGATCTAACCGGTAGTACCAAATGCACCGCGCTGACGCGCACCGCTGCTTAACGCAACGGACACACCACGCTGACGTGCACCCTACCGCATTATCCGAACTTATCGTTTATCTGAGCTTATCAGAATTAATCCGATTAGCTCCGATTGATTCCGATTAGTTCCGATTGGCTCTGATTGGCTCTGATAACGCACAATTGCTTAGGATAAACCTAAAGGCAATAGTGGCTCCGGAGCCTCTCGTTGCAGCCGACAGGCATTGGAATCCCCCTCGCGCGGGTTTATACAATATGTCAAAGAACGCTGTCCCTCGGGGTGGGGCATCGGCCGGTACTAACCATCCGCAGCTTATTACCATCCGCTGATGATAACTACCTGTAGATACTCATATCAACCGGTGTTCACCTTCTGTGTAGGTTACCCATCCGCTGATGTAATAATCATACGGTGATAGCCATCCGTGGGGGTTACTCAACCGCTGATGTAATAATCAGTCGGTGGTAATGCCCGTCGGTGCTTTTGCTCCGAGGCGATAACACGCTGCCGGAGCTCGCTTGCTCCGCGCGGCTATCGCCTATTCCCTGAGGAACGATGCAAAGGTACAACGGGGCGCAACCCCCAAATGTATTAAAGTGTATCGAAGTGTATTAAAGTGTATCGTAACGTATCC
>QWCK01003036.1_pt1 | contig 20351 bp, 13 predicted proteins | sample 1972571 | NCBI WGS metagenome assembly QWCK01 (sample SAMN09866710, study PRJNA288562) | Human gut metagenome isolate term2_stool, whole genome shotgun sequencing... | isolation source: gut | host: Homo sapiens | place: USA: California
TTTATTGACACGGAAGATGAGGATGAAGATTAATGCTTAGAGTTGACAGTTTGTATTATAATTTGCTGTTTTTGAACAGATACTTGTAAAGTTGCCGGGGGAGGTTAGTATGGATTTAGAAGATGTATTAGGTGGTAAAATCGTAATTTTGGACAAAAGCGTGCTCACGGCTCCAGGCATCGATGAATTTATCGACAAAACTAGAGAGGACATGGTCGAGCTCGACCAAAAATATTATATAACTCGCGAAACTTACAAAGAACTTGAAAGTGAGGAACTTTCGGGCGACCCGGATGCGGGAGATGCGATAAACTTGGTTGAAGACCTCTTGAATCAAAACATGATCGAGGTCATCATACCGAAAAACAAAGAGGGCGTCGTGAAACTCACGGAAATTAGCCAGATACGTCCGGTACTTTTTGTCTCTCTCGACAAAAAAACTGCACTAAATCTTGAAATGGTGAACCGTATGAAATCCTATACGGGCAAACCGATTCAGGTTATGGGGATTAATAAAAAGGGAGAGTTTTTAAACTACGGAAAATAGGGTTTATTTGCGGGCTATTTTGCGATAAACGATTGATTTCGTGTTTTCGTCGCTGCGACGTACTTGCCAGTACGCCTCACTCCAAAAACACTCAATCTAACCGTTTCTCATCAAAATATCCTCGCAAATAACGGTGGAAATATGGGAACCGGTAACGCCGGTTCTTTTTGTTCATTAATTGTATGGTGTTGCAAACACACCTGCGCAATCAAACATTGAGTTTACGGCGCATCTCATCAAAATATCCTCGCAAATTATGGTGATTATGAAGGAATCGGTGGCACCGGTTCTTTTTTTGTACAAACTAATTTTCGCTATGTGCGCTTCCCAAAATGTAACGGCGCATTGCATTGCGCCGCCCATTTTTGTGTTTCCGGAATATGTATTATCACCAACAACGCTGTGCAAATGAAATATAAAACCAAAAACCGTTTATAATTTCATCCATTCTTATGTGTTCCAAAAACCCGCTGTTACAACAGCGCGCACTCACCTCTATAAAAAAATACCTTGGAGACGCATTGTTCCCAAGGTATTTTGTCACACCACATTCTTCGCTAAAATGGATGAATAACGCCGCTTTGGAAGAAGCGACCAACCGAGGCGTATTGGTAAATACGTCGCAGGTTGGGTAGTCGCCATTTTAGCAAGAATAATTCCGTGCGAGACTTTTTTGGAGTTAGGCATATTGCCAAATAGTCTGAGCGACAAAAACACGGAATCAACCGTTTATCGCAAAATAGACCGCAAATATTCCCACAAAAAAACCACCCTCACGGGGTGGCTCTATTTATCTTTTCGTCTTATATGGTAGAAGTAGAGCTGTTGTGCAAGGCCGGCGAGTTCTCCGAATTCTTCGGCGCCTTTTGTTGCCATGCGCACGCGATTTTTTTCATTTTTGTCGAATCGTTCATGAAAAACTTTTTCCATCCATGTGTCGAGCGGAAAAACGTCGCGCTTGTTAAAACCGAAGAGGAGTATGCAGTCCGCAACTTTCGGACCCACTCCTTTAAGCGTGAGGAGTTTTTTTCGGGCGAGCGGGGTTTCGAGTTCCGCAACTTCTCCGAGAAAGTTCGGATTTTCACTCAAAAAATTTGACGTGTGGTAGAGATAGCTGTCTCTGTAGCCGGCGCCCATTTCTTTGAAGTCTTCAATCGAAAGCGTGCTTATCGCTTTTGCGTTTGGAAATGCAAAGTATTCTCCATATTCGTCAAGGTGTTTCTCCCCGACGCGTTCGGTCAAGGCTCTTGTAATTTTCTTTATTCGTTTTATGTTGTTGTTTTGGCTTATTATGAATGTGAATATGATTTCTTCGGCATCTTGGTTCAAAATTCTTATGCCATTTGAAAAAGAGAGCACATCTTCAGGAAATCCAAGTTCATAAAGTTTTTTGAAGTCCTCTTCGTAGTTGTGGGAAAGGTCGAAATAATTTTTGAATATTTCGAGGCTCTCCTCGTCGGGGACTCTAAAAAGAATTTTATTTTCACTCGGCAGTTCTTTTACAAATGCTCTCTTTCCTTTTGTGATGATTAAAAAACCATCCTCGTATTCACTGTACATAAAAGCCTGACCGCTGTCCAGGATGTCACTCAAGTTGAAGTGTATCGGGCGGTCGACTTTATATTCGTTCATATTCTTTTATTCGTTGTCTTCCATTTCGTCTTCGCTATATTCCGAGTCGGAGTTCATATCCTTAAGGAAATATCCGAGCGTATAAAGACTTTCGTTCAGCCACATATTTTCAACTACAACGTTGTTCGGAACTCTCAGCTTTTTCGGTGCAAAGTTCCAAAAGCCGTGTACGCCGTTTTCAACACAGATATTTGTGTATCTTTGTGCGACGTCTTTGTGGATTGTCAAAACTGCAATATCGACTTTGTTTTGTGAAAGGAATTCTTCGAGTTCTTGAATATCGCGAACTTCAATTCCTCCGATTTCACGACCGATTTTCGATTCGTCTCTGTCAAATGCAGAAATTATGTGGAATCCTTTTTCACTGAAGTCGGTGTATCTCATAATAGCTTTTCCGAGATTACCTGCTCCAATAACTATCATTGTTTTTTCTTCGTTTAAACCGAGAATTTTTTCCAAATTTTCCTTTAGATTTTTTACGTTATAACCGTAACCTTGTTGGCCGAAACCTCCGAAACTGTTCAAATCCTGTCTGATTTGACTTGGATTGAAACCTGTGAGCTTACCAAGTTCTTGACTTGAAACACGTGAAATTGTAATTTCAGAGAGTTCGCAGATTGCTCTGTAATATTTAGGTAGTCTTCTAATTATTGCAGGGCTTCTATGTTTCTTTTCCATATAATCACCTCTTAATTAAAGTTTACTACATAATGAACAATATGTCAAGTCTTTTATCAATATTGCTTGACGAAATCATAAAGAAAGTATAAAATATAATTGGTGATAGTATGATTTTAGAGACAAAAAATTTATCCTTTGCATATAATGTTGATGAAGTCTTTAAAGATGTAAATTTTATAGTCAATGAAGGAGACAAAATCGGTCTTATCGGAAACAACGGCTCCGGCAAGTCGACGCTTGTAAAGTGTTTGACGGGGGAGCTCACTCCGAGCGGCAAGGTTATAAAGAAGGATGGAGTTAAAATCTCGATTTTAAAGCAACAGATAACAATCGACAGGAGCATTTCGGTCATGGATATCTGTCTTGAAAAGTACGCCGACGTTATTTCTATGGAGAAGAGGATGCGTGAGCTCGAGGGCGAGATGACGGAGTATTCGGGCGACGATGAGAAGCTTTCCGAAATTTATAAGGAATACGGCGAGATTCAAGAGAGGTTTGACGAGAAAAACGGCTACGGTTTTATGTCGGAGATAAAGGGTTATCTTTCGATGGTCGGAATCGACGAGGCGTTTTATGATCGCGACGTCATGACTATGAGCGGCGGTGAGAAGGCAAGGCTTGAACTTGCGCTCACTTTTATGGAAAAGGCGGACCTTTTGATTCTCGACGAGCCGACAAACCATATGGACACGCTCATGATTGAGTATCTCGAAAAGTTTATGAAGGATTTCAGGGGTTCAATTATTTTTATTTCGCACGACAGGCTTCTTTTGGAAAATGTTGCGAACAGAATTTTTGAAATTGAAAACGGTGAAGTCCGAGTCTACAATATGCTTTATGACGATTACAGACGCGTTCGAAAGAATGAGCGCGAGGAAGCGATGAGGCATTTTTTGAATTACAAAAAAGAGGAAGAGCGCCAAAAAGAAATTATCAGGCGTTTTCGGAGTTATGCGACAGAAAAGTATCACCGTCTCGCAGACTCGAGAGAGAAGATGTTGAAGCGCTTAAAGGAGGAGAAGGCTCCTATCACCGAGGAAAAGTTTTCGTTCAATTTTAAAGAGCCGTTAAGGACGGGAAACGATGTTTTGACAGTGCTTGATCTCGGAAAGAGTTTCGACGACAGAACTCTTTTTTCAAATTTGAATTTTGAGGTGAAGCTTGGCGATCGTCTTGCGATTATGGGTCCGAACGGAAGCGGAAAGACCACTCTTTTTCGCATGCTTATGGGAAAAGAGGAAGGCGAAGGGGAGTTTCTTTTCGGAACGGGAGTTAAAATCGGCTATTTTAACCAGGAACTCATTGTAAACGACGAGGAAAACACTCTCGTCGATGAAATTTCCGAGGATTATCCGAAAATGACCATAACGGAAATTCGAACGAAGCTCGGGGCGTTTTTGTTTAGAGGCGACGATGTGTTCAAAGAGATGGGCGACCTCTCCGGTGGTGAAAGGGCAAGAGTTTCGCTTTTAAAGCTGATTTTAAGCGGAGCAAATGTGCTTTTCTTGGACGAACCGACAAACCATTTGGACATCGATTCAAAGGAAGTGTTGGAGTCGGCGCTTGACGAGTTTAAGGGCACAATCATTTTTATTTCGCACGACAGATTTTTCATAAGAAAACTTGCGACAAAGGTGCTCGATTTGACACATGGCAAGCAAAAGTTTTTCGACGGGGACTACGACTATTATATTTCACGCGTCACGGATATCGGCGAAAAAAAGCCTGAAGAAGTGAATAAAACGCGTGAGAAAAAAGAGCAAAAGAAGGAAAGAGAAAAAATTCGCGAAAGCCAAAAGCTTAAACGCGATATAAATAATATAGAAAAGAAAATTGACGAGCTCGAACTCGAAATCGAGGAAATCGACAAAATTCTATCCGACCCGAAGATATATGATGAGCCGGACAAGCCGATTTCTCTTGGGCAAAAGAGGACGGACTTGAAGGAAAAGGTCGATCGCTTGATGGAAGAGTGGGAAGAGCTTCACGAGGTGTAGTATGGAAGATGTAAATTTACTCACGGGCTTCACGGCGGGCCTTTTATCTTTTTTGACGCCGTGCGTGCTGCCGATGGTGCCGGTCTATCTCATGTATCTTACCGGCTCGTTTAAAATGGACAATCTTAAAGAAGACAGATGGAAAACTTTTTCAAGAAGTCTTTCGTTTGTCTTGGGATTTACGATTGTATTCGTGCTTTTAGGGCTTTCGGCGACGGCACTTGGAAAATTTTTGATAAAAAATAAAGCGCTTTTAAGAAAAATCGGCGCAGTTATGGTTGTGGTCTTCGGACTTATAATGACCAAAATCATAAGTTTTAAAAAATTAAAGAGGAGAAACTATATGAAGCTCCAAGACGGATTTTTCGGCTCGGTGCTTATGGGAATGGCGTTTTCAATAGGTTGGAGCCCGTGCTTCGGTCCGGTTGTCGGAATGATTCTTTCGATTGCGGCACAAAAGGACACGCTTCTAAAAGGAGCGGCACTTTTGTTCGCGTATTCGCTCGGACTCGGCATCCCGTTTATCATTTCAGGATTTTTCGCCGGCGCAATCAGAAACTATTTCAACAAACACACGCTTAATATGGATTTGATAAATAAAATCACGGGATATGTGATGATAATTTTCGGAATACTCATGTATTTTGATTTATTTAGATATTTAAGATAAGGAGAAAGTATGAAAAAAAGATTATTATTAATAGCGCTCATTGCATCTTTTATGCTCGGGTGCAAAAATGACGTTAAAAAAGTTGATGACAATAAAAATGAAGTCGCGACCGAAGCGGAGTCGGAGGAATTTGATGAGCATATAAAAATGACAGATGCAATTCTTTCGGAAAAACACGAAGAGAGAACATTCGGTGATGAACTCAAAAAAGGTGCGCCGGCAGTCGACATAAAAGTTGTGGACTTAAACGGAAACGAGGCGACACTAAACGATATTTTAAGCGGCGACGAACTAACGCAGATCGATTTTTTTCAAACGACTTGCAAATTTTGCATTCAAGCAATGCCGGACCTTGTCGAACTCGACAAAAGGGACGACGTTCGAGTGGTCCTCGTTGACGTCGGCGAATCGGTTGAAACCGTAAAAGAGTTTATGAAAAAACAAGAAATCGCACTCCCGGTTGTTGTTGACGAGTCGGGCGAAATCGCGCAAAAATATTTTATAAGCGGTTTTCCGACGTCTGTATTTATCGACAAAGACGGCATTTTAAAGGGCGGCGTTGTCGGATACAGAGCGATGGACGATATGATTAAAGTTATTGAGGATATGAATAAATAGAATTTTCACGCAAATAATTTGATTCTTTTTTAGATTTAAAATTTAATATTGAATCTTATTTATTTTAAAAATTTTATATTTTTTATTTTATAAAAGTATTTTTTGTTGTACAAAAGTTTTTAAATATAAGTTACTGATTATGGTCAAGTTATTATCTCGTTTGTATGTATTGATTAATAATATATAATTCGAGCAAACAGCTTGACTTTTTTTATTGTCTACAATAAATGTTTAGCAAGCTATAAAGCTCTTATATAATTGATATTAAAAAAGATTGAAATAAAAATTATTTAATTTTAATGAATTTGAATAATTTTGAAACTTTTAAAAATAATTACATTTTATATCATTTGACAGACAATATATCAAAGATAAAAATATAATAAAAAAATAGTTAAAAAATATTTAAAATATTAAGAAAAAATTTACAAAAAGTGTTGACTTTAGTTTAAAATGATTTTATAATACATAGTAAGGAAATGTACACATTTCCAAAGGAGTATTTGAAATCGTTTAAACTTTAGGCTTAATATATGGATTTCGAATATTTAGAAGGCAACTTAAGATTTATTCGCGCCCCAGGGAAGGATTTTAGGGTTGCCGATTTTTTAGGAGGTATTTTATGAAAATCAAAAAATCAGTTGCTTTGTTGCTAGCTTTTTTGATGGTATTTGCTTATGTACCGTCTTTAGTAAACGTTAAAGCAGCAAGCGAATCAGAACTACTTGAAAGCGATTACAATCCTTACACAAAACTCTCCGAAGCTGAAGCTTTAAAGGGCGGGATTGAAGTAAACAGACCGGGAAAACCGCTTGGAATGAAAAATGTTCCGTTGATGTCAGCAGCTCATTCAGATTTTAAAGAATTGGCTCAACTAAACGAATATGATATGCCGGGTGGAGCACTAAGATTCAACGAACAAACAATTTATGACTTGGATTCAATCGTTCCAAGAATTAAATTGATCGGCGTTGTTATCAACTTCATTCACAGATGCAGCACAGAATTGATTTACAGAAATCAATACACACACCAAACTGCAGCTAGAGAAGCCGGAATGGCAATTTTAGTAGCTTTAAATCCGTTCAACTCAGTTGACGACGTTGAAGTTGCATGCCAAAGAATAATTGATTTGTTCGAACAAATGAAGAACGATTTAGCAACTTATCCTGAATTAACAGCAGACGATAATGCTACAGTTCACATTAAGAGAATTTTCAACAAAGACGTTAGAGAAGCTAGAATTTTACAAAACAATTTCTTGGATGTTACATCAGGAATTTACGGCGTAAAAGGAAAGGCTCAATCAGTACAAAATTCTTACAGAACAGAAATCGATTCTATCCAAAGATCTATCAGAGGAACTGTTACAGTCGGTTTTGTTGTTGAAGCTGACAACAAATTGAAAGCTGCAGCAACATCTGCAATTTTAACACCGGAAGTATCACCGGCTCCAACATGGATCAGAAACACAATCCAACCTGAATACAGAGAATTTGACAGAATGGTAAGAAGCTTAAACAGATATTTACCTAGAACTGAAATTAACAGACTTCAAAACAAAATCAGATCAGCCAAATCAGAAATGAACATGAGAGGCGCTACTTATAAGAGCATCGCTGAAGGTGTTTTCGAAGTAAGAGAACTTTTTGACGAAATGAGAAATAACTATCAAAAAGCTTTTGCTGATGCAGGAATTGTTAGAGAAGACAGACCTACAGATGTTGAACCGATGAGAATTTCATGGTACAATTTCGAAGTTCCGAAGGAAGATGTAGACCCGGCTATTATGGCTAAACTACACTGGATCAACAATCCTACTTTCGATTTCAGTCCTAGCGGATTTGAACCAAGTCCAACACCGGGCGTAATCGTTGGTTATGCTTTGGGAAGACCTGTTTATGGAACTTATGAAGAATGGATGGAAAAACGCAGAGCTCTAAGAGACGTTGAAGACGTAACCGAACCTGATTGGAACGATGAAGAACCTACAGATCCAATCGATGACGGTGGAATCGAAATAGACTTTGGTTTTTAACTTTTAGGGGGACTGGGGCAATCCCCTTATATTTTTTATGGAGGAAGATATGAAAAAAGATTTTTTTAAGAAAATGATAATATATGTTTTAGTATCTTCTATGATTTTTGCTTATACTCCTACTGTTTTACATTCAAATGATGATTTTGAAATTGATTCAGGTAATGTTTTTATGAATCTAAGCGAAAAGGATATTATAGAGGGTGGCGAAATTGTAGAACGACCGAACAAGCCGCTGGGAATTAAAAATGTAACTCAGTTACAAGCGGCACAATCTGCTTTGAAGGCCGTTTCTGAACAAACTTGTTATAATTTGCCGGCTCAAGCTTTTCAACATAATCCAAACGCAGTATATGAACTTACTTCAATTGCTTCAAGGGTTAAATTAATAGGCGTTGTTATTAAGTTTATTAAGAGAATTACAACTGAAGGAATTTACAAAGTTCAAGAAGTGCACAATATTGCTGCAAGAGAATCTTTTGTCGCAGTTATGACGGCAATAAATATTTTTAGCGGCAGAAAAGCTGTTGACGATTGTATCGAAAAGATGGAAAATTTGGCTGATGAGCTTATGACTTATCCGGATTTGACAGCTAAAGATCAAGCGACAGTTTACATTAAGCGTATTTTTTATCGCGACATGGCAGAAGCCAGAAGATATATTTCAAGATATAATGACGCGGACAACGGCGATTATGGAGTAAGGGGAAAAGAACAATATGTTCAAAATGCATATCGTGAGGAACTTACATCTATTAATCGTTTAGTCTCAGGCCGAGTAAGGGTTGAGCAAGTTGTTGAAGCGGATAATGTTTTAAAATCTCTCGTTGCAAGTTCACTTCTTTCGGAAGAATATGCTCCGTCAAATAAGTGGCTTACAGGAACGGCAGACAGAGAAATAAATGAAATTCAACAAATAAGAAACAAGATGTACAGATATTTTTCTGTAGAAGATAGAAGACTTATAGACGGGAAATTAGCACAAACAAGAAGAGTCAGAGCTGATAGAAATAGAACATATGATAAAGTTGCCAATGCGATTTATGATTTGAGAGAAGTTATGGATGATTTGGCAATAAAATATCATGATGAATTTAAAGAAGAATACGAACTGGTAAATGGAAACAGATTGCAATGGTACGCTTTTTATCTTCCAAGTCCTTATATGGACCCGGGAGTTTTAGATGGCATTCCATGGTATCAAAACACAAGTTTCGATTTCGAGCCTAAGGGTTTCGAGCCGGATAACAATGTACCTTTGGTTGTCGGATTTAAAAACGGCAGAGTTATGTATGGAAACTATTCGGATTGGAGAAGCAAAAGAAAGGCTTTGAAAGCATACGAACAAGTTGTAAATCCGGACTTCGAAGATCCGGACAGCGTAGAGCCTGATTTTAATGTTAACGATGACGGTGGAGGAATTGTAATTACCACCGATTTAGGAAATGAGTGATTTTATGAAGAGTTATAAGTATAGTAATTTCAATAAAGTTATAGTCTTTCTACTCGCGGTATTTATGTTACCGCTTAATTACTATAGAGCTTTTGCTGCAGATGATAGCGATGACAATATAATTCTCATTGATACTGACGAATCAGACGAAACTTTTAATGACGATGAAATTTCGGAAGAGATATCGACCGTTGTTATTAATGAAGAAAGACTCGACAACGAAAATGGTGAAGCTCCTGAAGAAGAGCCGCTAAGTCCGGATTTTAACGAATCTGAAGACCGAGCACCGTCGACAGAATTCAAGGGCCTTAGACCGAGCCCTGTAAAAATTAATACGAATTACGATTTGCTTGAAGAAGACAGAACGATTTATCCGATGATGTTTATGGCAAGAAGCGTAAGCCTCGATCAATCGAATTACGATTTGAGAAATTTAGGCAGATTGTCATCTGTAAAGGACCAAGGACCTAACGGTTCATGTTGGGCTTTTGCAACTTATTCATCGGCAGAATCCGTTTTACTTCCAAAAGAATCACTCGATTTCTCGGAAAAGAGTTTGAGAAATAATCACGGTTTTGACTGGAGTCCTGACGAAGGCGGAAACCTTTCGATGGCAACTGCTTATTTGGCAAGATGGTCGGGACCTGTTTTGGAAAAGGACGACCCATATGACATCTATGGATATAATTCTCCGAAAAACTTGCCGAGAGCAAAAGATTTAAACAAAGTAATTTATTATCCATCAAAAAAGGATGCGCTCTCAACCCAAAAGATTATTAAAAAGGCAATTATGGACTATGGTGCAGTTTACAGTCCTATAAGCTATGACAATTATTTTTTGAACAAGAGAACTTTTGCTCACTATGACACGAGATCTGCAAACCCGAATCACGCTGTTACAATTGTGGGCTGGGATGATAACTACAGTCGTAGAAATTTTTTGACCCTACCGCCGAGAAACGGAGCATGGCTCGTTAAAAACTCATTTGGAACCAAGTGGGGAATGGGCGGTTTTTATTGGGTATCTTACTACGACAAACAAATTGCGAATGACGCAGCAGTTTTTGTTATGGGAGATATAGTTCCATATCAAAAAATATATCAATACGATGAACTCGGTTTTTCAACCTCAATCGGATATGGTGAAACCGGTTATTTTGCTAACCAATTCGGACCGCTTGAAGAAGATGAATATTTGACAGATGTCGGTTTTTATGCTCCTTCAAACAGCGCTGAATACGATGTGTATTTAGTTGATGACACCGGCACAAAGGGTCTCACCGACGGAGTTAGAGTTGCATCGGGCATGCTAGATTATGCGGGATACTATAAAATTCCGGTTGAACGCACAAAAATGAAAAAGGATTCTAAATTTGCAGTTGTTGTAAAATTAAAGACTCCTAAACACAATTATCCGATTGCAATTGAAAAAAATATCAGATCTTATTCATCAAAAGCTACCGCAAATGATGGAGAAGGATTTATTTCAAAAGACGGTGTAAACTTTACGGACTTGAACAAGCAAATAAAAAATGCAAGTGTTTGTTTGAAAGCTTTTACAATTCCTAAGGATAAAATCAATATTGATGACAAAGACACTGTAAAAATCAAGAATCTTGAAATAAGCCCTCGTATGGTAAAGATGAACATTGACGAAGAATTTATTCCAAATGTTACCATCATGCCGTCAAACGCAACCAACAAAGATTTGAAATGGCAATCAAGCGACAATACTATTGTAGAGGTAGTTGACGGAAAGCTTCACGCCGTTGGATACGGAGAAGCCACAATCACAGCTACCACAACAGACAACTCGTATATTTCCGATTCGATTCGCGTTTTGGTAAGCGACGAAGGCGTCAAATACAAAGCAAGTATTTTGAGCCAAAGATCAACTTATGTTCAAGGTGAAAATGCGATATTTGATGTTAGGTTGAGAGACCAAAACGAAAGAACTTTGCCTAACAAGGAAATGGAAATTCTTATTTTAACGCCGCACAACACAAAGATTTCGTGCAATGTTACTACAGACGCTTCCGGAACTGCAACTATGAGAACGCAGTTTGACAAGATGGCACCTATCGGTAAATATACAATCAAAGCAATTTACAAAGGCGAGGTTGTCGGGGTCAATCTCATCAGCGTAAAGAGTGCAAAGTTTGAGCCGGACCTTTCAAACCCGGTAATTATTAATCACAATATTTTGAACAACAGAATCAGAACCAATACTGATTTTGAATTTACGGCAAATTTAAAGGATAAACATGAACGAATTATAAGATATGGTACATGTGAAGCAGTTCTTTACGACGGCGATATGGAAATTGCCAAGATGTCGAAATACACAGATAGAAATGGTAATGCAAGCTTTAAATTTAACGGCAATTTGTTCTCACACGAAGGAAATTACAATCTTGTCATAAACGGCTCATACGGTTCGATGGACAGAATTCCTGTTACCGTAGATTTGATTGCCGACGACAACGCTCCGGACATTATGAAACTGAACATCGATGTTAAGAGCGACAAAGAAAGTTATTTTGCAGGAAAAGAAAATGCGAAAATCAGCGTTTCGGTAAAAGATGATGCAAGAAATCCGATTCCTTATGCGGATTTAAAAATTAAAGCAATCGACCCTGAAGGCAGACAATATAATGCAAAATTAAAGACAAATGAAAAGGGATTTGCAAATTTCACAATCAATCTCAGCAAAAATGCAAGACCGGGACAATTTACTATTGAAGTGGACGCTACTAAAAACGGATATTTGGAAGCAGCAGGCAAAGCTAATTTCATAGTTAAAAAAGATGGAAAATATCTTGTGGCAAAACTTTCTTCAAGAAAGAAACAATATTCGATTAACGAACAGGCTTATATCACACTGAATGTTACGGACAATGAGAATTCACCTGTTAGAGTAGCGGATGTTGTCTTTACAATTTCAGGACCGGGCGGCACAAAGACAGAGCTGAGAAAGAGAACTGACTACTATGGTCAGGCAACTATGTTTATTACGCCGAATTCATACACGTCCGAAGGGGACTATGTCATCGAAGCACTTGTAAGCTCGGAAGATTTCCCGTCAACTTCGACAACTCTTGCAGTAAGATTTGGGGAAAGTGTGTATGAAGGACAAAGTTTGATTGTTACAGTAAGAAATGAAAAGGATGTTTTCTTCGATACGGAAACTCCGAAAGTAAATTTCTTAATTGAAAATCAAAACAATGTTTCAGTTCCGAACGCAAGCATCAACCTTACAATCGTAAGTCCTGACGGTCAAAAATCAGTTGAGCAGGTTTATGCCGACGATTACGGTAAGGCCACATGGATTATGAAAAAAGCACCGGTTGTGGGTGTATATGAAATAAGAAGCGAAGTTTCAAAGCTTGGATATGAAAACAATATCGCAAGCACAAAATTTGAAGTTATCCCGCTTCCTGTGACACCGGTAATTCACTTGGATGCTAATTTTGATAAAGATGTCTATGAAAAAGGAGACGCAATCGCACTTAAAATAGTTGCAGCTGACAACGACAACAATCCTGTTAAAGACGCAAATGTTTTAATCACAAGCATTGAAAATCCGGATGAAAAATTTGAACTCACAACTGATGAAAAAGGAATTGCCGTATTTGAATACAAAAACACGGACAGAATCGGAAAATACGAATTCAATGTTTCCATTACAAAAGAAAATCATATTTCTACAAACAAGAATTATGCAGTTTTCGTAAAGGAAAAAGAAGCGGATGAACCTGATGAGTCAGTTGTTTTCAAGGAAGTAAATGCAAAAGAAGCTCTCGAAATTTATAATTCGGGCGTTGCAAAAGTTTTGGATTTAAGAAGTAAGGCTGAATATATCGACGAAAAAATAGAAAATTCAGTAAATTACGACAAAAATGATAAATATTTCACTCAATTTATCAAATCACTCAGTAAAAATAACGGCTATGTAGTTATGCTGAGCGACGAAACCGGCGTCGATGAAGTTGTTCAACTATTAAAAGACGAAGAATTTAAAGAAATCTATGTTTTAAGAGGCGGATTCAAGGCTTGGAAAGAAGCGGGAAATCCAACTGTTGAAACAACGGACAAGAGAGAAATTAAGATTAATTTAGTCGGCAATGCAAGCGCTGTTAAAAAAGGCGACAAGTTGATTTTAAATCTTGAAGCTGTTGACCGCTATGGAAATTATCTAAAAGATTTGGATGCAAATATTAAAATTCAAGATAAAATCGGAAACACTTTCATAAATAAGAATATTGTTTTTGATGAGCTCGGAAAATCCGTTTTTGAATTTGAAATCGAGCCGACTCTACGCTTTGGAAGCTACAAGTTTACCGTTGAAGCTAACAAGCCGAATTACGAAAAAGGTGCAAATGCATTTATTTTCGATATAAGTTCGTCGACGAAGTTGATTTCAGATGCAAGTTTTGAAGATGCAGATAAACAAAATAAATTCTCTCACTTGAAAGACAAGACTTTTGCAAAGAAATATTACGGTAAGAATATGCTCGCTGAAAAATTATTTGACGGCGAAAATAAATCGAGCTATATTTATTCGGATTTAGACATCGACAGTCCGACATTCGTTTTATATTTCAACAACTCTTCAAGTATTGAAAACTTGAAAAAATTTGCAAGCGTCGAGCACATCGGTTACAATTTTATCGCTGTAAGTGCTGATAAAAATATGTTTGAAAACATTAAAAAGACTGAAAAGATGATTGAAGCAGAAAAGATTTCAAGAGTTAAATCAAGTGTATTTTTCAACAAAGACACCGAAAAACTCGGCAAAGTTTTGATGCTCGACAAATTCGGAAATGTCGTAAATATTTTTGAAAATGTTGACTTGCTTGAAATTAAGGGTGTGGCAAAGAGAGATTTGAATCTCGAATTCAGCACAAATTTTGTAGAACCTGATGAAGAAGTCGATGAAAAATTGGAAGCTATTATCACTGCGGAAACTTCAAAGGAAGTATACAATCGCGGAGATATCGTTGATATATTTGTTGAGATGAAAGATGCGGTTACAAAAAAACCTATCTCAAACAGAAATATCAAATACACTTTAAGAGACCCGAAGGGAAGAGTAGCGACATATATGCGTCAAACCAATGACATTGGAAGACACAGACTACGTGTTGCAGTCGGTGAAAAGGGAACTATCGGAGACTACAAAGTCTTTGTTGAACTTTTGGATTCAAGATATCCGAACGCCGGCGCAATGACGGGCTATACTGTCAGCGACGGAACGAGTGTAAATAAAAAGAATATGAAACCGCAACTCAAGATGGAAAAACCGGTCAAGATGCAAGGCGAAGACTATCGCTTCAGACTAAAAACAAAAGATGTTGAAGGAAATATCGTAGCATTTTCCAATTTGACCCTTTCACTTAAAAACCTAAATGGTGACATCGAACGCTCATATCAATTTATGGCAAATGACAACGGACAAATTGAAAGCTCTTTCAAAGTTCCGACGACATTGAAACCGGGAAAATATATTTTGAATATAACTATTGAAGCAAGCGGCTACAAGAAACTGTCGCAAGATATAGATTTTGAAATATTGAAAAATCCGGATATAGTTTCAGAAGACGACAAGCCTATTGAAATCGAAACGGTTCCGATGAGTTTTGAAGAACACGATAACAGAGGAGACTATGTCCACCTCACAGATGCACAAAAGAAACAAATCAAGGCTAAATTCGGCACAAGTTTAGCAGAAAAGACTGTTTCAAGCTATGACAACGAAAATGTTGAGTTCAGTAAATATTTGGACGGCAATAAGCCGATGCTCGTTCTTTTGGGAGACCATGGAAGAAGCGATTCAAATAAGATGTGGCTTGATTTCATAAGAAACAAATCCGACGACTACAATTTCGTATGCGCATATGTTGCAGGCTCAAATTCGCAATTGCAAACATTTGTTGAAATGTGGAAATTCCAAAATGATTCCGACAAATTCATCACAAGAGGTTCAGTTTTAAATGGAGTTGCTCCAAACACAAGACCGTTTATTATGTATCTTGACAAATATGGAAAGCTTGTAAACATCTATCCATATCAAAGATTTGATGAAGCTGTAAATATATTTGAAAAAACAGTAAAAGGCACTGATGCACTCGTTGGTGAAGATGACGGTAAAGTTGAGACTGTCGAAGTAACATTTGTTGCAGACAGAAAGACTGTCGTCAAAGTGAACGTCGGAGAAAAGGTAATATTACCTGAGGAACCGGTAAAAGAAGGCTATAAATTCGAAGGATGGTTTACGGATTCGGAATTTAAAAATGCATTTGATGTAAATACTCTTGTAAAAGAAGATATGACCCTTTATGCAAAATTCGTGAAGAACCCTGAACCTGAAGTACCGACACCGGATGAACCGGAAGCACCGACACCGGATGAACCGGAAGTGCCGACACCTGACGAACCGGAAGTGCCGACACCGGATGAACCGGAAGACGATTTTGAAATTGTTTTACCGGAACTCACTTCTGATCCGTTTGAATTAAAGGTTAAAGATTTTGCAGCGATGAAAGCAAATGCTGAAATTTGCGATTTGTCCGACGATGATTTAAGCTTACTTGAAAGAAAATTCGGAACTGATTACGGATATCTTGCACTATACAATGACAAGTTGGCAAGAGTTTCGGATTTTGAAAACAAGGGCAAATCCACAATCATGCTCATCGGAGATTACGACGACAAAGAAACCATAAAGATGTGGAAAGACGGAGTCGAAATCGATAGAGCTAAATTCAATGTTGTACTTGCAAACAACTCGAACAACTACAATGAATACAAAGAAATTGTCGCAGACAGTCAATTCGCTGAGCAAAAAGGCGATCTATACAGAAACGGAATAATCGCAAGAAATCAAGTTACACGCTCAAAAGAACCGTGTATCATTGCTCTTGACAGAAATGGAAAGATGCTCAATGCGGCTCCTTATACACGTGACAATTTGAAATTGATTTTAAATTCGGCAATCAACAGTTTAGCTACAAGAGAAACTTTGGATGCGACAGGCAAACCTATTATGCTAAGCATGCTCACAGAAGCTCATTTGCTCGATGGAATGGATGACAGAATGAGGAATAATTTTGGCTCCAGATTCGGAACCGATTGGGGCAATTATGTACTCTTTAACATCGACAACAAATCGACAAGACTGAAAGACTTGACGGAAAACGATGGACAAAAGATTATTGTTTTCGCTGAAGGAAAAGTTTTGAATGCGCGTGAATTTAAGGAAGCAGAAAATGAATTGAGAGGTTTTAATTCGTTCTATGCTATTTCAACCGGCGGGCAAAGAGAATTAAGTCTAATGTCCATGCTTGGTGAAACCGCTGCAATAAGAGACAGATTATACAGAAACGGAGTTGCTCCTATGGTTAAGAATCTGTTCTCGGCAAAATCATTTATTATATTGGATAAAAATAATAAATTTATTTATGCAAGCCCTTATCGCGATGCAAAAGAAATCTCTGAAATCGCAAACAAATTGCAAAATGCTTATGTAATAAAATAAGATTTTAAAATATCTATGGGGGAAACCTCATAGATATTTTTTTGTATAAATAGCAGCGCACAACTAAAACTATACCGCAAATTTATTTAGGCAAAAAAATAAGTGCTCCCGCGGGAACACTTTCTTTGGTGGACTGTACAAGATTCGAACTTGTGACCTCTACGATGTCAACGTAGCGCTCTAACCAACTGAGCTAACAGTCCATATTTAATACATGTAAAAGTATATCATAAAAACTTTTACATGTCAATGATTTTTTAAAAAATGATTAAATTTAAGTGGAGCATAAAAAAGATTTGTGGTATAATTAAGTCAGTACAATAAAAAGGAGAATATTATGGTAAATTATGAAGACAAAATGCAATTGTTCTTTTCGTGTTTGCTGAAGAGTAAAATGAATTTATTTTCTATTGCAAATATGGTGAAGGACAAAAGAATCACGAATTTGATTGACAGAATTAATGAAACTGAAAATCTTATTTATCTCATTTGTATGGAGCGCGGTGTGAACATAAGTTTTGATTTAAACACTTGCGAGTCGCTTGCGGACTACAGTTACAGATTGATGGAAATTACGACCGCTGAGGAATACAAAGAGGAAGTTAGAAAGATTTCAACTCATATCTGTCAACATTTCGGCGAAATAATAAGAGCACATTCCGAAACCAACGAATTTCATATTGTATATGAATTTTCGAAGGCTTCAAACGCATTCTATAAGGCTGCGAGAGAAATTTATTTATAAGAGGTAATGTTTATGAAAAGGTTATTGGTTATTTTAGCAATTGTGTTTGCCGGTTTTTCAATCTTCGGATGTAAAAAAGCGGACGCACCAAAAGATGAAACAAAAAACATCGAAACTGAAGAAGTGAAAACTGACGACAAAAACGAAACTGAAGAAAACAAGACGGACGAAAGTAAAACTGAAGAAACATCGGACATCGATTTTGACGAAGTTACAAGTGTGAAGCTTCCGATGAGCGATGTCGCTTATGAAACTGTCGACGTTGATGGAAAGAAATATGTCGATTTGGCGGAGTTCGGACAATATATGGAACTTTCAAAAAACAGATACACATATAAAATTGACAAAGAAAAGAAGACCATCAGATTCAAACTTGAAATCGTTTCAAAGGACAAGTGGAGTGACCCTGTCGATGCAACCGGACTTCAACCTGAAAAATATACGCTCAAAGTTAAAAATGAAAAAGTTGAAGATGCTGATGTAATTTTAAAGGACGACAAAAATGCACTCGTCGACTTGATGAGCATGTCGAGTCTTTTGAAATTCTCATACAAAGACGGAGAAATGATTTTTGACGACGCCGACGATTTGAAGACCGAAGTCGCACACAACAGAGACTATGAATGGTATATGGACCAAGGGCACACCGGAAAATACAGCGACGGCAACTGCGGACCGACGTCAATGGCGATGATTTTAAAATGGCTCGACCCGAACAGCACCGCAACCGGCGAATCGCTCAGGGATGAAATTCCAAACGACGGCGATTGGTGGACCACAAATATTTTCGACAGCTATTTTGAATCGAACAATATGAATATCGAAGATGCGCTCTACAAGAGTCCGGAAACGATTACGGACCTTTTAAACAACGGCGACATCGTACTTGTATGTATAAAGATGGGAGAAATTTCTCCAAACAGAAATCCAAATTCTTCAAATATCGGAAGATTTTACGGTTTTGACGGCGGACATTTCCTTTTGATTAAGGGCTACAGAATTGTCGACGGCAAACTCTACTACGAAGTTTACGACCCGAACAACTGGGATATGAAATACGATAACGGCGAGCCGATGGGCAAGGACCGTTTGTATCTCGCAACTGAAATGGACAAGGCAATCACGACTTGGTGGTCCGGAATTTACGGCATCAAGCCGCTCGGAAAATAAAAATAAGGCTTTAGAATATCTACGGAGAGTTTAAATCAATAGATATTCTGGAGCCTTATTTATTTTGGATTTTATCATATTCCGGGTTTTGGCGGAAGTTTTTCATGAGCGAGCCGTTTTCAAAGATAAACGGGCGCGTGGTTTTTTGATTGTATTCAACATCGTATTTTTCCATGAGATAGTCCGAGAGCTCGGTGCGGTTGTTTACGATGACTGCTTGATACGGTTCGTTAAAGGAAAGTTTTTCGATGAACATGAGCTTGTCCTCAAACGGAACGAGGACTCCGGTGTGACCGATGAATAATATATTTCCGTCTATTTCGTCGTCGTTGTGGAACCATACTGAAATAATTTTTGCGTCAATTTTGTCGTTCCATTTTATTCCGCGCGAGTTTACGGCTTTTTTGATTTCGGCAATCTGGTCTTTTTTGTCGGTGCTGATTTTTGCTTTGACCGGCGCAAAATATGTTTCGAATTTCGTTGTTTCATCTTTTGTAAAGAGCTCCGGAAATTCGTTTTCAAGCGAATTTTTGTCGAAGTCGAGAGTGCTTGTGTTGTCGCTTTTCACTCTTTTGATTTCGATGTTTCCGAGGAGCAGCTCGAATGTGTTTATTCTGCAGTTTGAGCCGATTTTATTTTCAGTTTTGTAAAATTCATCGACGGTTTTTGTGTAGTCGGTTTTTATATTTTCGGTTTCCACGAATCCGTTTTTGTATGGAAGTTCTCCGTTCACGTCTTCATTGTACGATTTTACCATTTCCATAAATTTGTCGACTCTTTTCTCTTCGAGTCCGCTTTCGATGAGTTTGTCGCGACAAATTGTTCGGTCTTCTTCGGATGAGATGTTTGAAACTTTTATTTTTTCAATAGGTTGTGCGCTTTCGTCTTTGCAACCGGTGATTAGATAGATAAGGCTTGCGAATATTGTAAATATTATTAATATGTTTTTTGTTGTTTTCATATTTCCTCCTTCGCATTATTTGTGTTTCATTAATTGCGGCATTGTCGCCACTGCTAAATATTACAATATAATCATATAAAAATCAAGTGTAGCAAATCACATTTAACCATTTGTAATCTTTAGTATAGATTTATGCTATAGGTTTTTATAAATTTATTATGTTTATCTATTGGTAATTATTGTTATATTGTATTATAATATATGTTATAAGGAGGTTTTATACTATGAAGAAGAGAAATCTTTCGCTTTTAATAGGCGGACTTATCATTGGTGCAATCGGAGCACTTTTGGTATACTTCGGA
>QWCK01002906.1_pt1 | contig 20332 bp, 15 predicted proteins | sample 1972571 | NCBI WGS metagenome assembly QWCK01 (sample SAMN09866710, study PRJNA288562) | Human gut metagenome isolate term2_stool, whole genome shotgun sequencing... | isolation source: gut | host: Homo sapiens | place: USA: California
CAAATGAAATTAATAATAATCTTATGCTATACGTATAGCATTTAAATTAATTATCTAAACTTGACCTCACCAAAGGAGAGATCCTTCGACTTCGACGGCTATGCCGTCTTCGCTCAGGATGACCGGTGGGGAGGTATGCTCTACGTAGAACATTTAAATTTAATCATCCAAACTTGACCCCGCCATAGCTATACCAATTCGACTCCAAAGGCTGGCACCTTTTCCGCTCAGGATGACTGCCTTCCTTATTGTTTCCTTTGTAAAGCCTTCGGCTGCGGAAGCAAAATGCTTCCGCTACAGGTGTGAATATTAGGATGGACTGTTTCACGGCTGCGCCTAAGGAAAAATAATTTAGTACGAAGGTTAATGGAAGCAGATTGCTTCCGCTACGTGTAATCTTCAATGTTTGACCTTACCAAGGCTATACCCATTCAAAGCCCTCCCAACTACGGTCACCCTGAGCGTAAGAGCCGAAGGCTCTGAAGTCGAACGGGTCTAACCTCCGAAGAGCAATATTTGCAAATGAAATTAATAATAATCTTATGCTATACGTATAGCATTTAAATTAATTATCTAAACTTGCCTCGTGCAAAGAGTTCCAAAGAAAGCGAACGAAGTGAAATTTGATTTGCAGAACTCGACCGCCTCTCAGATTGAATGCCTTCCTTATTGTTTCCTTTGTAAAGCCTTCGGCTGTGGAAGCAAAATGCTTCCGCTACAAAGTTTTTCCAAGACTTATTTAAATAAATTATTTCTTTTCAATTCTTTCTCAATAATTCCTATCAATTTTCTTTTATTATCAAAAAAAGACCGACTCTTTTGAGTCGATCCTTTGTTTTCGCTTCTTCTTAATTTTATTTACTTAGGAGTTATAAGTTTTTATTATTCTAGTATTGCTCCTCTATTTGCTGATGATACCATTCTTGCATATCTTACTAGGTAACCTTCTTTTACTTTTGGTTCTGGCTTTACTAGTTTGTCTAGTCTGTTTTGAATTTCTTCATCTGTTAGTTCTATGTTTATGCTTCTGTTTGGTATATCGATATCTATTATGTCTCCATCTTCAATTATTGCGAATGGTCCGCCTTCCATTGCTTCTGGTGATACGTGTCCTATCGCCGCTCCTCTTGTTGCTCCTGAGAATCTTCCGTCTGTTATAAGTGCTACGTCATTGTCTAGGTGCATTCCTACTATTGCAGCGGTTGGTGTTAGCATTTCTCTCATGCCTGGGCCACCTTTAGGTCCTTCGTACTTGATTACTACTACGTCGCCTTTTTTAACTTTTCCTGAGAAGATTCCTTCTGTTGTTGATTCCATGCTATTAAATACTACTGCTGTTCCTTTGTGCTTCATCATTTCTGGGCTTACTGCTGCTGATTTAACTACACATCCACCTGGTGCTATATTTCCTTTTAGTACTGCGATTCCACCTTCGTCGTTAAATGGTGTTTCTATTGGTCTTATTACTTCTGGGTCTCTTGTTGCTTTTCCTTCTATGTTTTCTTTTATTGTCTTGCCGTTTATGTTTTTAAGTGTGTTGTTTAGTAGACCTTTCTTATCAAGCTCATGCATTACTGCTGGGATTCCACCTGCCATGTGAAGGTCAAACATAAATTTGTCTCCTGATGGACTGATGTGGCATAGGTTTGGTGTCTTCTTAGAGATTTCATCAAATCTTTCTAGTGATAATTCTAGTCCGCATTCATGTGCAATTGCTGGTAAGTGTAGGGTTGTGTTTGTGGATCCTGCTATTGCCATGTCTACTACTATTGCGTTTGTGAATGCTTCTTCTGTTACTATGTCTCTTGGTTTTATGTCTTCTTTTACTAGGTCTACTGATCTTTCTCCTGCCATCTTAGCTAGCGCGATACGATCTCCGTAGTATGAAGGGATAGTTCCGTTGTATGGTAGTGCTAGTCCTAGTACTTCTGATAGACAGTTCATACTGTTTGCTGTAAACATTCCTGCACATGATCCGCATGATGGGCACGCCGCGTGTGCGTATGCTTCCATTTCTTCTTCGTTCTTTTCTCCTAGTTTATAAGCAGCTATTTGTTCTATACATGTTGAGTAGTCAGCTGTTTGGTCTTTGTAGTATCCTGTTGCCATTGGTCCACCACTTACTACTATTGATGGGATGTTTAGTCTTAGTGCTGCCATGATCATTCCTGGTACTATTTTGTCACAGTTTGGTATTAAAACTAATCCATCTAGTCCGTGACCTTTAGCCATTGCTTCTATACTGTCTGCGATTAATTCTCTTGATGCTAGTGGATAGTGCATGCCTTCGTGACTCATTGCTATTCCGTCACACATAGCTATTGCTGGGAACTCTACTGGGATTCCGCCTCCTGCTGCTACTCCAAGTTTCGCTGCGTCTGCTATGCTTCTTAAGTGAAAGTGTCCTGGAACGATTTCGTTAAATGAGTTTACTACTCCTATTAGTGGTTTTCTTCCGATGTCTTTTTCTAGTTTTCCTGTTGCATATAGTAGTGATCTTGCTTCGATTCTTTCTGGTCCTTGATAAACCTTTTGACTGTTCATTTGTTTTTTCATATTAACCTCCTAAAATTTTATCTTTTAATTTCTAACTAAAAATTTAAACCTATTACTCCATATACAATAGTTGCTACTATTGTCATTACTAATCCTGTACAAAACTCAAATGGTAATACTCTAAGTTTTTCTTTCATATTCATTCCTATACTACCTGCACTTGCGTGGAAGAAACTTCCGTGTGGTAGTCCGTCTAAAGTATTACTTCCTGCATGTATCATAACCGCTGCTTGTAGTGGTTTTACACCAAAGGATAGTATTGTTTCTCCAAATACTTGAGATCCAACTGTACATCCTGCTGTTCCAGATGCGGTTGCAGCCCCCATAGCTAAACCAGTAATCGGCGCTAATAAAAATCCTGATAGGCCTAGCACATCAACTATGTGTATTAACGACTCTTTTAATCCTGAGTTTGCAATTATTCCTGATAATGCTCCAGTTCCTAAAAGAAGTAGAATAACACCTGACATCATAGTTAATCCCTTTGAAGAAAATTCAACGAATTTCTTAGAATCTCCAGTAAGAATACAAGTGATTAGTCCTCCTATTGGAAGAGCTATTAGTGGGTCTATTTCAATTCCTGCAATTGGTCTAAGTGCCAATAGTAGAATAGCTACTATTGGACCTGTTATTGCCGCAAATAGACTTGGTTTTCCGAGTTCTACCTTTCCTTCTTCTTCGATGATATGAACTTCGCTTCCGATTCCTTTTTTATGTACTAACTTTGTAAGAAAGATCGTTGCGATAAATCCAAATACTGCTGGGATTATTCCTCCTAGCATTACTGTTGTAAGAGGAACTTGGAAATAATCCGATAGAGCTATTGCTTGTGGATTTGGAGACATGACATTACCAGCGTGCATTCCTCCGGACATAGCCATCATGATAACTGACTTAGAGTAATTTGTTTTTTGTGCTATTAGCATCGCAATCGGCGCAACAGTTAAAAAAGCTACATCTGCGAATACTCCAATTGCTGTCAAAATAAATGTAGATGCGATGATTGCTATTAGAGAATTTGCTTCCCCTAGTTTCTCGACAATATTTTCCGCTATGACATCTGCCGATCCGGAATTTATCAAAACTCCTGCTAGTACTCCTGCCGCCATAATTCTAAGTAGTGTAGGAGACATTCCTCCTGCTCCGCCGAACATTAATGTTACTACTTCTTTAGCGTTTACCCCTCCAACTATACCACCAATTAAAGCACCGAGTATCATTCCGTATGTTGGAGGAGCTCCCATAACTATTACTATAATGGCTATTGCCAAAGCAATCAGAGCACCTGTTGTTGAAACACTTGCCAAAACTATTCTCTCCCTTCTTAAAAGATTTTTTCGTTTTGAAAACGATTTAATTATATTTTGCCATGTCCGTTTTCATTTTGCAACCTTTACTTAGATAAATAAAAAAACCGTTTCATTTTGAAACGGTTAGATGTCATATTTTTTCATTTTTCTCCAAAGAGTTGATCGACTGATTCCTAAAATCTCACTGACCTTACTTTGGTTGTATTCTTCTTTTTCTAGTTGGTAAAGGATCACTTCTTTTTCTAACTCATCAAGAGTTATGTCTTGGTACATGCTAATGCTTTCGAAGTTTTCAAAATAGTTTAAGTAATTTTCCTTCGTTATTAAGACTCTGTTCTCTTCGAAAATAGCGTTTCGCAGAGTTTCTAACAGCTCATCGAGATTCTTCTCGAGCAAGAATTCTTCTTCAAATAATTCGTCCTGGATTTTAAGCGCCGATGTCCCATATCTTTCGTGATAGTGGCCAATGTAGTTGTTAAAGATATTTATTAAGTCTTCTCTTCTCTCTTTCGCACTTGGCACAATTATCGCTCTTTTCGAATCGATGTAGTCCAAAAGTTTAGAATTTTTATCTAGCAAGACGACGGTCATTCCTTCGTTTGTTATACTTCTACTTATTACTTCTTTTAAATCTTCATACTCTTTAATGTTTTTTATAATTATATTTCTTCTTCCAAGTTTCGAAATTTCTTCAAAACTTTTCATGTCCGCCACACTATAATCTACAAGGATTGTTTCTCTGTTATTTATTTTTATCATTTGACCAAGTATTTCGTTTAGTGTGTACTCATTGTCCTCTACTATGAATATAGGTTTATTTTCCATCGCCAGCTCTTTTGATTTTTCATTGGCTAATTTCATAGCTTCTGATTTTAAAACTGGTATAAAACCATTTTCTATTTCAAATTCATATATGCCATTCGGAAGGTTCTTCGCTTCTTCTACTCTTTTAAATTCAAATAAATAGTATTTGTCGTTCGAAATATTTGTAGAAGAAGCTCTTATTTTAATGCCATCTACTTTTGATGTGATTTCTTTATTAGGCCTAGTCATTTCTTCCAAATCATAGATGAGATTGATGCATTTTTCATAAGATACCGGTATTTTTTCAAAGTTTTCGAAGTTCGAATATATAATTTTGTTGTTTAGAATTATGCAGTAATCATTTATTGTGCTCGTTAAGAACCTAGATTTTATAAGGTCAATTTCATTGATTTTCTTAGTTTGATTTAAAATCATGATTGTATATCCAAGGAAGTTTTCCAAAGTATCATAGCTGGTTTGAAATAATACTGTTTTAAAATTCAAATCATTTGCAAGCTTTATGGCTAAATAGTCTCCGAGTATCTGTTCATAACCTTCGTCTTTTAAATTTATAAGAAGGGCGCTAATATCTAAATCATTCTTTATATAGTGGACTTTGTAATCCAAATTCAGAAGATCTATAATTTCTGCAGCTCCATCAGTTATATTTGAATAGGCAATCATTGAGGTTTTGAAATCATTGTTCTTCGCTATCAAAATACTTTTTAACAGATCATTTCCTGAAGGTTTCGCATCTATTACTGGAATGTCCATATGCTTTTTTATGAGCCTCGCCGTTCCTCCTCTTGAGATTATAGCCTCATAACCTCTATTCTTAGCTTCTAGTGCTAGTTTAAGTCCATCCTCTAGTATACCCACTCCGTAGTCGATGTCTATATTATCGTATTTTTCTATTAGTTTTTTTATTGGACTTACCATAGCATCATAGGTTGCTACTATAAATATCTTCATTTTCCACTTCCCTATGCGTCAAAAATATCCTCTAAAAATATTTTCACTATTTACTTAATAATTCTGCTCCTACAAATTTAGAGCTCTTGTAAGGATTCTTTGTTGTTCCTTCTCCTTCAGAGTATTCATACTTTATAAGTAGAAGTTCGTCTCCAAACCCTTTTCTGATGTCGGTGATTATGTTTTTCTTTTCGTTTGCAATTTTTACGAAACAGTCTTCTTTTCTATTGTATATATATTGTTCGCCTTTTTCTCTATTCATTATGGTTGGTACTAGATATTCTTCTGATACGTCTTGGGCATAGATTCCGAAATCATATAGATCTTCGTTGTCCTTTGCCACTGCTAAGTATAGTTCTTCTAGTTTAAGATCGTCGGTAAGTTTATAAAGAATAGTTCTGCTTTCTGCTGGCGCATATGCCATGATAAATCCTGTCGGTTCTGAGTCCAGTATCATTAGTCCTTCTACGTTTATCTTGGAGATTCCATTTTCGTCAAGTAGAGCATACTTTCCTTCTTCTTTTTTAAAGGTATAGCCTTTGCCTGCGATTTCTTGGTAGAATCCTCCTTCTAAAGGTTCTGAAAACTCTTTGCTTTCTATATTGTATAGAGCTGTGTAGATGCTTTCTCCATCCTTGGTTGGCATTTCAAGCGCCACATTTTTATCTGTAATCATTATTTGTCCAATGAAGACTTCTTTTTCTTTTATAAATTTCTTTATTTCTTCTGTTAGTGGAACGTCTGTAACTGTTCTATCTTTTATATTTAAGATTTTAAATCCTTCTTGTGGTTTCTTCACGTCGGCAAAGACTGCATAATTTTCTGATTTGTTTAATAGATCTGCATTTCCTAGATTCACCTTTTCTCTTTCTCCTGTTGCTAGGTTTAAGTAGAAGGTTTCTTCTCCTTTGGTTGCTAGAACTGTTTTGTCTTCTAGGTATTTTATTACGAATACTTTTTCCATCTCTTTTTCTGATACTTCTATGTACTCGTTTTTAAAACCCATGTCATCAATTGTCTTTATAGCTTTCTTATAGGTTTGAATTCCTTTTTCTGTTTCTATTGTTGTAGATTTTACTTGATGTGATGTGTTTTTATTGCCGCATGCTGTCATAAATAGCATTAGAGCTGCAAGCACAATTATCTTTATGTTTGTTTTTTTCATTAGTCTTCCTCTTTGCTTATTAGTTTTTCAAATTCATCGTAGATTTTTCTTTCGAAGCTGTCCATGTAGCTAAGAGCCTTTTTTTCTAGCTCCTCTGGAATGCCGTAGTATGCTTCTGCTATTGAGCCTACTATTGCCGCCAAGGTGTCCGAGTCGCCTCCTATGGAGATGGCTGTTCTTATTGCGTCTTCGAAATCTTCTGATTCTAAGAAGATATATATCGCTTCTGGTACTGTGCCTTGGCAGGTTTCGTCGAAACCGTAGCTTCTTACCAGGTCTTCGTAATTAAAGTCTAGGCTATAATATTTTTCCATTTCAGCTTTTATTTCTTCTCTGCTGCATTTATTTCTCGCCATAAATATTGCTACTGCTGTCGCTTCTGCTCCCTTTATGCCTTCTTCGTGGTTGTGGGAGACCTTTGTCACTTCTCTTGAGAGAAATTTAACTTCTTCTATATTTTTTCCAATATACGCCACTGGGCTTACTCTCATGGCAGATCCATTTCCAAATGAATTGTAGGCAATTGGCTCCTCTAGCCAGTATCTAAATCTGGTTCCGTAGCTCATATGCGGATATTTGTTTCCGATTTCAACCATTCTTAGGATTGCATTCGCTTCCAGTTCTGTCTTTGGATTTATTTCGCTTCCAAATTTATTTTGTATTAATTTTAATTTTTCTTCTGAGATTTCTCTAGATAGATTTTTAAATCCGCGTTCATTTCCTGTTTTTAATGTGTCCATTAGCGCTTTCGCCACTGCCAAGGTCATGACAGAGTCGTCTGTTAGCTCCATATTTTCTTGGAAAAATTCAAATTCTTTGGTCTTTATATTGTCAAATTCGTAGATTGATCCGACTATATCGCCTATGATTGCTCCTAACATACTTCCTCCTATTTTATTATTTCTAAGAGTTCATCTATGCTGTCTATTCTGTAGCTTGCGTCATTTCCTTCTTCTGGTTTTCCATATCCGTAGTTGCAGAAGATGGTGGTCATGTTGTTTTTCTTTCCGCCAACCATGTCGAAGAATCTATCTCCTACTATTGAGTATGGCGCTGGATAATCATTCATTACAGATTTTAGTATTTCTTCTTTTGGAAGTTCGTTATACATTTCAGAGGTCAAAAATCCGTCGAAAAATCTCTCCAATTTATAAGTTTCTTTCACCTTTTCATAGTATCTATTTCTTGCGTTAGAAATATAAACCAAGGTGTAGCCTCTCTTTTTAAGCTCCATTAGCGTTTCTTCTGTCTTTGGATATAGCCTTCCCAAGCCTCTATTAAGGTTTAAGTTCATCTCTCTTCCAACTATGCTAGAGACGTAGTGAATGGTTTCAGGATCATTTCCTCCCATGACCATCTTCCACATATCGTCGGCGTTATATCCTAGATAGGTGTGGTAGAGTTCTCTTTCTAAGCCTTTGTGTGGTATTTTATGTTCATCTAAGTATTCTTTTGCCTTATCCAGTGCTGGACCATAGATGTACATGGTCTCATGGATGGTGCCGTCAAAATCAAAAAATATCGTTCCCTTTTTCATTTATCTCCTTTAAAATCTATTTCAAATTATTATATTCTTATTTATAAAATTTATTATTATCCCAAATCCAAAAAATTAAGTTGTCTTAGTGCTTCAAACAAAATTATATTTGCAGAGTTTGCAAGATTTAGACTCCTTCCGAAATCTTTTAGCATCGGTATTTTTATCGCCTTGTCATAGTCTCCAAAGATCATTTCTTCTGGTAATCCTCTCGTCTCTGGTCCAAACATGATGAAGTCTTCGTCTTTAAATTCCACTTCTGTGTAGAGTTTCTTTGCCTTTGTCGTCGCCATAAAGAATCTTCTTTCTGGATATTTTGCGTATAGTTCATCTATATTTTTGTAGATACTTATGTCCACCAAGTCCCAATAGTCAAGACCTGCTCTCTTTAAATGTTTGTCGTCTATTGTAAATCCAAGTGGTTCTATAAGATGGAGCCTGCTGTGGGTCAGTCCACAAGTTCTCGCTATGGCTCCTGTATTCCAGTGGATTTCTGGTTCGTATAATACTATGTTTAGTGACATTTTTCCTCCAATATTTCGATTGCACATTTCACTCCGTCAATGGCGGAACTTATGATTCCTCCTGCATATCCTGCGCCTTCGCCGATTGGATATACATTTTCTATTGACGATTTCATGTTTTCATCTCTTACCATTCTAACGGGACTTGAGGTTCTCGTTTCACATCCTGTTAAGACTGCTCCGTCTAAGAATCCTTCCATCTTTCTGTCCATTTCAATAAGTCCTTCGCGAATTGCTTCACCTAGATCCTTTGGATAAATTTCCCAAAGGTTTTCTATTTTTACTCCCGGGCTGTAACTTGGTTTTATCTCACCAAATTCTTTAGTCTCTCTTCTTTCTACAAAGTCTTTTGCAAGCATGGCTGGTGCGATGTAGCTTCCTCCACCAAGTTCGTAGGTCTTCTTTTCAATCTCTCTTTGAAAATACATCCCGTCAAGATTTCCATCTCCGTAGTCCTTTTCGTCAATGGTCACAACCACAGCAGAATTTCCATTTTGAAGATCTCTTGCGTGGTAGCTCATTCCGTTTACCACTACAGTATTCTCTTCGCTCATTGCAGGAACCACCATTCCTCCAGGGCACATGCAAAATGTGTAGATGGATCTATCGCCTGACTTAGCCTTAAGGGCATAAGACGCCCTTGGCAGATCTTTGTAATGCTCTTTGTACTGAGTTTTATCTATATATTCTTGTAGATGCTCGATTCTAAATCCAACTGCAAATGGTTTGGATTTCATGTTGATTTCTCCGTTCAAGTACTGAAAAGTATCCCTTGCAGAGTTTCCCAAGGCAAGGACGATGTAGTCGCTTAAATAAGTATCCTTCGTAGTCTTTATGCCTACTGCCTTCTTGTCGCCAGTTTCTTCGTAGATAAATTCTTCAAACTTTTCGTTGTAGAAAAATTTAACCCCTATGGACTCCATGTACTCCCTCATATTTATGATTACTTGTCTTAGGACATCGGTGCCTGCGTGGGGCATCTTTTCGTAGAGAATATCTTCCGGTGCGCCGTGTTTAACCAGCACATCGAAGACGTAATGACTCCTCTTGTCCTTTGAACGGGAGGTTAGCTTGCCATCTGAAAAGGTTCCTGCTCCTCCTTCTCCAAATTGGATATTGGAATCGACATTTAAAATTCCATCCTCCATAAGCCTTTCAACTTCTTCTGATCTTACCTCTATAGGACTTCCTCTCTCAATTACATTTACCTTTGCTCCATGTTCAGCGAGAAAATAAGCAGCGAATAGTCCTGCAGGACCTGCTCCCACCACGGTTACAGTCTTTCCACTTCCATCAGCTTTGGTCTCAAAGGTCTCCTCATGAAATTCATCCCAGTCGAGGCCTTTTAATTTTATTCTGTCGCCTTCTACAAGAACTTGGTAGTTGTGGTAGACTTCCCGTCTTGCATCTATTGAGTGTTTATATATTTTGTAGGTGAAGTTTTTCGATTTCAGTTTCTTCTCAAGGACTTCTCTTAACTCTTCACCTATATTTACTTTTATATTTCTTATTAATATCATATTGAAACCATCTTCATCGTTTCGTATAGTTTTTTGTTGAATTTATTCTTCTTTCTAAGGGCAGTTTCTATAGATTCTGCAAAAATCCTACCGCCCCTTATGCCTATCGCAACTGATTTATCTTCACTTAGACTTTCTACCGCGAGAACCCCCATGGATGTTGCCATGATGCGATCGACTGGACTTGGACTTCCTCCCCTTTGGATATAACCAAGGATTGTGACCCTAGTTTCTATTCCAGTCAAGCTCTGTAAATCCTCTGCAACCTTGTGGCCTTCTCCAGCTCCTTCAGCAACTAGGATGATGTGGTGTCTCTTGCCTCGATTTTTACCCATGAGCATCTTCTTTGCAATTTCATCTAAATCAGCTTCCATCTCCGGCACGATTATGGATTCAGCTCCACCTGAGATTCCTGCATAGAGGGCAAGATCGCCACAGCTTCTTCCCATTACTTCAACCACATTCGCCCTGCCATGGGCTTCTGTCGTATCTCTTATCTTTGAGATTGCGTCGGTTATAGTTTCAACTGCTGTATAAAATCCAATGGTCGATTCAGTATATCCCATATCGTTATCGATTGTGCAAGGAATCACTGCGGTGTTAATACCATGGTCTCGAAGGGTCAATGCTCCCTTTGCACTTCCATCTCCACCTAGAACCACGACCTTATCTATATTATAAACTTGTAGTATTTTAACCGCTTCCTCTTGACCTTCCTTTGTTTCAAATCTCTTTGAACGAGAAGTGCCAAGAAAAGTTCCTCCCTTTTGGATAATGTCCGCCACAGAAGATAGATTTAGCTTTTCAATCTTTCCTTCAATCAATCCTTCGAAGCCACCGTAGATTCCATAGACATCCATTCCTTTGTAAATGGAGGCTCTTACCACGGCACGTATGGCTGCGTTCATTCCAGGCGCGTCTCCACCGGAAGTCATAACTGCTATATTCATTAAACACCTACTTTACTATAAACTTGTTTGGATCATTGTCGATTAGAGGAAGCACTTCGTACTTCAGCTCTTCAACTCTTTCCAAATCAATGTATAAATCTCTAATTATTTTAAAAGGGGTCTTCTTATTTTCATCATAAATTATTATTGGATTATTTCCCCTGTACCTTCTGAAAATTCCCGTAAGGGCACGATTCATTCCTTCGTCGAAGTCCTTGACAGCGATATAAAGAGTTCTGTTGTCTGATTCTTTTACAGGTGTGATGGTGTTTACAAGTATCTTTGGATCTTCCACCTCAGACGCACTTATCGTTCCAGTTACAGAGATAACCTCTTCCTCTTCCACAAGTTTTCCGTAATTTTGGAATACATTTGGAAATACGATAAGCTCAATGGTGCCGAAGAAATCCTCCAATGTGGCGAAGCACATCATCTTGTTGTTCTTCGTTATTAGATTTCTCTTCTGTTTTATTATTCCAGATATCTTTACATTCTGTCCGTTTTTCGGATCTTCGAAAATCTTTGAAGTGTTGGTGCTGCTACTGCTTTCAATGGCGTTTCTATATGGATTTAAAGGATGACCGCTGGCATATATGCCAAGCATTTCGTATTCCATATTGAGTTTTACCTTTTCATCGAAATCCTTTAAGTTTGGCAGCTCATCTTCGTCTGTCTTTTCATTAAACATTGAAAACTGCCCTTTTACATTGTTCTTTATTCCAGATTGGATCGATTCCAATATCCTTTCATAGACAGCAAGGTACTTTGCACGATTTCCAGGTAGGAAGTCAAACGCTCCAGCCTTTATAAGTGATTCAAGAGCCCTCTTATTTATTGCTGATGGATTTACTTCAACAACCCTTCTTATAAAATCGGTCATCGAAGTGAACTTCTTTTGTTTTCTAGCTTCTACAATTGCATCGATGAAGTTGTCTCCAACATTTTTTACAGCCTTTAATCCAAATCTAACTGCGTCTTTTTCCACGGTAAATTTATTTTTAGATTCATTTACAGAAGGTGGAAGAAGTTTTATATTTAACCTTTTTAACTCTTCTGCATAGAGGGCAACTTGTTTAGGCGAGTTCATAAAAGAACTTATTTGTGACGCCATAAACTCCTTTGGGTAGTATCTCTTTAAAAACGCCGTTCTATATGCAACTACAGAATATGCCACTGAGTGGGATTTGTTGAAGGCATAGTTTGCAAAATCTATCATCAAATCATAGATTTCGTTGGCGCTCTTTTCGTCGACACCATTAGCAAGTGCGCCCTTTATGAGCACCTTGCCATCTTCATCTTTTAATCCGTAGATGAAATTATTTCTTTCCTCTTCCATGACGGACATCTTCTTTTTACTCATGGCACGTCTTACAAGGTCCGCCCTGCCAAGACTGTATCCTCCAATCTGCTGCACTATTTGCATAACCTGTTCTTGGTAGACTATACAGCCGTAGGTTACGTTTAGAATCGGCTCCAGTGAAGGATGGATGTAGGAAATCTTAGACGGATCGTGTTTTGATTCTATAAATCTTGGTATTTGAGACATAGGTCCCGGCCTAAATAATGCGTTTGCCGCTACCAAATCCTCGAATGCGTCAGCCTTTAGTTCTTTTAAGAATGCCCTCATCCCTGAAGATTCAAATTGGAAAATACCAAGGGTGTTTGCGTATTTAAAAAGTTCTATGACTTCAGGGTCGTCAAAGCCTTGGTCATTAAAATCTATTTCAACTCCGTAATTTTCTCTTACCATGTTCACTGCATCACGGATAACGGTTAAAGTTCTAAGTCCTAAGAAGTCCATCTTAAGTAGTCCAAGCTCCTCAAGCTCAGTCATATTAAACTGGGTTAGAAGCTGTTCGTCAGTCCTTGCAAGAGGTACATAGTCGGTTACATCCCTGTTTGAAATTACAACTCCAGCAGCGTGGGTGGACATATGTCTTGGCAGTCCTTCCACCTTTAGAGCCGTTTCTATAATCGCCTTTACCTGTGGGTCATCTCTCATTGCATTTCGAAGTTCCTCGGACATCTCTAAGGCTCTTTTGATGGTTATATTTAATTCTTGTGGAATCATCTTGGCAACTTGGTCCACCTTTGAGTAGGAAATATCCATGACCCTCCCCACGTCTCTTATGGCTCCTCTAGCCGCCATGGTTCCAAAGGTGGCTATCTGCGCCACATGATCCTTGCCATACTTTCTATTTACATACTCAATAACTTCTTCACGTCTTTCGTAGCAGAAGTCAATATCTATATCTGGCATGGAAACTCTCTCAGGATTTAAAAATCTTTCGAATAGAAGATCAAATCTAAGAGGATCCACGTCTATTATTCCAAGTCCATAGGAAATTATTGATCCAGCTGCAGAACCTCTACCTGGACCGACCATAATTCCATTTTCTTTTGCATAATTTATAAAGTCCCAAACGATTAAAAAGTAGTCCGTGTAGCCCATGGAGACGATGGTTTCAAGTTCAAAATTAAACCTCTCCATGATTTTTTCGTCTAGGTTTTCGTATTTTTCTCTAAGCCCTTTAAGTGCAAGCTCCTTTAGATATTCGTCGTTGGTATATCCTTCTGGCACGTCGAACTTAGGTAGATGGTAGTTGTGAAACTCAATAGTTACATTGCATCTCTTTGCAATTTCGTAAGTGTTTTCTATCGCATCTATAAAGTCAGGAAGAGCCTCCTTCATTTCTTCTTCGCTCTTTAGATAAAACTCATCTGAAGGAAACTTCATTCTCTTTTCATCTGATAGGATCGTTCCCGTTTGGATGCAGAGAAGCACATCGTGAGCATTTGCATCGGATTTTTCTAAATAGTGAACGTCATTTGTCGCAACCAGAGGAATCCCAAGCTCTCTATTTAAATTTCTAATGTGTATATTCGTTTCAAGCTGTTCCCTTATTCCATGATTTTGAACTTCTAGGAAGAAATTCCCTTCGCCAAAAATATCTTTGTATTCGAGGGCAGCTTCCCTTGCAGCTTCGAAGTCCCTGTCAAGAATCTTTCTTTGCACTTCACCTTGAAGACAGGCAGAAAGGGCGATGATACCTTCGCTATACTTTTTAAGAACATTCTTATCCACCCGAGGTTTGTAGTAGAATCCGTCCACCCAGCCTTTGGAAACAATCTTCATAAGATTTTCGTATCCCTTATTATTTTCCGCGAGCAAGATGAGATGGTACCTCTTGGAAGTTTTGTCCTTGACATTTAAATCGGTAGAAGAAACATAGACCTCACAACCCATGATGGGTTTTACTCCTTCATCCATGCAAGCCTTATAAAATTGTATCGCTCCAAACATATTTCCATGGTCTGTAATGGCAATAGAATCCATGCCGAGTTCCTTTACCCTCTTAGGCAATTCCTTGATCCTAGTAGAACCATCAAGCAGACTATATTCAGTATGTACGTGTAAATGTGTAAACATAAACTCCCTCTTTGCTCCTTTGTTACTTATATTATATAAAAACAAGTATATAAAGACAAAGATTTCTTATTAAAGAAGAAATATCTAAAAATCCTAAATAAAAAAAGAGCTTGTCAAAAGCTCTTAAGAAATAATAAATTTACTACTTATTAAATTTTCAAGGCTCTCCATAGCTTCTTCTTCATCTGAGCCTTCTGTCTTGATCGTGATCTCTTCACCTTCAAAAGCACCAAGTGACATGATTCCTATAATGCTCTTGCCGTTGACCTCTTCACCTTCTAATGAAAGTGTAATCTCAGATTGAAATCTATTGGCAGTTCTCACAAAAAGTGCAGCTGCTCTGGCGTGAAGTCCCTCTTCATTTGTAAGTACCAAAGTCTTAGTCACCATCATTTCCCCTCCTTAAATCATCTGCAATACTACGTATTTTTTTCATCCGATGGTTGACACCGCTCTTTCCAACCTTTGGGTCAAGAAGCTCACCTAAATCTTTAAGCGAAGCATTCCTATTTACAAGCCTAAGTTTCGCAAGCTCATAAAGAGGCTCGGGAAGAGACTCAAGGCCAATCATAGAGTCAATATACATGATGTCATTTACCTGCTCAATAGATGAATTTACTATCTTTTCTAAATTTGCAGTTTCGCAGTTAACCATTCTATTTACATTATTTCTAGTTTCTTTCATCGCCCGGACATTTTCAAACTCCAAGACACTTCCATTTGCGCCTATGACAGTAAGCGCATCTGAAATCATCTCCGCTCCCTTTATGTAGAAGATGAATTTATCAGATCTTTCAATGATGTTGCCAGAAATTTGATAATCCAAAAGAATGTTTTTTAAAAATTCTGCAGCGTCTCTATTTGAAAACACCACTTCAAAGTGGTAACCTCGCCGCGGATTAGTAACAGATCCGGCTCCTAAAAAGCAACCCCTTACAAAAGCCTGTTTTGCTTTTGCATCATCTAAGTTCGGAGAAATCTCACTATAAATAGAAATTTCATCCTCACTAAAACAGAATTTCAAAAGTTTTTTAGTAGCATCCTCGTCATTTAAACTAATTGTGTAGATATTTCTTTTAAGTTTAACATTCTTCCTTGCAGTGGCATTTACATCTTCAGAATAAAAAGTCTTCAGATGGGTAAAAATTCTCCTCGCCACCGATGCGTTTTCAGTGCTAAAGCTCACTACAAGTCCACCCTTTACAATGGAAATAGATCCACAGGTACTAATAAGACCACAAAGTTCAGCGTCGACGATGGATTTGTCCCTAGCGACTATCTTTGCAGCTTCATTTTTAACACTCATAGAAAAACTCATAGAACACCTCAATATAAACTAATACCATTATACAGAACATTTACCTAAAATTAAAGCCTTTTTAACAATTTAACAAAAATTTTGAAAAGGTTTTTATAAATGATAAAAAAACCAAAAATTAAATTCTTTATGAATCTATCAAATAATTTAATATAAAAATATGACCTAGATCACATTTTTCAAAAAATGTGACAATGTTTGCAACCTTTTGGTCTTCATATCGAATTCTATTTCTAGTATAATAAAATTAATAATAGTTTACAGTTTGTTAAGAAAGCTATACATTGCCAAAAAATTTTAATACTCGCTTTATTTTTGATTTCAAATTAGATTTAAGCTAAATGTTTAAATAAAAACTTATAAAGGAGAGTTACTTATGAAGTTATTAAAAAAAGTCATCCCTCTATTACTAATCTCATTATTAATAGTCGGATGCTCAAAACAAGAAAAAAAAGAAGCCTCTAACGAAACCGCTAAGGAGAAGTCCACTGTAGAGGTTAAAAGCAAAATTTTAACCAAAGACATTACTATATCTAAAGAATTTTTAGATCTAGCTGAAATTGAAAATCCACAAGAATCGATAGATGAATTGGTAAAAAATAATGTTATTAAGAGTGGTAAAGTAAATTCTGATGGGTCAGTAACTTATACTATGACTCCATCTCAGCATAAAGATTACATGAAATCTTTAAAAGACAGCTTTGATGAATCTAACCAAGATTTAATTAATGACTCCAGTAATTCAATTACGGATATAAAATATAACGAAAACTTATCTAAGTTTGATGTTTATGTAGACCCTAACTCTTATACTGATTTTGATTCTTTTTTGTCTCTTGGATTTTATTTACAAGGCGGATTTTATAGAATGTTCAATGGAGACAAAGATGCAAGTGTAATCGTAAATTTCATAAATAAAGATACTAATGAAATTTTAAATACAGCAGACTCTTCTGAGCTTTTAAATTCAGATTCAAACTCAACTTCTTCTAAAGAAATTGATGTTAAAGTCGAAGAATTGCCATATACTATTCTAGAACAAGAACCAGATTCTCTAGGAAATGTATATGGAAAAGCAACATTCAAGAATAATTCAAAATATCCTATAAAGTATTTTGAATTTTCCGGAGTAAAACCTACTGTAAATGAAACTACGTATTTTATGTGTACAGATACTGTAATGCCTGGAGAAACCTCTTCAAACTTCGAAGCATCCTATGAAAATGGAACAGTTATAACAAAAATTTCCTATACCTATGTAAAGGATGGGCAAGATATTCACGTTGAATATGACGTTAAGTTAGATTCATATGACAGTTATTAATCCGTATCTCTAACGAATTATATACATTTAAATAAAACGATAGCAATATTAAAAAGTTTTTAAAGTCCTTCAATGATGAAAATATTTCATCGTTGTAGGGCTTTTTTATTTTTATATTTTAGTTAATAATATTTTTCAAAATATTTTGGTTCTCTCAATCATTTCTAGTATAATACCAGTGGAGGAATTTTAATGAATATAAATAGAAATGATTTAATAGATATTTTAAAGGAAGAAGAAATCGACGAAAGTCTTCTTAAGGAAGTCGACGATTTTAGAAGTTTTTACAAGCTTGAAGATGATGTTCTTGATCGTGTGGCAAGCCCTAGGTTTATCTACTACGGTAGCGACGTTTGGAACAAGGCGATTACTGCAATTCTCTCAGGATTTCACATTCTCTTATCTGGACCAAAGGCTACTGGAAAGAACGTCCTTTCTGAAAATTTAAGTCTGCTTTTTAACAGACCTATGTGGACTGTGTCCCTAAACGTAAATACAGACGCGGAAAGTTTAATCGGATCAGATACTTTTAAATCTGGAGAGGTTACTCTTAAGAAGGGACCTGTGTACGAATGTGCTGAGTTCGGTGGATTTGGAATCTTAGACGAAATAAATATGGCGAAGAACGAAACTCTTTCCGTTATCCACTCCGCCCTAGATTATAGAAGGGTCATCGACGTGCCAGGATATAATCGTTTGAAGCTCCACGAAGCTACGAGATTTATCGCAACTATGAACCATGGTTACATTGGTACGAGAGATCTAAACGAAGCATTGGTTTCAAGATTTCTAGTTATTAATATGCCGACCATCGAAAAGAAATATTTGAAGAAGATTTTGAAGGTTGAAGGCGGACTTAAGGACGAATATGTAGAATTATTCTCCCAATTCTTCGAAGATCTCGAGGAAAAATCTCTAAATTCAGAGATCAGTTCCAAGTCCATTGACCTTAGAGGACTTATCTCTGCTTTGGAACTTATGAAGCGTGGACTTAGCATCAAGAGTTCTCTCGAAATGGGACTTATGGATAAATCCTTCGACTCCTACGAAAAAGAAATCGTAATGGACGTATATCGCACATTGTTTAGCGAAAGTATTAATCCTGGTGATATCTTTGTTAGATAAGATAAGAAGACAGAACCTTGTGTGGACCGTGTCGGAGGACTATCTGGCAGAAGGTTTTGAAATCTTCGAGAGGGATAGTTTTTACGAGGTTTCTCTTATCGCCTACGCCTACAAGGTCTATGATTTTAAAACTTTTATAGATTTTGCAAAGGAAAATATTTTAAATCTCACCAATAGATTCGACATCATGACCATCGTCTTTCTTATTTTGGAAGAGAATTTAAAGGATGAGCTTCTAATAAAAAGACCGGGGCTTAAATCTTATAGAAAAGATTTTAAATCCGCGTCAATTCGTAAAAATCCAAAGAGTTTCGTAGATGAAATCCTAAAATGGTACTACGAAACAGAGGACGGCTCCTATCCAAGGACTCACGAAAATATTGTAGAGATCTTAAAGAAGATTCGCACAGTAAAAGTTAAAAATATTCTCGATTTAATAGATATGCTTCTTGGTATTTTTAAATCCTACTTCCACGCGGAAAATTCTACTTCCATAGAAAAGATGGAAGAGATCGTAGAAAAAGCGAAGAAAAATCCGGAAATTTTAAAATCCAAACCTAAGTCAAAGAATTATTTGGAAGATTTCCAACTGGAAAAATATACCATTATGAGTTCCGAATTCTTCGAAGAGTCCTACGAAAATCTAAAGGTGGTTATGGAGACTGTGGAGGGCGAAACCGGCGAAACCGACTTTGAAAAGACTGTAGAAAAGCATTTTGGCAAAAATATTTTATCGAAGACAGACGCCCATATTTTGGAAAGCCAAGTATGTACCGGCATCCACAGAGGAATCAAGATACACATGACCAAGGGCGATTTCCCAAATGAAAGCTACTACAAAAGTCTAATCGACGAGCAAAAGTCTTCCAACAGAGAGTTTTATGAAAAAAATCATCTTACCTACAAGAGAGGAATCACAACTCTAAAGGAGACCATCAAGAATTCTCTTTTGAAAGAGTCTGAGCATTATAAGATAATTTCAAACTCCGGAGAAGTGGTTCCATCGAAACTTTGGAAGATAGATAGAACTAGCGACAATCGGGTATTTAAAAAGGAATTTTTAAACGACTACGGCGAACTTCGTGTTGATATCCTTTTAGATTCGTCCGCATCTCAACACGAAAGAGCATCTGAAGTTGCGACCCAAGGATATATAATTGCCGAGGCACTTTCCGAATTAAATGTAAAGACTCGGGTGGTCGGATTTAACAATCTCTTTAACTACATGGTTTTACATGTGTTTCGTGATTACGAGGACTCCTCTTACAAGAACTCAGAAATCTTTAAATACTATCCTTCCGGCTCAAACAGAGACGGTCTTGCCATAAAGACAATGATTCATCTGATGAAAAAATCTTCTGCAGAGAGAAAGATACTGATCGTTCTTTCCGACGGCAAGCCAAATGACGAAGTAAATATTGCAAGCTTCGGTAAGAAGAAACTAGAAGCAGAAGACTATATTGGAAATATTGCCATCTATGACACTGCAATGGAAGTTATGAATGCAAAGAATATCGGCATCAATGTCCTCGGTGTGTTCACAGGAGAGTTAGAAGATCTAAATAGCGAAAAGATCATCTACGGAAGCGACTTCGCTTATATTACAAAGATGAGTAGATTCTCTCAAATCGTCGGACTATTCTTTAAATCCGTGGCAAGTAAACTTGAATAAAAATTTAATTCAAATTAGAAAAAATCTAATCATAACCACCCGTAAAACGGGTGGTTTGATCACGGGCTATAAGCCCGAGTGATACCAACCAGCGTCTCAAGGCGCTGGTTTTCACTTTGTTCAAA
>QWCK01004846.1_pt1 | contig 20302 bp, 18 predicted proteins | sample 1972571 | NCBI WGS metagenome assembly QWCK01 (sample SAMN09866710, study PRJNA288562) | Human gut metagenome isolate term2_stool, whole genome shotgun sequencing... | isolation source: gut | host: Homo sapiens | place: USA: California
GGAGAGCAGAAACAGCACGGTATCCTCCGCTGTCAGCCCCTGCACCAGCTCCAATGCCTTCTCGGTGGCCGCAAAGCTGTTCTCGTCCGGCACCGGATGACCCGCTTCATAACAATTTACGCCCAGGATCTCGCCCTTGACATGCTCGTATTTGGTCACGACCACGCCGCCGTCCACACGGCCCAGCGCTTCCACTGCCGCGTGTGCCATCTGCCATGCGGCCTTGCCCGCTGCGACCAGCAGCACCCTGCCGCCCTTGGGCGCAAAGGCTTTCAGCGCGCGGCGGACAGCTTCGTCCGGCAGGACGGCGTTCAGGCTGGATGCGATGATGGCATCGGCATCCTTTCGCAGAGTCAGATTCATGAAACAGACCTCCTTGTGGGGTATGATCTACAGCAGACCGGCTTCGGGCATGGTTTTTCCAAAGCCCCGCTTGGCCGGGCCGTCCGGGAGCATTCCACCAAAACCGGGTCTTATGAAATTCTACTTTTTGCGCGGCAGCCTACAGCAACGTCGTTCTTCCGTTTTTCTGCTCCGCCTTCATGGCAAACCGTACTGCATCACGGCCTGTCATTGGGTCCACGATGCCAATGGTCAGATGTTTTGGGCTGCGACGCTTCCACCCTCCGCTGAGCAGCTCCTGTGCATCCGCCCCTTCCAGTTTGACCGATGCTTTTTGGCTATCCCCCGGCATCAGCTTTGGCAGGGACAGCGGCAGACGCGCCGTGTGCAACGTGCTGCCTGCTGCATCCTCCACATAAAGATTCACGGGCCACTCCCAGTAGAATGGTGCCGCGCCCTCGTTTGCCACAGTCAGCTCTGCGCAAATGCCGTCTGCACAGGGAGTCAGCTTCAACTCTGTTACCCGGAGCCGATAGCCCAGCTGCTTCAGCACGGCATTATATCCTTTCGCATACTTTACCGATGCCGTTTTGGGGCCGATAAAACTCATGTGCGATGCCTCCAACAGGTGCAGCGTACGGGGAAGCTCCTTCCTCAGCATATCCCGCATGGAAAGGCTGCTGGTGAACTCGCCGCCCACCGGAGCATCCTGCCAGAAAGTGGGCATGGCAGAAAGAGCATGCGGCTCATCGCCATACCAGCCGCCCTCTGCGATCCATCCCAGCCACTCCATGGTGTCTTTTTCCTCGCCGGTCATATCGTTGTAAAGGCCGAGGCCCTGTTCTGCCGCAAAGCGGAACGGCCTGCGCATCAGCAGCTTCGCCGTAGGAAAAGCCGCAAGATAATCAGCGGCATATTCGTCCCGGATCGCCTCGTCCGGCATGGGTACCAGCCCATCTTCGCTTTTGATGTGCCACTCGCCCCAGTGTCCAAGGCTGCCCAGCTCCACATAGGAAACAAAGCCATCCGTACCCAAAAACTCCGCCAGCGCATAAAGCACACGATGATGCGCAGCCCGGAACACTGCATTGGCATAGTTTGGAGAGTAGCCCTTCCCATAATCCGTGTCGTACCAGCTGCCATCCCTTGTCTGCGCATAAAGCCAGTCCGGAATATCCAGATGCGTCTCTTGTCCCGGCACATCACAGACAAAACGGAGCACCAGGTGGATCCCCTGCTCCCGCAGTGAGGCAAAGTCGTATTTTTCGCTGATCGCCTCCCACGCATACACGCCCTCTTCCGGCTCTGCCTCCCGCCATGTAAGCTCCAGATAGCGGAGCGTTGCATCGCCTGCCTCTGCGGTATCGATCATCGGGGCATAGCCGATCTGGGCATTGGGAAATGCGCTGTCGTCCGCAGCATAGGTCCTTGTCTTTGTGGTCGATGCGATCATTGCAGCTCCCATCCCCAGCAGACAGAGCCCTGCCGCCAGGATCCTTGAAATATTACCCATGATACTCCCCGTTATACTGGATGAGGGTGACATCCTGCACCCCCTTTACAGCGCGGATACGGTCTGCAAATTCCATATTGGGGTCTTTGCAGAAGACCTCTACCGCCATCTCGGTGTTTTCGCCCCGCATGGTCTTGGATTTGACTGCGTATTTGATGCGTCCCAGCGCCCGGACGATATCGTCTCCGGCCTCAGTTCCCACATAGTGGATCACCGCAATGTACACCCGGCCTTTGGCCTGCCAGTGGGAAAACAGGTAGATCATAACGATCATGACAGCCGCCGTGACCAGTCCCAGTGCATACATTCCGGCACCCGCCGTGATGCCCGTAGTGATAGACCAGAACAGATACAACAGATCCAGCGGGTCCTTGACTGCGGTGCGGAAGCGGACGATGGACAATGCACCCACCATACCAAGGGAGATGACCACGTTGGTACTGATGGCCAGTGTGACCATGCAGGTGAGCACGCACATACCCACCAGCGTAACTGCAAAGCTGCGGGAGTAGACCACGCCCGTATAGAATTTGCGGTAGACCAGATAAATGAGGATGCCCAGCACCAACGCCGCCAGCAGCGCCACGGCAAGCTTCGGCGCATCGTACTGGGTAAAGGCGTTCAGGACAGATTTTTTGATAAAGTCTTTTGTGCTCATGGTTCGTTGTAATTCCTTTTCTCTCAGGTTTCGTTCCAGTATTCAAACCCGTGCCGATAGGCGGTCTTATCGCAGCACAGCACATACTTGGAAACTGCAGTCAGCTCCTGCGCACGAGGCGGGAGGATATCCCGCACGATCTGCGGCAGATACTCTGTAAATTTGACCTCCATGACCAGTTTGCCCGGCTCCAGCACCGGCAGGGCGGGAAGCGCGGAGTCAAAAATATTCCAGCTGCCCACAGCTGCCCGGACATTCTGGTCAAATGTAACGCGCACCGTGCCGGCATCCATGATCCATGGTTCCCGGTCGTAATCCACGATGACCCGGGGACGGAGCACATTGCACACACACTCGGTATAGAACTCCTGACACAGACGGCGGGGACTGTGCAGCAGAAAGTCATAGTCTCCGGCGAGAATCGCGTCAAACTCTGCATGGGTCAAAGGTGCAGCTTCTTTATAGATGTAACTGCCGATTTTTTTCTTTCGCTCCAGCTTGATGCTGCGGTCGCTGCAATTATAAATACGGATGCGGTATTTCTTGCGCAGCAGCACACCGGCATCTTTTTCCTCGTAAGCCGTGTTCCAGTAATCGTCAAAATACAGGCTGCGGATGAAATAGCCGCCATTCGTTGCGTGGGGGTCCAGTTTGAGAACGGGGGACATCCGTGTTGTCAGTTCAGCCTTGTCCGCCCATGAGATGAGATATTTCAGCTCGTGGCGGTAAGCTTCCGTATGGCTGCGGGGCTGCGGAGCCAGCAGTTGCTCTCCCCGCTCCAGGCACCGCTGCCAGAATGCGGGCTTATTCTTCATAGGTGTCCTCCGCAATGCTGCCGTCAGGCTGGACGTAAAAACAGATCATGCCATAATGCTTGCCGGCCTCGGTAACATAATAATCAAACGCATCCTGCGTGTAACCGGATGCATTCGTTGCGCGAACCCGCAAAAAATACTGTCCGGCAGGAAGCGTATACATTGTAAGCTCTGGCAGGATCAGATCTTCCTGCCGGAAGAATACTGTGTTGAACAGATAATCTTTTGCAAGCTCGACCGTATAATGGATCTCCTCGACCTTAAAATTATAGGAAGGGTCCCAATTCAGATGTAACTGACCGTTTGCTGCCTGCGGCATGCCAATGTAAAATGGCATGGGCTTACGGTAGCTCTCCCAGTAGTAATTATAGTTTTCTTCGATCTCCGGCCAGATGCTCTTCAGAACCTCTTCGTATTCGGCGTGCGTGATGGGTACATACATCCGGTCTGGCATCTGCCAGACATACGGTTCCGTCACACCTCGGTAATGTTCCAGCATGGACTGGATACGCGTCTCATTCATGTAAGCATAAAGCTCCTTCATGGCGGCATCCAGCATATCACGGTAACTTTGTGTTTGCAGACAGCGCCGGAACAGCACATTGCCCCAGTAGTTGCTCACGCCGCGTTCCCAGCTTTCAGAGTCCGAGAACTTGATGATCTCACGTTCCCGGCGGCGAAGCATACCGTCATTGTCCCAGTCCCAGAGATACCATTTTCTGGAGTTTTGTGGGCTGTACAAATAGACATTTCGATTTTGAGTGTCTGTGTTGCCGGTCAGCAGCTGAAACGCCATCCAATAGGCGATATTTTCCTTGTCAAAATACGTTGCAAAGAGCTCATCCTCCATGGACGACGTTGCATCGTTGAGAACTTCCAGCATTTCGATCAATTTGGAGTGGTCACTGTCTCCCTTTATTTCCAGCCGCGCCTCAAATGCAGTTTGGTCATATGCAGGGTCCGTTGAGAGGCGGATAATATCTTCATAGCGCAAAAATTCAAAGGAATTGATTTTATACAGTTGGCCGTTTGGATCTGCTCCATGCGTCTTGAGAGCGGTCTTATTCAGCTGTTCGACCTGAGTATACAGCCCGTAATCTTCAAATACGCCGCTGTCGCTGTCGGTCAGGTCTTTGACGTACAAATGCACGAATTGGGTTTGAAGGCCCATCATCTGGTCGATCCCCTTAATAAGGTCATAAGCCATCTTATTACGGAAGCGCAGTCCCTCGCCCATGTGTTTGTTCAGAGCGATGGTGCGCTGACCGCGCCAGCTGCCCTTATTTTTCTTTAGTTTGATCTTATAGTTCTTTTGGCTATTTCGGCTGGAGGTCTGTCCGCGGATCTGAACCGTGGCATTTGGGGTCAGGGTATCATATCCAAGCTCTCCCACGACTGGGCCGTTCTCATCGCCTACCTGCAAAAGGCCGTTCACCTGATAGCGGGGAGTGTTCATGTACTCGTAGTCATAAACCGAATAGTGATTGATCTCTGCCCAGCTGTGGTTGGTGTTCTCGCTGTCGTTGCCCCGGCTCACGGTCAGGTACATCGTCACCACGCCGCTGTCGTCATAGACCGTATAAAGCTCCGGGTTATCCCGCAGGTGGACACTGTTGATATCCTCCAGCGGAGCCTTTTCCACCTTGTCCGCTGCTTTCTCCCCAGACGCCGCCTGTGAGCCGGCAGCGCTCTCTGTACTCCCGGCCGGCAGCACAGCACAGCCTGCGCACAGCCCGGCCAGCGCCACGCCCAGCCCCAGCACCCTGCGGCGCGGGATCAGTTTCTTATCTTCCATCTTTTCTCTCCCCTCAAGAAGCACTATGCTTTGCACGCTTCGTCGGCTTTCGCTTTTTATGTTCCAGGAACAGCCCCAGCCGGGTGAAGCGCCCGGATTTTGTTTCTGCCACAATAGGCTGCTGCCCCAACACCCGATAGGGCAGGTTGGCCGTAAAGACATCCAACCGGAACAGCGTGACCAGATAAAACAGTGCCGCCCCGATCAGAAAGCCGAATCCGTAAAATGCAGGGTCAAACGCCATGGAAAGCGCCGTAAGCCCGCTGGCAGAAACAGCAAACACAGCGGCAGCTGCGACAGCGCCTCCGTAATCCGTGAAGTAAAGCAGGATCATTAGGATGGTGTTGCCCACGGCGTAAAGGCCGTACCCCACACACAGGGTGCGGAAGTAGCCGTGCATCAGGTCGTTGAACCCAAGAGGCAGCAAAGCCAGCAGAGTGTTCTCCAGCGAAAGTACCGCCGCTGTGACGAACAGCTGTTTGAGGGCCGTGAACCGAAGCTCACGGTTCAGCACAGCCAGCATCTCTTCCTCTGCTGTGACAATATCGCCCACAACGCCGCCATCGTTGAACAGGCTGTAGTAATTCCGGTATTTGGGGTAAAAATTGACCTCCACCGACACCACAAAATTTACGCTTGTGACGAGAATGGTCAAAAACGCAATAAGGGCAGGAACATCATAGTACGGAGCCCCATAAAACAGGCCTTTGACCTGTACGCCCAACGGCCCCGCCCAGCAGATGACAAGGTGGGCAAACAACCCGATGTTGGTGCACAGCCCCGTAAAGGCCAGCGGCAGGAACGCATCCACCCAGCGCAGAAACGTCCAGGGACTCTCCTCGCTCTGCGGGAAATAGCGGTAGAGCAGCACTACATCCCAGACCATCATCAGGCCGTAACCCATGGTCACAGCAAAGAGCATTCCCTCCAGCACCGGACCGCCCAGCAGCACCACCAGCACGAACCCCAGCCCGAACGCCAGCGCAATGGCAGCCAGAAAAGAACAGAGGATGCCACGGTAGTCCTTGATGGCGGTCAGGTAGCTCATGGCGTTCCAGTTCACGATCATCTCTGCAAAAAGCCACAGGCAGAGCAGGCCCTGCAAAAGAGTTGCTCCTGAAACAAGCAGAAACAGCCCATACAGTGTGCAGCCCAGTACAAGCATCAGGCTGCTGGAGCCCCAGAACGAAGGCAGGATGGTCTGCTCCTGTTCCTCATACAGCATATCTGCCAGATACCGTGTTACCGGCATGGAAAAGAAGCTGGTGACCGTAAGGGAAAACAGCAGCGTATAGGTGATCATGCAGACCAGCAGATCCTGCTGATCCCGCGGGGCGCCCGCCCAGCTGCATAGCAGCAAAATACCAAGCTGAAGCAGAACGCCCAGCAGCATGGGGCCGGTGCAGATGATGCCCGCATAGCCGTAGGCCCGCAGGGAGGCAAACAGCCCTTTGCGGCGGAACAGCTTTTTCAATTCAAATCCAATTCCTGCCATGGTTACTCCAAGTGATATTCCTTTGCGGTTTCGTCGTACATTTTGCGGTAGTTCGCCAGCATCTGCTCGTGGTGGAAGTAAGCATCCACCCGTCTTTGGCCAATGCGCCCCATCTCTTCGCGCCGGGCACGGCTGGCACACATTTTCTCCATCGCATCGGCCAGCCCCTGACGGTACATAGGGGGTACACAGTAGCCTGCAATGCCGAACGTATCCCCCGGGGCGCCTTCCAGCAGTTCCCTGCAGCATCCCACCTCGGTGGTCACGCAGGGACGGCAGGCTGCCATGGATTCCAGCACAGAGAGCGGCTGTCCCTCCGAAATGCTGGTAAGGATGGTGAAATCCAGCTTCTGCATATACTGCACCACGTCCACACGACCTGTGAAGATCAGATTTTTGAGCTGCAATTCCTCCACCAGTGCATAGCACTCTTTCGCATAGTCCTCATCGTCCACGCCGCCCATGATGTGGAGCCGGACGTTGGGGACCCGGGAGGCCAGTTCAAAGAACGCATAGATCATGGTCTTGACGTCCTTGATGGGAGCCAGACGCATTGCAGAACCGCTCATACTGGACGCCGTTTGGGATAACGATGCACTTTTCAGCATTGCACCCCATCTCGATCTGCGTCCGGCGGGCATTATAGAACAGGCTGCTGACCCGGAACGCCCGCCGGTAGATCTCCTCTGAAAGCAGATAGAAAAACCGGATCCACCGGCTCTTGAACGATGGCACCACCCACTCTGCGCGGATGATCTCCTCCTCACGTTCGCGGGTGTAGATGCCGTGTTCCGTAAGAAGCACCGGTGCATGGTTCAGGCTGCCGCCCAGACAGGCCAGCAGACCGCCGTAGCCGGTAGAGATCGCATGGTAGACATCCGCTTTCGGCACCCGGCCCGTAAGCAGATAGAGTACCGGCAGCAGCATCGAGCGCATGGTATGGAACGCATCCGCATAGGCCACATAGGGATACTCCTTCATGCAGATGTCCGTGAACAGCTCCATGAAGTCCCGGCTCTGCAAAAAAGAGAGCGGGTGGACCCCTTTTTCCTGAAACAGACGGTACAGCACCTCCCAATCCGGTCTGCCCAGCCGTACCAGTTCCCGCAGGGCGGTGCGCTCGTCTGCGGTAAACAGGACCGGATGCTGCTCACCGTGGAGACGGAGGGCATCATCCAGAAAAACCTCCTCCACCTCTTTCACGTTGGGCGGCAGCTCATACACAAACTTTCCCCGGTCCTGCGCTTTGGCACCGATGACCCAGAGGGAGAACTCCTGCCAAGGCATAGCCTGAATATAAGCGTGCATCCATGTGGATACGCCGCCGTGGACATAGGGGTAAGACCCCTCCAGCACCAGACAGATGCGCATGGTCACGCCCCCTTCTTTTCAATGCGGACTGTGTCGGCATTGGCCTTGAGCAGATAAAGCTCTCCGGTCAGGCGGGTCAATTCGCCGCCCGTCACCTTGCCGGGAGTCCCCTCATTGGCGCGGAAGAAAAGCCACGCTTCATCGGCAAAATTTCCAAGATGAAGTATCCACGCGGTGTCGGTGCTGTCCAGCGTGACCGTCAGCTGTGCATACCGCTGGATGGCAGCAGAGCACTCGGTGCCGGTCTGCCTGCGCAGATCCGGTGCGGCGGCACTGAGCCACTTGAGGTAATCTTTCAGACCGCCCTTATAGGTTTCCCAGCCTTCCGCAGCACCGCGGTCCACATCCAGCAGATCGTCCGGGTGCATAAAGTGGGTGCTGACGTAATGCATATTCAACTCGCTCATCGCGGCCAGCCGCATATAGGTATCGCCCACCATACCGCCGGATACGATGCGGGGCTGCTCCACGATACCGTCGCTGGCCACACCGAATTCCTGCACATAGGGCAGGGACGTGCCATCCTCAAAGTAAGTGCTGGCAATGGTGCGGATCTGGGACACCTTGCTGCCCAGCACCTTCCGCCCTGCAGCGGAAAGGATGTTGGAGGGCGGCACATAGACGCTGCCCTCGGTGTTGGGGAGCACAGTCTTTTGAAAATCGATCAGTTCGTTCATCGCTGCCACAATGGCCTCCTCGCTGGGCCACTGACGGTAGCTGTAAAGATCCTTGTAATCCGTATCGGGCAGCACCAGCGGCTGATGGTTGTAGCCGTGGAAGCCCACTTCCCCGCCCTGCTGCAGCAGCAGGCTGCCATAGTATCGGAACTGCTGGGTGTCCGGCTGACGGACCGGCGTGCTTTGGGTATCGTCCTCATAGTTTTCGATCATGACACCGGTAAAGCGGATGGAATATTGCTGTGCAAGCTTTACGAGATCCGGCCACCAGACCTTGGAATAAAAGTCCGCTATGCTCATCCCGTAATCCCTGCGGATATAACTACCATCGCCGCCGGGTACCGGAGAGGGAAAATCGTCCAGATAGAACACCGCGCTGTTGATCACCGGGTAGGCAGCGGCATCGCACAGAAGGCTGAAGGACGCCGCATAGATGCCGCGCATGATTTTATCGTAGATGCCGATGTTGTCCACCACCACCCGACCGGCACCGGACTTTGTGCCCCACACCAGTGGAACGCCTTCGTCCCCCGTGCGGGCATAGACTGTGGCTTCCTCCCGGAGGCTGACGCTGAGGGAGGACTGGAATGGATCACTGAACTCATACCGCTGCCCGCCGCCCAGCATAAACTCCTCCGTGGGAACGATGCTTTCTGCGGTCTTATACTCCCACGAAGCGGACAGGACGCCGAGTTTGGGCGAAACGGCATCAAAATACGTCGTTTTCTGGGGTGTCATGGCAAACAGAACACTGCCGCCGTCCTTTACCCAGTTCATCAGGTCGATCAGGCGGTTGCCTAACGCATCCAGATCGCTCATGAGGACCACAACGGTTTTATATCGGTCAAACTCCGGGATACCTTCAAGAGAGGTTGTGTGTACATCCACAGCCTGCGTGCTCACCTTCATATCCAGCAAGATCTGAGCGAACTGCTCTTTTGCAAGGTCTGTACCTTCCTGCCCGGAATCGTAGAGCAGCAGGCAGGTGACGGGCTGGCCGAACATGGCGGTCTGTGCAGGCTCGACCTCTGTCCGGGGGAGATAATCGAGCTTGAATTTCGCTGCTTTGTATTGAATGCCGCTGCGCTCCGCAAACAGGATAGCGGCCATCGCCACGAACACGGCCCAGATGATCAGCAGCTTTTGCCAGCGGAACGCCCGCAGCCGGGAAAGGATCTCCTTTATCATTGCTGTTTCCCCTGCCAGAACCGCACGATCTCGCGGCCCCTTGCGCTGAGGTAGACCTCCTTTTCCTCGATTTGACCCAGTGTTTTCTGGATAGCCTCCCCATCTCGCAGCGCTGCTGCCAGCCGCAGGCAGAGCATCCACGGTGCCTCGCGCTGGGGCCAGCGCGCCGTAAGCTCTTCCAGCGTTTTCTCTGCGCGGTCATACTCAGCAAGACGGAGTTGCACATCTGCCAGCCTGCATTCCAGCATACAGCTGCGGCGTCCGTCAAGATTTTCCAGCCGCTTTTTCAGCAGCTGCTCCAGCTGATGGCGCTGGATCTCTGCGGCTCTGCCCTGTACGAAACCGTCTTTCAGGTAGCTTTCCAGATAGTCGCAGTATTCTTCCAGCACGGCGGCATCGTCCGGGGCAGCGGCATAGCGCTGCTCCAGCTTCTGCAATTTCAGGTCCGCCTCCTTGGTGATCTGCGACAGCGCCGTGGAAGCGTAGTGTACCACTTCGCTGTCGTTGTCCATGCGGGCCTGCTGAAGCAGGTCATAATAGCCTGCGGGGTCATCCGTCAGCACCGAGAGAATGAGCTTGCGTTTCTGCGCGGGACTGTCAACCAGCAGCGCTTCCTCCAGCGGAACGACCGTATCCTCGCCTTCATCATCCGCCACAAGGATGCTTTTGTGTATTTCTTCGTTGATGTGCAGCTTTTCAAGTGTCTGTTCCCGCAGGCACCCGCCTGTAAGGCGGCTGGAAGTGTGGAGCAGCAGCACACACAGCGGCCCCCACAGCGGCACAAGAAGCATCACCGGGGCAAAATATCCCTCCACCTCCAGTACCCGGGTCCTGGCCAGCAGCCAGATCCCCCCGCATACGGCCAGATGTACTGCCAGCAGCACAAGACCAAGCCAGAACCCGTTATGCATGCGATGCCTCCTGTTTTGCAGCGCTGATCAGCCGCAGCTGCTCATCCAGCGGCACTGCAGTGACATGAAGCCCTTTTTCACCCAGCCGCTGGGTCAGCAGCGGCAGATTTTCTTCATCGGTCTGATTCATCAGCAGGTAAATGGCGTTGTTTGTTCCAACGCCTGCTGCATCGGTACTGCGGATGGAGCGCCTCACCCGGTCGTTGATTTCGGCCCGGTTTTTGAACCTTCCCGTCACCTGCAGCAGCAGATGATGGGCCATTTTGTCTTCCTGCAGGGTGCAGGCTGTAGCCAGCTGCTCTGCAAACACAGCCGGACGCAGCAGGCAGGTGCCGGGCAGATACCAGTTTTCTCGCGCAACGCTCTCGTACTCAAAGGCTCGCACCAGTGCTGTTTCCACCAGTCCGCAGAGGATGCGGAACAGATTCTGGTAATACAGGGTCATCTGCTCTTCGCTGGCAGTATGCAGGCAGATCAGTACCACAAGGCTGCCGTTCTGCCGCACGCCTGCAGCATACATCGGACGTTCGGGGAGGAAGCCGCGATTCACCCACAGTCCTTCCTGTTCGATGGCACGGATCACATCCAGCCACTGATCCACCTCCAACGAGTATGCCGGCTCCGGCGTCATTCCGGCACTGGCGGCGGTAAGGCGGGCAAACCCCTGGTTCTTTTCCATACGGTAGATGGTAAGGCTGTGGTTTTCCAGCACGTCTTCCATGATCTGCACCGTCTTGCGGCAGATCTCCTGCGGCTGCAGCATATCCAGCTGCTGGGTCACAGCATAGATCTTGCCAAAGCTGTCCCGGCGGCCCAGGATCTGGCGGCGGAACAACCGTTTATCCTCCAGCGTATCCTGATACAGTTTCCGGGTAAATTCAAGCCGCTTACGCAGCAGCTCGTTTTCTTCCTGCACGAAACGGGCGGTCTCTGTGTTACGCAGCTGCACATAGCCGCAGGACGCTCCCACCACAAAATATACAATGAACGCCAACCAGTTGGCAGGCGCATAAAACAACAGCATCAGGGTGGTACCCTGCCGCAGATAGCCCGCTGCCAGAGAAACAGACGCCAGCACAGCAGACAGCACGCCTGCATTGAGGCCGTAGACCGTGCCGATCAGCACAACGAACATCAGCCGGAAATCGATCATCCGGAACTGCGCGTCCGTGCCTGTAATACGCACCAGCAGTTCCGTGGCCAGCCACGCGGCAGCGATCTCCGCAAGCCGCAGCAGGAGTGGGCTCCGGCGGATCTTATCCACCATTTTGCGTATAAAGCTTTTTTTCTCGGTCTTCCGGGCGCACCACGCATGATAGATTGCCGGAAGATCATCCAGAATGCTGTACCGTTGGAACCAGCCGTACCTGCGGCGGACAGCATTAGTTCTGCACGGATGCCCGTATCCTCGATACCGACGGTCAGTTCCCGGACCATGATATCGCTCAGCTGCTGCTCCGTCAGGGCGTAGCATTCCGGAGGGAGAAACGGTTCTTTGTAGTAGCCTGTAGCATGGGTGATCTTCACGCCTGCCGCCGCCGCGACCTTCTCGGTATACGCCACATTGCGCCCCATGCCGCGGTTGGTCTGGTCAATGATGCTGACCACACCACGCTCTACAAGATGACGGTATTCCGCCACCGTTGCGTCAAAATCATCCAAGCGGCAGTCGATATTGTTCTTCGGGCCGGAAAGGTCGATGGCGGTATGTTCATGTGCGTATAAAATCTTTTCAGGGATTTTCAAAAAGACTCGCCTCCTATTGCGGTTTCACAAAAGTTATCTTCCGACACCCGTCGGAAGATACTCTTCTGTTTTCACGGTTTCATCAGGCGGCCGGAGTATACAGAGACAGCAGGAACAGGACGTTTGCGATCAGGCCGACCAGAATTGCACCCAGCGGGCCGACAGCCATGGAGACCAGAGGCTTCTTGCTGCACTTATTGATGCACCAGAATGCCACGATGATGAACAGACCTGTGGTCGGCATGATGGCCTGTGCAGCCAGAACGCCGCCGATCAGCAGAGCGATATCGATGACATAGCTCATAGCGGTACGGATGTTGTCGCCGCAGCGCTTGATGCCGGGGAACTTATCCAGACCCTTTGCAATCACGTTGAGCAGCAGGATCTCAACACAGATGCAGGCTGCGCCAGCAATCAGCGCAATGATGGGGTTGGGGATGAGCAGACCAATAACAAAGACGAAGGTCATACCAGCCGGGGCATAAACGCCGGTGGTGATGGCGGTGGTAGCAACCAGAGGGATAAAGCCGATGGCACGAGCCAGAGCGGTCACGCCAGCGTTCACACGGTCGCCCTCGGCCAGCAGGCCCAGGCTGATGGGGTCGCCTGCGATGATACTCATACTGGTGCCGGCAGCGATCAGGCCGCCCATAATGGCGAGGTACGGCATATACTTGCGGATGCGGGCAACCTTGTCCGCAAAGATCTGGGTCAGCATCTCGTTGGAATTCTGGTCATTGCCTTCCTTATCCATTGCAGCAAACACCAGCATGATGATCATGCCGGCCAGAAGAGCCATACCGTCTTTATTCAGGGAGATGGTGTGCTCTGCATCCAGAGCGATCTTGCCGTAGGTCTCAACGATCTGACGGACCAGCAGGGTGACAACAGCAGTGATGCCGCCCTTGACCGCACCGAACTGCAATGCGACCGTAACCGCCGGGAAGATAGCAAAGGCCAGCGTGATGCCTGCGGAGACCTGGCCCAGACTGCCGAGGAAGTTGACCGGGAGCATATTGAACAGGTCAATGATGACCTGCAGGCCAAACAGCAGTGCCACACCGTATACTGCACCGATCACACCGGAAAGGATCAAGCCCTTCTTGGTATCCGGGCACCAGGTACCGATGATATCGGTGGTCAGCAGGATGCAGTGGATCAGAATAATGCTTGCCGCGATGGAAGTCGGCAGGCCGTAGCCGATGACCAGACCAAAACCGATGGCGAAGCTGGTCGCAGCCAGTGCTTTACGGTCCATGCGCTTTTCCAGATACTCAGGAATGACCGGACGCAGACCATCGTTGAAAACAGCAATGCTCTGGTTTGCCAAGATCGACGCCACCGCGCCAATCGCCGCGATGATGATGTATCGTAAAATGTTTTCCATGTGTAATCCTCCTTATATTTCAGAGCAGATTCAGAAGCCCAGACCTTTCAGAATGATCGGAACGACCTTTTCGATGTGCTGATCCGTAAAGCCGAAGGCTTTCTTGCCCGCCTTGACCTGAGCCAGGATCTCCTCCTCGCTCAGCATCTTACCCGGCATCGATACGGTGGCACACTGATTCATTCCAAGCAGTGCGATCGCCATTGCCAGCGCACCGCCGCCGCCCGTCTTGCACGCGCCAAAGTAATAATCAGCCTGCCCGGTCTTGACTGCCATTGCCGCCGCAATGTCATCTTTGATCTCAACCGTGGCACGATCGCCCACAACACCTTTGACAGCATCATAGACTTTCTGCTTGTCGATCTGACCGCCAACTACGATTTTCATACAAACTCTCCTTTCTACTGCGGGTCATATTTCAAATGCTGTCACACCTGTGCCAGCAGAACCCCAATGTGCATCGTAAGGAACTTCTGCTCGTTCTCCGGCAGACCGGGCAGGGTGTCCCGGACAATTTCCTGCGTTGCTTCCAGAGCCTTGGGGAAAGTAGGCTCTTCTTTTGTCTCCTCATAGACCTCCTCGTCCAGAGGTTCTACCGGCTCGCCACGCTGGATGCGGCCAAGAGCGGCACACAGATGCGTGATCATAGACGAAGCATTCTCTTCGGTCAATGTCAGATCGTATTTTTCCTGAAAATACCGGATCACATCCTGCACCTTCTGGTAATCTTCATCTGACAGCATTCCCGCCTGACGCAGGATCGATAATCTCGGTTCAAAATCCATTTCTGACATCTCCTAGCTTTTTATTCCAGTGCTTACAGCCACGCGCTGATCTTATCTGCCAGCGTCTCGGCCGGAGCTTCTGCGCCAAAGGTGTTCCACACCAGCTCGCAGATCTCGCCGCAGCAGCTATAGGGGCTGTAATACGAGGTAGAGTTGGGCTTAAACCCGACATTCTGCTTGTTCGTGAGGAAAACGACCGCCGTTTTGTTGGTCTTGTTCATCACGACATGCGTACCCGTGAAGCCCGCGTGGCCGAATGCGTCATAGTGACGGTCGCCGCGTCCCATAAAGGACGAGCCGCGCTCAAAGCCCAGACCACGGGAAGGCTTGCCGTTCTGCTCGCTGGTGAACAGATCAATGACATCCTGACGATACAGGCGGACGCCCTTGTAAATGCCGCCGTTCAGCATTGCCTGACAGAGCACCGCGAGATCCTCTGCGTCAGAATACAGACCCGCATGACCTGCAACACCGCCGTTTGCCATCCATGCGTTGCCATCGTTGCACTCGCCGACCAGCGTATAATTGCGCCAGCCATCGAATTTGCTGAAGGCATCCAGATCGGCGGTGCAATCGTAGCCGAAGCCCGGATGACCGATCTCATCGACCATAGCATACTCATACGGGTTGCCGAAAGAAGTTGCTGCAAGATCATCGGTGGTAAAGCCGTTTTTCAGCGGCAGATAGGTCGTACGCTTGAGGTTCAGCGGCTTGTAGATTTCGTTCTGAACGTACTCGTCCATATCGCGGCCCGTGATACGCTCCACGAGGAAGCCCAGCATCTGGAAACCGAGGTCGCTGTACTTTTCCTCACCGGGTGCGAACATCAATTCACAGTTGCAGATATAATCCAGCACCTTGGATTTGTCCTTATCAATGTACAGGAACATAGCTTTCCACTGCGGAAGACCCGAAGTATGGGTCAGAAGCTGATGAACGGTGACATTCTCTTTGCCATTCTTCGCAAATTCAGGGATGTAGCTTGCTACGGTCGCATCGAGGTCGATCTTTCCTTCGCTGTACAGCTTCATGATGGACTGGGTCGTGGCCATGATCTTCGTGCAGGATGCCATATCGAACATGGTGTTCATCTCCATGGGACGGGGATCATCCAGCCGAACGCCCATGTCGTTCAGCATTGCATATCCATAGGATTTTTCATAGACGATCTTACCACCGCGCGCCACAACGATGGTCGCACCAGGGAAGTAGCCCTGCCCCATGTAGTTTTCCACAATGGCATCAATGGCGGTCAGTCGCGCATCCTCCTTGACGGGCATTCCAGAGGGCTTGAAGCAGTTTTCGGCCTGTTCAGGGCTTGCGCAGCCTGCAAATGCAGCGGCGACAGTCATGGCCCCCATGGCCTTTCCGGATGCGATCATAAAGCTGCGGCGCGAGATCTTTTTCATGGGAAACTCTCCTTTTCGTCCAAAAAATTAAAACGGCTTTATCATTTCCGGAGACAAAAATATTTTATACAATATTTTGTATTTTTGTTCCAGAAGAAACATCTGCACATACTCATGCAGATGCTCTTTTCTTTTTCGCACTCCACTTAATAACGCGGAATGATTTCTCTGTTCATAACCCGTCTCTGAATGTCCGTAACATTCTGCACAGACAAGACCTTGCGTACCAACTGTGCCGTCACATTGTCGCTCTTCCGGCAGACCAGCACCGCAACCGTATCTTTTTCCTGCTCATCTAAGCAGGGCATCGGATAGTAACTCAAGCCCTCCGGCAGCATATCCGCGCTCCATACACCTGCATCAATCATACCGTTGTGCAAAAACGGTACGAGCTGACTGTAAATAATGGGAACATATTGTACAGGTTTATCAGCGAAGCAGAACCGGGTCAGCCGCTCCTGGTCTACCGAAGAGGTATCCAAACCAACTTTACATCCCTGCCAGTTCCCATCAAAATCCGGACGCACAAAGATTCGGTGCTGTTCAACATAACTACGTGCTCCAAACGCCGCCACCATCTGAATGTCTTTGCCCTGTTGTTCATAATATTCAAACGCCAGATGGCTCATCACGCAGAGGTGAAAGCGACCCTCTTCTACACAAGCCAAGCGGTATCCTGAACCGCGCATAAATGCGATCGCTCCGGTAACGCTTTTCTGGTTCAACTCTTCATACAAGCCGCTTGCCAGACCTTCATAACGCAGACCATACGGCATCGGCATCACACAGGTCAGATTTGTGTTACTGCAATACTGCGCCATCGCCAGATAATCAATGTCGGTAGCGATCGTTCCGTTCTGCCCGTGAGACTCCAACTGGATAATTCCATTCTGTTTCAGATTGTTCAGCGCGATCTGAATGTTCCCGCGTGCCATATCACATTGCTCACTCAGTTCTGTAACCGTAGGTATGCGTTCTCCCGGCTCCAAGCCTGCGAGGATCTGCGCAACCTGCAAGGTCGCAAGCCCCGATTTTTGCAGCAGACTTTTGTTCAGCATAACTTTCTTTCCTTTTTAACGCTATTTTTTCCTCGTCTCATCTGCTCTAGGAAAGGATCTCCTCTTTCAAGTTTATCTCTCCACGATTCCCCTCATTCATCTGCTCTTATGATAATACAAAATTTAGTATATTTCAATATGTACTTTTTGCCAATCATCTTCTTGTAAATTTGTTCATTCTGTCCAAAAGACAGTTTCATTTTATCTAAACTATCCCGGCATCTCCAGTCACAGGTTGGTCATAGCGGTACAAAAGGCATATCCGCTCTCGCCGAGTCGATCGTTTCAGGTCATCATATAAGAGTCGTCTTTTCTATTATGATTTGCAAAATGTACACTGGCATCAAATTATGATCGCACTTCTAATGATTTTATTTTCTGAACAGAAACCGTAATTTTCAGCAATGCAATTGCGTAGCCTGCATTGGAAAATGCAGATCAAAAAGGGTTTGGGATTTCCCAACAAGTATTTTGCTGCGCAAAATAAGCAGATGTATATACGTCTGCATTGCTTGCGGGTGCTATGAAGCCTCTCAAGGTGCTTTCCAAATTTGAAAATCATTTTGCGATCAAGACCGTCCATTTTCAAGTTTCACTTGATGCGGGCGGTTATTTTTTTGCTCAGGAAGTTTTCGAGTTTGCAACCGCAACGCTTTATTGCGCGAAAGTGACTGCTACCATTTTGGTAACCACCATATACCCATAACACCAAAGGAGGACGCCTATATCGAAGCGCGGAAACTCTTACAGCGTCCGCTACACCTACGAAGATGAGCACGGCAAGAGCTGCGACAAATGGGAGAGCTTTCCCACCAAAGAGGAGGCAACGAACCGAAAGAAGCAAATCGAACATGAACTGGCGGCTGGCACTTTCCTGATTCTGTCCTCGGTGACGGCGGCAGAGTTCCTCATGGATTGGGTGCCCAAGCAGTGCAGCAAGCACAAATAGGCACCCAAAACCTACGAATCCAACCCCTCCACCATCCAGAACCTTATCATTCCCTATATCGGCAGCATGGAGATGCAGAAGCTCAAGCCCTACCACATGGAAAACCTCTACACGACCCTGAGCAAGACACCCTGCGGTTCGTATATTGAGGGCAAGAAGCAGGAACTGACTGAAAAACAGAAGCAGCGGTTCCTTTCCGGCACGACGATCCACGAGGTTCATCGGCTGCTGGGTACAGCCTTCCAGTATGCCGTAGAGTGGGGCATCCTTGTTAAAAGCCCTGTTCTCCCGTGGACTGCCCCAAGAAGTCCACACAGGAGCGCACCATCTGGACGGTAGAGGAAATGCGAGCGGCACTGGACAGCATGGAGGACCCCATCCTGCATTTGGCAGTCCACCTTACACTGGTGGGCGCACTGTGAGAAGGCGAAATCGTAGGTCTGACCCCGGAAGACCTCGATTTTGACGCAGCAGATGGCATCGGAACGTTCCGTTGCCACCTATCAGCTGATGATCTCCTGCGGTGATGTGAAGGCCGTTCAGGGCACCACAGGACACGCCACGGCGGATATGCTGGTGAACACCTACGCTCATATCCAGCAGTCCTCCCGTGTAGAACTGGGCAAGAAGTTTGAGGAAGGTTTCTACGCCAAACAGGAAAGTCCCAGCCCGTAGGCTGTACCCGCCGAAGGCGAACCGACCATCTCTATGACTGCTCTGCTGGAACTTCTGAAGAATGCAGACCCCGAAGTAAAGGCGCAGCTCCGTCTGGCTCTGTTGACCTGATGCAAAATTTACCACGCATTTCAAGGTAATTCCAGCCTATGCAGAGGATTCCTACGAAAAAGCCGACCGTGCAAAAACCGTGCATTGACCGTGCAGCCCCCGATTTTTCGGGGTTACATAACGAAAAAGAGCGTCAAATCTTACGATTCAACGCTCTTTTATCGGTGCACCTCCAGGGACTCGAACCCTGGGCCCACTGATTAAGAGAAACCAACGTGCAACAATCGTCAATTTTTAGAATTGCATAAATTCGTTGTTTTTATCGCTTTATCGTAAATTTGCGTTTTGCATCTGCTGCATCCTTTGCACCTGTTACCCTCTCTTGCATCCGTTATCCAGCCGTTCCGGTGTGCAAAAAGTGTGCAAAAATGTGCAGAGCCAAAATCAGCCCCTTAAAGCAGGCATCGGATTTTTATGCAAAGCCGGGAAAATGGCCGGGTTCGAGCCCGATACGGCAGCTACGATATTATCTGTTTAGACCAAGCATCAAATGTACATCAACAACTACGATTCATGGCAGGGATTTGGACAATCGAACAGACATCACCTTAATATAGAAAGAGGGTTCCTTATGAACAAACTGCTTTCCTGCCGCTACAACATGGACACCAACCGGGTGGAAGCCCGGTTCGAGGATGGCACCACCGTTGCCATCGACTGCACCGCCATCGAGGACGAGTACGGCAATACTCCGACGCAGCGGGCAGAGTTGGACTGGCTGCTATACAATAAGTCTTTGGAGTATGCCCAGCTTGTGCTGAGAGGGGAGATTGAGCACTACCTGTCACTTGGCTGTGACCATGGAAGAATGGAAGATTGATTGACAAAGTTACATAACAGTTAACACAGCTTGCATTTGCCCTGCAATTTTTCAGAATGGAACGCCCCAAGGGCATCCGGTCTATATCCGGCAGATTTTTCATAAAGACAATATAAAAAAGACATTTTGTAGGAGGACACCATGGAGTATATCGGCATCCAGAAGAAAAACGGCGGTGTGGTGGAAGCCCTGCAGCAGGCCATTTTATCTGGGCAGATCCCGGCGGGCACTGAAATGACCCAGAATGAACTGGCAGAGAGTCTCGGTGTCTCTCGGATGCCGGTGCGGGAGGCCTTGATGATTCTTGAATATCAGGGGCTTATCATCCGCCTGCCCAACAATCGGATAAAAGCGGCAGATTTGACCGAAGAGACACTGCGCCAAATTCTGGCATTGGGGGCTCAGTTGGAACGGCAGGCTATGCGTGCGCTGCCACAGGATACTATGTTGGCAGGCGGCGAGATGCTGCAGCACCGTACCCTGCGGACCGTCCTGCCATATCCGCTGCATCGCAAGCTGCTGGAGAGCATCCAGGAGACCTACATTGCCTTTGCCGTGAGCGCACGTCCTACGCCGGTGAACGACCGGCTTGCCCGC
>QWCK01002856.1_pt1 | contig 20245 bp, 12 predicted proteins | sample 1972571 | NCBI WGS metagenome assembly QWCK01 (sample SAMN09866710, study PRJNA288562) | Human gut metagenome isolate term2_stool, whole genome shotgun sequencing... | isolation source: gut | host: Homo sapiens | place: USA: California
TTTACGAGGAAATTCGTCCGATTCCCTCCTTTCTCGAATATCCACGTGGAAAATCTCAAATCTCCACGTGGATATTTTTTATTTTCCACGTGGGCGTCAAAAAATTCCTCCGAAGTTTCATTTGATTCCTCCGAAGAATTTTTTATTTCCTACCTGGGAAATAAAAAATATCCACGTGGAGATTTTGAAATATCCACGTGGAAATCACTTTTCCCCGACACAGCACTGTGTCGATGTGTAGTCGGATCTAAATTATTGTAGCGAGCAGTCCCAGTTACTCAGTCGGCAGGACGGTATCTCCTGCGCCTAGCACATAGGTGAGGTGGTATGGTGCTGTCGTGATGCTACGAAGGCGGTAGCCCGTGAGGAGGGTGGGGCGGTCGTCCCCTTCGTCGGCACAGATAGTGTAACGGGTGATCGAGTCGCTCCCCTCGTCACTGCTCCAGCTGGTAGAGACGGGGGCGTCGTGTGGCGAGACAATGTAGTTGGTCGCTAGGTGTCGCTGGACCTTTGGTGGGTAGGCTTTGTAAGAAGCCTCCTTGAGTCCCCACACCGTGTAGAGCCATTCGCGAGCGGCTTGAGACTCCTCGGCTGCGAGCAGCTGATGATAGTGAGCCAGCTCAGCGGGAGACATAAACCTCGGAGCTATCTGTGGCAACTTATCACTGGCGATCTGTAGATCTACACCGATACCGTGCTGTCCCTCGCAGAGGACGAGGGCAACGTAGCTACCGCTGTGGGATAAGGAGATACTATAATCACGGTCAGGAGCATCAAGGTGGGGAGCACCCGTGGGGAGGTGCGTCAATCGCCAGGAAGTCTCTCTTGGGGTGAGCTCGTCGAGGAGCTGCTGCGTCAGCGAGCGGTAGTTAGATAGGCTGGGGGCGATGCCAGAGGGTAGCTCTGCGACGTAGAGTGTCCCTCCTAGCGGGAGGTCTAGCTGTGAGTAAGTCACGCCTGAGGCTCTGTAGGACTATCGCCCTGTGTCTCGGACGACTCTTTGGGATGCAGACGCATCTTGAGCTGCATGATACGGTGGCGGTCCATGCGCGTTACGGTGAAGTCAATGTCTGAGATCGTTATCTGCTGACCCACCTGAGGAATCTCTTGGAGCACCTCTAGGTACAAGCCCCCAACCGTATCAACCTCCTCGTAGTGTGGTGCAAAGTATTCAGGCTCTACATCTAGCAGCTTGCAGAGATCGATCAGCGACATACCCCCATCGATCAGATAGACTCCCTCGGCAAGCCGTACGTAGGGCGGATCCTCATCGTCGTACTCGTCAACGATCTCACCCACGATCTCCTCGAGGATGTCCTCGAGCGTGATCAGACCTGAGGTGCCGCCAAATTCGTCGATGACAATCGCCATGTGGATACGCTCCTGCTGCAACTCCTCCAGTAGGGTGTCGATCTTCTTATTCTCAGGTACGAAGTAAGCTTGCCGGATAATCTTTTGCCAGGGGAAGGTGTCCTCCTCGTGCATGTGAGGGAGCAGATCCTTCACATAGAGCAGCCCCTGGATCGTGTCCTGCGACCCATCGTAGACAGGCAGTCGTGAGTAGCCCGTATCGACCGCAAAGCTCAGCGTCTGGTGATAAGCCCAGTGATAGTTGACGCCGACCATATCGACACGCGGCACCATGATCTCGTCGGCCGTCTTGTGGTAAAACTTGACAATCTCATGGATCATCTCCGTCTCCTTGTTGTCCCCATTGGTAGTGAGTGCGACGGCCTCCGAGAGGTCATCGACCGAGAGTTCGTGCCCCTTCTTTGCATTAGATCCGAGGAGCTTAGAGGTTTTGATCAGACCCTTGGAGCACCAAGCGATCCCTTTGTAAAGGGCAGACACAGCGGGAGCCGTCATCCGTATGAAGGAGAGCGGGTGACGCTGAGCGTAGATCTTAGGGATGATTTCGCCAAAGAGTAGGAGCAGGAAGGTGATGAGGAGCGTCTGGATGATAAAGCCCGCAGCACGATTGGCCGAGAAGTCCCAGTGCTCCCCCACAAACCATGCGCAGAGGATCGTGATCGCCACGTTGACCGCATTATTGCCGATCAGGATGGTCGCCAGCAGTTGCTCCGAGTGTGATAGGAGTCGTAGTAGGCGCGGGTCGTTGGGGTGCTCCTGCTCTTTGATCTGCTGTACCTCTTGCGGGGTGAGCGAAAAGAAAGCCACCTCATTGCTCGACATAAAGGCGGAGCAAAGCAGTAAGACGAGGATGATCAAGAGCGGTATAGCATCTATCCAAACGATTGGATTGCTGTACACAATTCCCCCGAAAAGGCTTAATAAGAAGGCATCACCCATTGCTGCTACTATTGTGACTTATGCTGTTGCTGACCTAGCTGGTGGCGTCGCTAGGGTCAGATTGCGATACTGGTTGCTCGGCTGTGGAGCGAGTAGAGGTGCTCTCCTGACTACCGCCCTGCTTGGGACGGTTTACAAAGGTGACCTTGTCGGCCCAGATCTCCGTACGCGCCTGCGCCTGTCCCTGGCGATCGGTGTAGTTGTTGTAGCGTATCTCGCCCTCCACAAGGAGATGCGATCCCTTGCGCACCCAGCGCTCGACAAACTGCGCCAGCGTGCCAAAGATCACCACCGTGTGCCACTCTGTGCGCTCTGGTATCTGCGTGCCATCACGTCTCGTGTAGCCTGGTACAGAGGTCGCAAGGCGTAGCGTAGCTTGACAGGTACCCCGACGCGAATAGTGTACGTTGGGGTCTGCGCCTACGAAGCCTATTAGGATCGCCTTGTTGTAGTACATAGACTGAGCGGACGGGGTGACTAGGGGCAACCTTATATACGAACGCGAGAGACTTGTCTTACGTATGAGCAAGGCAAGCCCTCGATGATAGCCCTCAGGCTATATGTTAGGTTAGAAGTCTGCGCCAGGTCAGGCACTGGGAGGGGGTTACTTCTTGATAGTTGTAATCCGCTTGTTCAGGAAGATGTGTAGGAAAAATCCAGCAATCATCACGACACAGCCGATGAGATTAAACACATTTCCTCCCTTATCTAGCAGAGCGGGGACGATGAGTACGAGAGCCCCAATGAGGACTACCAGACTACCTATGGGATTGAAGTTTTTCATATACTTATGATTACTATCTAAGGTGATACTTGACAACGGAGGGTAGGGAAAGTCACCCCCATAGGGATGACACACCCTCGTACCGCAAAGGTAATACAAAATCAAGAGATAGCACACGCTCCTGCAACTTATCCGCTCGCACACATCTCACGACAACTCTCCGCTGGCTCCGCTCCCTAACTTCTAATCTCTAACCTCTAACCTCTAACTTCTAATCTCTAATCCCTCAGTTTTCCCTATATTTGTCAGAGAAAGAATAAAGCTCCCCGCACATCTGCTGCGCAGGGAGCCGCTAAGCAACTGATATGATAGACAAACAACATAAACTACTCACCCCTCACGTAACCAACGAAACGAACCAGCTCCGCAAAGTCGTACTCGGGCTGCCTCATGCGCTCGGCACGCAGCCGACACTCGAGGAGACCTACGACGCTAAGAGCTACCAAGCGGTCTTGCGGGGCGACTACCCCACGGAGCAGGCGGTGGTACGTGAGATGGAGGGCTTCCTCGCTATCCTGCAGCGCCACGGCGTGGAGGTGTATCGTCCTGAGCCGATAGAGGGGTGTAATCAGATCTTCGCGCGAGATGTCTCTTTCGTGATCGACGAGCACCTCTTTGTAGCACACATGATCCCCGACAGGAGACGAGAGGTAGATGCCTTTGCATCGATCTACGACCTCTTCGAGACGAGTAGCGTGCTGCGTCTGCCCGCCGAGGTACGTGTAGAGGGGGGCGATGTGATCCTCTATGATGACATCCTCTTCGTGGGGTGCTGCGAGCCGGGAGCTTTTGGGCAGTTCAAGACTACGAGGACCAATGATCGTGCGGTGGACTTCTTCCGTGAGTTCTTCCCGCACAAGCGCATCGTACCCGTACCACTATACAAGCATGACCAGGACCCTCTGCGTGGTGTGCTGCACCTAGACTGCGCCTTCCAGCCCGTGGGGCGTGGCTTCGCAGTCTTTTATCCCGAGGGAGTCGCTTCGCAAGAGGCGAGCGGGATCATTGGCGAGGTCTTTGGACAGGACAAGCTATTGACCATCACCGCTGAGGAGGCTGTCGAGATGCATACCAACTTCTTCTCCCTCTCTCCCGAAGAGGTCTGTGTCGAGGCGGGTGCCGAGCGTCTGCAGCGTTACCTCCGTGAGGTGGCTGGCATGACCGTCGAGGAGGTGCCTTATAGTGAGATCTCTAAGCAGGGTGGCTTGCTGCGTTGCTCCACATGTCCTCTAGAGCGAGCATGACAGATGGCAAAGGTTAAGACTATATATAAGTGTAGTGCCTGTGGTGCTACCTACAGTCGCTGGCAAGGCCAGTGCAACGAGTGCCAAGAGTGGAATACGATCGAGGAGGAGCTGGCGCAGCCAGAGACGACCTCGGGGCGCTCGACCCCAGCGCAGGAGATACAGCGCAAGCTCAAGCAGATCCATGAGGGTGCTACGTGGGACGGGCTCCACTCGGAGGAGGTGCGCCCCATACAGCAGATCGAGGGGAGCGAGGAGAGTCGAGTAAACCTGCACGACGAGGAGCTAAACCGCCTCCTCGGAGGTGGACTAGTACAAGGCTCCTTCACCTTGCTGGGTGGTGAGCCGGGTATTGGTAAGTCGACGCTAATCTTTCAGACAGTGCTGCGCTGTCCAGAGCTCAAGACGCTCTACGTATCGGGCGAGGAGAGTGCTCAGCAGCTCAAGCTGCGTGCCGACCGCATCGGCATACACTCGGAGCAGTGCCTCATCTACTGCGACACCGACCTGGACAACATACTCCTGAAGGCACTGCAGATAGCGCCCAACCTGCTGGTCATCGATAGTATTCAGACCGTCACGACTGCGCGCTCGGACTCTTCGCCAGGATCCATCAGTCAGATTAAGGAGTGCGCTAACCTGCTCCTGCACTTTGCCAAGAGCAGTGGCATCCCCGTGATCGTCATTGGGCATATCAACAAAGAGGGCTCCATAGCGGGTCCGAAGATCTTGGAGCATACGGTAGACACGGTCTTGCAGTTTGAGGGCGACAAGCAGCATCTCTACCGCATCTTGCGTAGCCACAAGAACCGCTTTGGCTCTACCGACGATCTCGGCATCTACGAGATGAATAGCTCGGGACTAGTCGCCGTGAGCAACCCCTCGGAGCACCTAATCTCGGGCAATACGGAGGGACTCAGTGGGGTCGTCGTCGCCTGTGCCGTGGAGGGTATCCGCCCGATCATGATCGAGACTCAAGCTTTGGTCAGTTCGGCTATTTACAACAATCCGCAGCGGTCGACCACGGGCTTTGACCTGAGGCGACTCAACATGCTGCTGGCGGTTTTGGAAAAGCGGGCCGGCTTTAAGTTGATCCAGAAAGACGTTTTTCTCAACATCACGGGTGGCATCAAGATCAACGATACCGCCGTGGATCTAGCGGTGCTCTGTGCTGTCCTCTCCTCCAATCTAGACATAGCCGTCCCCTCGAAGACCTGCATGACGGGCGAGGTGGGGCTGGCGGGCGAGATACGTGCTGTGAGCCGCATAGAGCGACGCATAGCGGAGGCGCATCGTCTGGGCTTCACGCGGATACTGATCCCCAAGGCGAATGCCAAGAGCCTGCAACAGCGGAACTACGACATAGAGATCGTGCCGTGTGATCGGGTGGATCACGCCTTCAGAACACTCTTCTCACAAAGACAATAGATACACTATATATAATAATGAGTAGGATGAATTGGGATCAGCTGATCTCTAACCGACGCTTCGGGGCGCCAGAGCCTGAGCGAGCTGGCGCACTCGGTGGAGGCATAGAGATGCGTACCGAGTTTGACCGGGACTACGATCGTCTGATCTTCTCGGCACCATTTCGCAGACTGCAAAACAAAGCGCAGATCTTCCCCCTGCCTAAGAACATCTTTGTGCACAACCGCCTGACGCATAGTCTGGAGGTGAGCTGCGTGGGACGCAGTCTGGGCAACTACATAGCGTGTCGCCTGACGGACAATCAGGATACGCCTCATCGGGGTAGCATCGCTACGGTCGTCTCGGCGGCCTGTCTGGCACACGACATGGGCAATCCTCCCTTCGGGCACAGTGGCGAGCGGGCGATACGGGCCTACTTCACCGAGGGCAACGGACGCCAATGGTATGATGCCGTAGTAGGGGAGGGGCACTCGTGGGAGGACTTCGCTTATTTCGAGGGCAATGCCAACGGCTTTCGCCTGCTGACTCATCAGTTTGAGGGGCGCCGCCCCGGGGGCTTTGCTTTGACCTACACCACGCTGGCAGCTATTGTCAAGTACCCCTGGTCGTCGGCTAGGGCGCCTGAGAGCGGGAAGTTTGGCTACTTCCAGTCAGAGCGGGCTACCTACCTCGATGTGGCGGACTATCTGGGCATCCTGCCCGTAGATCCCGCCACGGGGCACTACGTGCGCCACCCGCTGGTTTACCTCGTGGAGGCCGCTGACGATATATGCTATCAGGTGATGGATGTGGAGGATGCTTACAAGCTACGCATCCTGAGCTACGAACGTACGGTGGATCTGCTCCTGCGCTACTTTCCCGCAGATGGTCGCGATCATGCGCTGGCAACGCTGGAGACTATCGGCGACCGCAACGAGCGGATAGCTTACCTGAGAGCTAAGGCGATCAATATCCTCGTGGAGGCGTGTGCCGAGGTCTTCATAGAGCATGAGGAGGAGATACTGCGGGGCGCTTTTGCGGGGACGCTGGTTAGCCGAATGCCCGAGAGACTCTATGCGGCTTACCGAGCCAATAGCGAGGTGGCGCAGAGTGAGATCTACACGGCGCGAGCGGTGATCGACGTGGAGCTGGCAGGGCATCGGATCTTCTCAGAGTTGATCGACAAACTGATGCACTCGCTCCTACACCCGGACGATGCTTATAGTCGTACGCTCCTCTCGCTGGTGAGCAGCCAGTACAACCTGCACGAGGAGTCGATCTACGGCAAGCTCCAGTGCACGCTCGACTACATCTCCGGCATGACCGATCCTTACGCGCTAGACCTCTACCGACGCATCACTGGCATGAGCCTCCCGGCGATCTAGAGACGAGTAGCCCTTTGTAGGGACGCACGGCTCGTGCGTCCGTTGTATCAAAGGCTACAGCGTCGTGGTCTTAACGATAGTGGATTACACGTCCCGTTTTTAACGGGGACGGACGCACGACCGTGCGTCCCTACATGTCGCTACCCGCTCTCTAACTTCTAATCTCTAATCCCTAACCTCTATTTCCGCTAGGAAATACCGATTATGTCAAATGAAATACCGAATATGTCAAGTCGCTTGGGGTGCTAATGATTATATTATGCTTAACTTTGCACGGTAGATAGGCGACATTTTCATTTCGGTGATACTATCGAATAAACTTTATATCAATCAAATAACAAACACAGAATGAACAGAACAGTAAGAATTCTGCTGGGCCTTCTAACGATTGGCCTAGTCGCTCTGACCTCCTGCAAAAAGGACAATCAAGAGCCCAAGAAGAACGAAGGCACGACCTATGCCAACGTCTCCATCAGCATCCAGTCCGACGTTACGCGTGATGCTACCGATGATGCGGCTCAGCACAACCCTGCGGGTACGTGGAACGGTAAGGATGCTATCAAGACCATCGCTGTCTACATCGTAGACAATGCAAACATCTCTTCGGGTGACTACGATGAGAGCAAATTCAACATCACCGCTGCAACAGCAGATGGTTCTTCAAACATCACCATCACGCCTAAGGAGGCTATCCTTACGACTCCTGGTGAGAAGTCTGTCTATGTACTCATCAACGCAGATCAGAAGATTAAGGATTACCTAGACAATGCTGTTACTCCCTTTGCCTTCAAGAAGGCTTACGCAGCTGCTGTCAAGCTAATCACTGCTCAGGAGGCTGCAAAGACTGAGCTTAATGGAACGGATCCCGAGGACGTCATCATGATGACCAACGCTGAGGAGTGCAAGCTCGCAGTTGCTGAGGGTGTCACCAAGGATCAGGCTGAGGCTGCACAGAATCCTCAGAACCGCGCCTCTGTCAAGGTAAAGCGTGCCGTAGCTCGTGTCCTACTGACTACGACTGCTGATACCTATGAGGTTAAGTACAAGAATGGCGAGAAGATGGGTACCATCAAGGATATCACCTACGCTGTAGCTCAGGGCGAGAAGTCTTTCTACCTCATGCAGATGGTTGACAATGGTATCATCAAGACTCCTGCATACGGCTTCGTTCCAGTGAAGGACACTGAACATCCTGACAAGCTCACAGCTGATAGCTATGCAAAGATGGGTGAGTACTATGACTACAGCGACCTTGTTGAAACGGCAAAGGCTGGTAAAGCTCGTGCGGCTGCTGTGGCTACAGATCTAAATGATGCTTTGAAGATCGGTGCTCAGTCACTCACGCAGAGTGTCTTCATGTTTGAGGCTTCTCACAAGTACGGCAAGACAGCTGATGATACAGACTTCCGTCGTGCTAACACACCTTACGTACTCGTTCGTGCGAAGTTTGTCCCCGCTAAGTTTGAGGATGAGGCTGCCGATAACCAGTACACTGAGGGTAGCACCTTCTACATGGGTGAGAACGGTCGCTTCTATATCAAGAAGGAGAACGTTGTAGACGAGACAAAGGGTGGTATCAAGGATCAGAGGTACTACACCTATGAAAATGCTAAGGTGATCTACTACGCATTTGTCAACCCAGACGTGGTTGGTAAGACGATCAACGCACCAGCTTATCGTAACAACATCTACCACATCAGCGTCAAGGGCTTCAAGACGATCGGTATGACTTGGAATCCTCTCTTCCCAGAGGATCCTGACACACCCAATCCTACGAACCCAGATCCAAAGCCTGGGGATGATCCCGTACCTCCTATCACACCAGGTGAGACGAATACTCCAAAGGAGACCTACATGGCTGTAGACATTACGGTTATCCCCTGGAACGTACACACCTACGAGATCGAGCTTACGGTCTAATTGACTGACTATCTGACTAAAGTTTCTAGTGGCCACTAGTGCTACTAGAAACTTTAGCAACTTACTAATAGGGACGCACTGATGGACGTGCGTCTGGCAGTGCGTCCCTATCTTTTTTTTCCCCCATTATCGTTAGCCTTACGATCCGACCCTTTCCTCTAAACCGACACATCTGATCTCTCAATCACTGCTACATCTTATGAAGCGACACACTATATATAGTATACTCCTGCTGCCTCTCCTCGTCTTATCACTCGTTAGCTGTGATAAGCTCGTATACGATCGAGGCGAGTGCCCCACGATATTGGTCTTCACACCCTATATGCAGACGCCCTGTATGTCTGACTCAGCTTACATAGGCAAGGCAGGCTACATGGACATCGTCATCAGTGTCCCTTCGTCAGGAGAGATCATCGCATACAAGCATCTAGAGCCAGCTGACCTGACGGCTAACACGGCCATAGAGATTCCTGTACCGAACGAGTGTAGTGAGACCTATCGCTACACCATCTGGGTGGGTGCTACCCCCCAGCACTACACCATGAGTGACCTAGAGCCAGCCTCGGGCAATAAGCACCCCGACTGCCGCCTAGCACTCCGACTCAACGAGCAAGACAGACACGAGGGTCTACTGCCCGAGCCACTCTACTTCGCCACAGATACGGTCGAGTGTCCTATGCCTCGAGGCGGTGTAAGCACGAGAGTGCCCGTCGCGCCAAACCTGACGCGCTACAGCAATGACTTTGACATAAGCCTTACCGAGCTACCCAGCAAGATCATCTATCCGCTCCATATGGAGATCGAGGATAACAACGCTGCTTACGACTTCATGGGTCAGCTGACCAATCCTACGAAGCATGTCATCTACCAGGCACCACTACCCAACGAGGGTACGACACGTACCGCACGTCTCAGCACGCTACGACTAGATGATCCGAAGACAAAGCCCCAGCTGAGTCTCGTGCGCTCCGATACGGGTGCTAAGATCTTTACCTATGATCTCAAGAAACTGCTCGCTAAGAAGCCAGACTACCGCCCCGAGTGCCAGTTTGAGTACGACGTTGAGATACGTCTCAAGACGCTTCCTGACAATACGCACTATGCCGTTGAGATCCTCGTCGATGGCTGGAAGGTACACTCCTATGAGATCATCCTCTAAGCCCATTCTTATAGACCACACTAACGTTGTCACATCATTATGAATAGACTACGACACACCCATATATATACGTTCCTCCTCGTCTTGGGGGCGCTCCTCACCAGCACCAGTTGTGTGCGAGACTACAACAGTCTTGAGGGAGAGGATGACGGCAACAAATACCTCACGCTGACGCTCTCTCTATCCCCCAGTGGCAATGATGAGCTACGTATGCAAGGGCCCGACTACAGCATCAACTCCGACAAGACGAATCGCGAGGACTACGTGAACGATCTACGCATCTTCCTCATCAACAAAAACGGAGTAATCAAGAAAAACGTCTTCTTTACCAATCTGGCTCCGAGACCCGCATACGATTATAGCACGGGTTCAGAAGATGAAGGAATCAGCTATAAGTACCAAGGTGGTAAGGCACAGGTCACCTTCCGGCTCACAGAGAGGGAGCTAGGCTACTACGACCTAGTCGTCGTCGCCAATGAGGGTGCTTATAAGAATCGTCAGACGCTTAACCCCAACCCAGTTGAACCAGGTCAGGAGTCCTATTGGGATAATGAATTTAAAAGAGAGGAGAAGGCTGACGCAGCGCTTAGGAAAGCACTAAGAGAGGCGCAGACGCTAAAAGACCTCAAGAACATACGTATCCCCGTCACGAGACGATTCTCTGATACGCATGAAGGATTGCGCTATAATCAGAGCTACCCATATACAGATGCCGTTTGTCCGATGACTGCCGAGTATAAGGATGTTGACTTCACCGGGGGTGGTACCAAGGACAATCCGCGCGTGATCCAGCTCGACAATCCTCATGGTCGTACGAAAGGCGTTGAGCTTCTGCGCACCTTTGCCAAGGTCGAGCTAATCTACAAGAAGTGTGTGTGGCTCTCTTGGAATGAGAAGGGTGAAGAGCAACTGAACTGGATAGGCCCGTGGAGATTTGTACATCCCTATGGACCTCATATCTGTCAGATGCCTAAGGATGTCAGTCTCTTCCCTATACAGGAGTACTCTAGTGCTCAGGATACTGTAGTTGGCTTCCTCGGTAGAGAGTCTGATGAATATGTACGTCCACAAGAACGCTTTGTCATTGGGTATGACGAAATACTCCAGAAGGTCCTAAAAGAGGGCGTCCCCATTGGTGGTGGCTATCTGCTGGACTATAGGATGTACTTCTATATCCCCGAGAAGCTCGTCCCCGAGGGTCCTGTTGAAACTGTGAAGCCTCTTTACCTATGGTTTATATGGTATCATTATGGCGACTTCCGTCCCTGGCTAGATATAGCTGCTGGCTCCCATCAATTGCGTGCCGAGGAAAAATGCTACTTTGATCACCTAAATAAAAATGACAAGGGCGAAGACTATGTAAAGCCTATAGGCTCGTTCAGTCCATCGAACAAGAGTGTCTTCCGCAATCGCCTCTACAAGATAACGCTAACCCCAAAGGAGGTAGAGCCCCCCGCAGGCAATGGCGAAGCCTTTGAGTAAAGTTGTATACGGAACATCTTCTTATCTACGCAGACACACACATTATCAAGTAAATCTCCCCTATAAACAGATATAGGCTATGAAGCAATACAATAGCACGACACTAGTGCGCACTATATGGAGTCTTCTCCTTGCCCTCTCAGCACTCTGCCTGATACCCACCGTGGCAGAGGCGCAGTTTGAGCTTGTTTATGAGAACCCCATGACAGGTCGACCTACTCTCAAGGGGTCTCCTGAACCCACTGGAACAATAAGCTTTTCATTCCAGAGCCAGAAGGAAGGTCAGCTCCCTTATACAGTCAAGCTAACCCAGACACCAACTGGCTATACAGGCTCTACGACCTTTAAATTTGACAAACGCCAGGATAGCTACTACATTTTTGGTCTTCCTGCGGGGAATTATAAGTTGGAGATCTCTGATGCTAGTGGCTATAAGGTGTCCAGAAAAGGTCTGGTCAAGGAGACGACTGCACTGCAGTTCCTTCCACAGCCGTTTACCCAGAAGTTTACCTCTCCAGATCGTCTTCGCTGGGTCGGTGCACTCCTTAAGAGAGGAGGACATAGCTACTACAACCGGGATATCATAGACTCTTTGAACACTTACTTTGAGTTTGCTATCTGTACTCAAGGGGAGTATGAAAACTATAGGTATAGAGGAGGCTCACTCAACTGGATGCCGAAGCTGATAGATACTAAAGTAAAGCCCACCTTCGATGGCAACTTTGGCGTGTGGCGCGTTGAGGTGCGGGAGAGAAAGCAACCTTCTTATGACACGATAACTGTTGAGAAGCCTTGCCTCTTTGTAAAGGTGCCTGACGGTGGTCCCTCTCCTAGTGAGATGTATACTAAGTGTGCTTATGCGACCCCAAACGAAATGTACTCAATAGCTATACGTGTCAAAGGCTCGACAGATCCTAAGTACAGTGCCTTTGCATATAACGCCTATGGCGGTGCTGAAGGAGCGCAGACATTCGACCCTAACAACTGGCTGGAGGTGATAGGCGGAGCTCCCTCTCCTTGTGATGTGTATAAGCCCACTCTTAGGATCAAGGAAGAGTGGGCCAAGAAGTTGACATTCCCTGTGACGCTTAGTGTTAGGAATATGAACGATCGAATGTGGACTAAGCCAGAGATGCTCTATATAACCTTTACCGAGGAGAACTATATGATCCCTCAAGAGTTTCCGGGGGGGCATATGTCGCCAGGGGTCTGGAATCGAATTTATATGAGGGATAGCTCAGTCCCGTTCAAAGACTCTTCTCTAGGACTCAAGCCTAATGACACGAGTGGAGAGCCTGTTATACCTGGATACAATCCTGAGGTCTACTATAGAGATACAGACACGACCCGCATGTGGAATGAGTTCTCAGGTTGGCATCCAGACTTGAAAGCTGGTAAGGTCGGATGGGACTACTGTGAGGGTACGGTAGATAAGGTTTTAGCTATAGCTGTACAAGAGCGTCGCTGGGGACGAGCTTACAAGAGTAACCTTGCCGGTGCTAAGTTTATACTGGTCAAGGCTCCTGAGGGCTATGAGGAGTACCGAAAGCAGTACAAGTATTTCCCTGAGCTCAATAAACCTCTTGTCCTGCCAGAGAAGCATCAGAGCGACTGGTTTTTTCCATTCGCTAGTAATGATGCTCCAGCGGAAAACCCCTATATGAATCCATGCTATGATGTCAAGGTCCCAGAGGGAGAATACTATTGGAGGATTGAGTTCACTGACCTCTGTGGAGAACCGAAGACGCTCCCCACTCCAACAACAGAGGTGCAAGGTCCATTCAAGACTTCCATTTATTACAATGCTATAAAGTATGAGCTAGAGAATGAGGGCGAGGACTTAAAGCCACAGTACGAAAAGGTCGGCTGTGACAGTTTACGTGTCTATCCTTTCCGTGGGGCGAAGTCTCGTAATATTCTCTTGCGCAATGGTGAGCCTGCTCCAGTATATGCGAGGGCTGTCCAGACTACCACTAACGAATATGGTTATGAGAGGTTCGTTGCCTCAGGGACTACCTCCTTTGACCCTGCGGATCTTAATCAGAAGCCCGAAGATCAATACATCGTGCTCCCTTGGCGCAACTCTACTATAGATACTATAGAGATACAATATAACTATGAGCCTATAGATCAGTTCACCAAGATTATTCCCTGTCTTGACCTAGGGATGAAGTTCACCATAGAGACAACAGGTCCTACTTATGATCGGGATCAGCTCTACACCTATATCTGTCCGAGTGGTAAGACTGCCTATGTGTCGGTACTGCCCATTCGTACGGCTGGTGAGACGCTCGTAGAGCTACGAGACGTAAAGGATGCTAATAAGCCTTCTTACGCTAGCCAGACGCTCGCCTCGACGGATCAGGGTAAGCCTGTCGTCTTTAACCTCACTGGGGAGCAGATCCAGCCTGAGTATATGCTCTATATTAAGACAGGGTCTGACGACTCAGACTGTCCCCTAGACAATGGTGGCGAGATCATCAAGATGAACGATCTGCGAGGCTCCTCTTTCATCATTGGCGCTAATGATACCAAGTATTGTGTGGGGGATACTATTAAGCTAGAGTGCCCGCCCATCACGCCTGAGTCGGAGTACACTTGGACACAGCCAGATGGAACGAAACATCAGGGTCGCAAGGTCACCATTGGTGCCGCAACCTTGCCGCTCTCTGGAGAGTGGCAGCTCGAGGTCACAGCGGTGCCGTGCGATGGCACACCAGCACCGCAGACGGTGCCCTTCATCCTATCTGTCGCTCCGCCCGAGCTATGGTGGCGTAAGGATGCCAAGTCTGCAGACTGGAACTCATTTGATAACTGGGCCGACAAGGATGGTAACCCTATTAAGGCGATCCCTGCTAAGTGTACCGATGTACACCTCCCAGCGGTGGTCGACAACTTCTATCCAAACCTAGACCCAAACAAGCCAAATAGGACGCCGAAAGGAACGGAATGGGAGCCACTCGGAGAGCCTGTGTGCAACGATATCTACTTCCACTATGGTTCTGCGCTAGGTCAGCCTCAGCGACTGACTGAGTACTCTCGCGCCTTTATCGACTACAACTTTGGAGTCGTACAGCCTGACGGGTCTATCCAAGCGCATAAGGATTCTAAGCATCCAGGTGCTTACGATCGTCTCCTAGATCGAGACCGCTGGTATATGATTGCTACGCCACTCAAGAATGTCTACACAGGAGACTTCTCTCTAGCTGGCTATCCACTCACCTATCAGCGCTACATCAAGGTAAAGTTTTATGGAGATAACCCTATGCCTGAAGAGGCTACCTTTGACATTCCAATGAACAAGCTGGGGCGTTCTACGGTCGCTTACAATCACGCTTTAGCATTCAAGGTGGAGGGTTACCACTCTGGTAAGAAAGGTGCTGACGATCATAAGAACCTCAATGGGCTAGACGGTATCATCCGCTTGCCCTACTATGAGAACAAGGAGCGTGCGTCCTACTATCCACTACATCGTTATTACGAGAAGTGGTATTACTATACCTATGATGAGGAGAAGAAGGAGGGGACGGTAACAGACTCAACAGTTGAGCGAAGATCCTACTTCGCCTACTTTGACCTGAACACGTTAAAGCCAGTTACTAAGGTGGACTCGGTCAAGAGAGACCCTGCACTGGACTACCGCTTCCTCTTTGAGGATGATAAGACAGGGAAGATTGGTACTACAAAGTCTTATGACAATAAAAATAAACAATTGCTTGATGTCGAGGGCTATACTATGAAGATTACCTCCAGCTCTAAGTCTCCTAACGGTTCTTATGTTATGATAGGTAATCCATTTATGTCGCCCATCCGGTCTGCAAGGCTTCTCGCAGCTAATGTGAAAAATTTGGAGCGAAACACTCTTTATATCTTTACGCAAGGAGCGTGGCATTACGTAGGACCTGGTGTTGGCTTTGGTAGTCAACTCAGAACCTTGAGAGTCATTGCGCCACTTCAATCTTTTGTCGTCAAGCTAAAGAAAGGGAAAGAGGATACCTCTGAGTTCTACTTCCCTACGGGAGCGCTTGAGAATCCTAACAGTGGCTATGGAAAGGAGACTGTGCTACGCAGCACGGACGAGGAGTCGGATGAGATCACCGAGCGGAATGTCGCTGTGAAGGTCACCGATGCCGAGGGTGGCTATACCTCTGCGGTACTGCTACCCGAAGATACGGAAGAGTCGACGCCAGCACTGATGGCTCCGGAGGGTATGCAGACAGCTCCGCTCGTCTACTTCATCAGCCCGACCGATAGCACCTGCAACTTCGTACAGACCAATGTACCTAGTGCCGTGGTCGAGCTAGGCGTCTTTGCGCCTACCGATGGCATGCTCACGCTAGACTTCACGACGTTGGCCGAGAAGCCCTTTGACAAGCTGGCGCTCTACGATCGCCTGCGAGGCACCGAGCAGGATCTGCTCGCCAACTCGACCTACAGCTACGGCTATAGCGAGCGTGACGGACGCCGCTTCGAGCTACGTATGTCGTACGGCAACATCCGCTACGAGGAGCAGCAGGATCACCAGCCTGATCTAGCTATCGAGCGCACCGCTACGGGCTATCGCATCTCCTACGATCAGGGTATAGCAGGCTACCAGCTGTACAGCGTACACGGCTATCTACTAGAGCGTGCTACGACCGATGGTCAGACGCAGGTAGATATCGAGATGCCCGAGACGGACGTCGTACTGCTCGACGTACAGTCCGCCGACGGCCTCCGCTGGATCAAGAAGCTTCAGCGCTAAGAACGCGCTCGTCGCATATAAATAGAGTAATCGGGGTAGCCCTCCTAGTGAGAGCTACCCCGATTGCTGTATCATAGCCACTGATCTGTCTGGTGACGAGTAACGATGCGTAGGGACACACGGTTCGGACGCAAACCGTCGGAGCGTCCGTTGTGTCAAAACAAGACGTCACCCTGTAGGGACGCACGATCTGTGCGTCCGTTGTATCAAAGGTTACACGTCTCACTTTGACGGGAATGGACGCTCAGACCGAGCGTCCCTACAGTATTCGTCATCCCGTCATCCGTCCGTTACGTCGCCCTGCTTTCTAAGTTCATGTGCAAGTAAAAAGCGAAGTTTTTTCTCGTTTCGGAAGCTCAGTCGACTTCTCTTCGGGTAAACCGCTCGGCGGGGTGGAAGCTCCCACCGTAGTGGCGGACCTGTGTGTCCGCCCGTCCTCACCTGAGTGCAGTCTATTCTGCGGGCGGACACTCAGGTCCGCCCCTACACAAGCTACGTCAGCACGACAATTCCACGCATCAAACGCTGTAGCACCAGCAGCATAATAGAATGACGCACACAGAAGGACCTCGCAGAGGTCCGACGAATCATAGCCGTGGGTCGAAGGGGCAAAGCCCCGAACGACCCACGGACGCTAGACGCCTCCTGATTTATCGACCCCTTGTGGGTCGGACTAAACGAATCTACAGCTCTAGTCCGACCTCCCGCTAGGGGAGGTCGTTTCCCCTTATACGCACCTATGTTCCCCCAGTCGTTCGGAGCTTTGCTCCTTCGACTGGGGGCTATGATTCGTCCGACCGCAAGCGGTCGCTTCCTTCGTCACTTGCGCTCGTCTTATTGTACAACAACGGAACGATTAACGATGTGTAGGGACGCACGGTCGTGTCTAGCCGGAGAGCGTCCGTTGTATCACAGGTTACAGCGTCGTGGTTTTAACGGGGACGGACGCACGACCGTGTGTCCCTACAACGGGTTACACGTCTGGTTGCTTACAGCATCGTGTCCTGGTAGTAGTCGAGTGCCTCGGTGATGTCGAGGGGCGCGTTCTGTAGTTCGTGGACTTGACCGATGGCAGTGAGAGCGACAGTGGTGATGCGCTGGGCGTCGCTATTCTTCTTGTCGTGGAGCATCAGTTCCCTGAGCGCATCGTAGTCTCGGCAGGTGATGGGGAGTGAACGGTATAGCTCCTGCACTACGGCGAGCAACTGATGTAGCAGTTCCTTGGGGAAGCCTAGCTTGACGTGCGAGAGGTAAAGCTCGGGCACGAGTCCCAGAGCGACCGCCTCGCCATGTAGCAAAGGTGTGTCGCTGTGCTGATGGCTCCACGCCTCGAAGGCGTGCCCAAAGGTGTGCCCTAGGTTAAGCTGGTGACGAAGCCCCTGATCTAGACGATCCTGCGCCACGATGTCGAGTTTGAACTGCACCGCCTCACGAATGAGCGGGGTGAGTTGCTCTAAGGAGAGCGGTTGCTCGGGCAGCACTTGTAGTAGCCGGCGCCACAGGTCGGGACTAACGAGCAGGCCATACTTGATCAGCTCGCCACAGCCTGAGCGTAGCTCCTCCTCTGGGAGGCTCTCCAGCCAAGCTGTGTCGCAGAGCGTCAGCGTGGTCGCTTCATTGGCAAAAGCTCCGAGGAGGTTCTTGACACCCGCAAAGTTGACCCCGCATTTGCCCCCCACAGCCGCGTCTGCCATGGCGAGGAGCGTCGTGGGGAGTAGGACGAGCGAGACACCCCGCATATAGATCTGAGCGAGGAAGCCGACGGCGTCGCTCACGGCTCCACCGCCCAGTGCGATGAGTGTAGCTCCACGAGTGGCATCCTGCTCGAGGAGCCAGCGCGCCATCTCGGCGATGCCCTCCAGGCTCTTCGCCTCCTCAGGGTCGTTGATCAGATAGCGAGGTAGCTCCGTCAGCTCGGGATAGCTCTTCGCTATCAGCTCTTGGCTCAGATGCCACACCTGCTCATCTGCCAGTAGGTAGTAGCTCTCGGGCTTGCCTTGGCGGAGCAACTCCCGCAGGTAGTCGCCCATCAGGTTGCCCACGAGCACCCTCGACTGGGTGGAGATGAAGGCTAGGGGTGGCATCTGGTCTAGCTGTTGGTCTAGCTGCTAAATCAGCGAGACGATATGGTCTATGGCAGCTTGTAGCCCCTCAGGGTTGCGTCCGCCAGCCGTCGCAAAGTGCGGTTGACCACCGCCACCGCCCTTGATGAGGGAGGCGACCTCCTTGATGAGCTTGCTAGCGTTGAGTCCCTTGTCGACCAGGTCTGGCGAGAGGATCACTGTGAGGGTACACTTGCCCTCCTCGGCAGCACCGATGAGTGCTAGGTAAGAGCCTTGTAGTCGCTCGCGAATGGTGCCAGCGACATCCTTAGCTACATCGCTACTCATTGGCTTATTGACGGTGACGATGGTTGTCTCGCCATGCTTCGTCTGATCGGCCAAAGCCTGTAGCGCTATCTGCTCTGCCTGAGCCTTGGTGTACTGCTCGATAGCCTTGCGCTGCTCGGCACCCTCGGCGATCAGTCGGTCTAGCGCCTTGAGCGGATCGGGTACATTGTTGAGTCGCTCGTTGAAGAGCTGCAACTGCTCCTCTAGATGATGTACATACTCCTCAGCCTTGGGCCCCGTGACCGCCTCGATACGTCTGATGCCAGCCGCAATAGACCCTTCGCTGATGATCTTGAAAAAGCCTATCTGCCCCGTGCTAGCCACGTGGGTACCACCGCATAGCTCGACCGAGTCGCCATACTTGATGACACGCACCTCGTCGCCATACTTCTCGCCAAAGAGCGCCATAGCACCCATCTCCTTAGCCTTGGCGATCGGCACATTGCGATGCTCATCACGAGGTCTGTCGGCACGGATCTCCGCATTGACTAGTCGCTCTACCTCGGTGATCTCTTCGGGGGTCAACTTCTTGAAGTGTGAGAAGTCAAAGCGTAGCAGGTCTGCCGATACGAGCGAACCCTTTTGCTCTACATGAGTGCCGAGCACGGCTCTCAGTGCGTGGTGCATCAGGTGCGTCGCCGTATGGTTTGCCTCCGTGAGGTGACGTAGCTCAGCCCCGACACGCGCGATGAGTGGCTGCTTAGGATCTGCGGGGAGGGCCGAGAGGATATGGACGGTGAGGTTGTTCTCCCGCTTGGTGTCTAGGATCGGGTACTCGGTGCCGTCCTGAGCGATCAGCACGCCCTTGTCACCGACCTGACCACCCATCTCAGCGTAGAAGGGAGTCTCCGCCAGCACCACCTGATAGTAGCTGCGCTTCTTGTCAGCCACCTTGCGGTAGCGCAGGATATGCGTCTCGATCTGGAGCGTCTCGTAGCCTACGAAGGTGCTCTCGGTGGTCTCCTCATCGAGGACCACCCAGTCGGCAGCGTCAATGGCGGCTGCCTGACGGGCACGGCTCTTCTGCTCCTGCATCAGTTTGTCAAAAGCGACCTGGTCGAGCGTCATACCACGCTCCGACAGGATCAACTCCGTGAGGTCTAGTGGGAAGCCGTAGGTGTCGTATAGGACGAAAGCGTCGGCACCTGACAGAACTTTCGCGTCCTGGGGTAGCTCCTGTATCTTGCTCTCTAGAAGTTTAAGTCCCTGAGCGAGGGTGCGTAGGAAGCTCTCCTCCTCCTCCTTGATCACCGAAGCGATCAGTTCGCGCTGAGCTACGATCTCGGGATAAGCTTCGCCCATCACCTCATTGAGCGTGGGTAGGAGCGTGTAGAGCATCGGCTCATCGGCATGGAGGAAGGTGTAGGCGTAGCGCACGGCACGACGTAGGATACGACGGATCACGTAGCCCGCCTTAGCA
>QWCK01003270.1_pt1 | contig 20243 bp, 17 predicted proteins | sample 1972571 | NCBI WGS metagenome assembly QWCK01 (sample SAMN09866710, study PRJNA288562) | Human gut metagenome isolate term2_stool, whole genome shotgun sequencing... | isolation source: gut | host: Homo sapiens | place: USA: California
ATGATAGAGCAGTTCCACATGCTCGCAGTCGTCCAAGCGGGTATGACACGCTTTGCTGAAACGGATTCCATTTTTTGAGATTGTTATGACCGGGCTGCTTTGATTGATAAAGCAAGTGCCTGAAATCGTCAGATATTCCGATCGAAGGGGCTTTTCCAGCTTTGTTCCAGCCCTCATCTCTGCTATATCATTCAGTTTCGCCACCTCTTCCGGAAGATAGGCCCTCAGACAAAGACTGTGAATACTATCAACACTGATGCCACTCCAGTTCGGATGGATGCCCACGAATCCTTTCAATGCTCCCTGCTGGATTACTACAATATCCTGCACCCCGCACTTCTTTTTGCTGGATGCCACAAGATGTGCAGCCCGTGCAATTCCCGGTGAAACAATCGCTTCGTGATGTTCTGGAACGTAGGCAGAGCAGCGATTTCCGTTATTCTTTGTGACTTTGCCCAACTTGTAGTCCACCACGATGCTCTTCCGGGCTTCCAGATCACCCCAGCGACGTTCGTTTTTCATGATGTTAGCCACCATCATGCCATTCCACTCCTGCCTGCCGCGCAGGGTGCTGCGCTTCTTCTGTGTCAGGATCATTGCAATCTGTTCGTAATCATAGCCCTGAATAAATGCCAGAAAGATAAAACGTACCGTCTTTGCTTCTTCCGGCTCAATCACAAGCTGTCCATCCTTCGTATGCCGATACCCCATCAGGTCAGCCACCGGGTACTGACCTGTCATAATACGCTGGTCATACGAAAGGATCATCCGGCGACTCTTATTGCCCGATTCCCAGTCTGCCAAAAGAGCCTGAATGTCAAGACTGTATTGACTGCTTGGATTCAGCGTATAGATATTCTCTGTTTCAAAGTACACACCGATGGGATGTGCAGGATGCATGGTTTTCAAAGCTGCGATCTGTGTCATGCAATCCGAAAAGTTCCGGGCAAAACGCGAAATGCTGGCACAGATAATCAAATCCATTTTCTGGTCTTTGGCATCTCGCATCATTCGCTTAAACGCATCTCGTTTCCGCAGTGAAGTACCCGATTTTCCCTCGTCACTGTAAATATCCTGCAGATTCCAGTTTTCCGTTTCTGCAATCTTTTTGGTGTAGTATAGAGTTTGATTTTCAATAGAGGAAATCTGTTCTTCGCTAGATGTGCTGACACGGGCATAAACGGCCACACGTTTTAGGTCACTGTCATAAATTGATGGGGTCGGCTTTGCAGGGCGGAAATAATCTTTTGCTGATTTCTGACCCTGTTCAGTCTGCTTATGGATTCTGTCGCGGATTTCGGCTTTTCTCTTTTCAGCTTCCAAATGCCTGCTTTTCCAATCCATTCCATTGGACACAACTTCGATATTTTCTATTGAAATATGTTCTACATTTTTTGAATCATACTGTCCTTCATTCTTTCAGGCTCTGACGCTGATTCTCAACATCAAGAATCGTGTCAATTCTCTGGTCGTCATCATCTGTAACAATGTCCACCCGCATCGGCAAATCAAACAGATATTTCAACAGAAAACAGAAATCACAGGTATTCGCTGCAAGGTAGGCCCTTGTCTGTGAAAAAATCAGATTGACGGCACCCTTTTTGCAATCTTTGAGCAGATGCACCATTTCCGGGCGTTTATAAATTTCCTTATTCCCTGTGATGTCAATATAGACACCAACCAGCCTTTTATCTGCATCATCTCTGAACTTTTCAGCATAGTAGGAACTGTGATAGGCTACTGCTGCATCCTTAGAGCGTTCCCACAGTTTTGCAAGTTTCACATAGCCGCCTACTTTATACTTGCGCTCCATTCATAGCACCTTCTTCCAGCTGAACACTCCAATACCATCTCCGCTTCTTCTGGTAGCAGTGGATTCCCATTTCCGTTTTTACCATCCGCGCCACTCGTTTGCTGACATCCAGTAGGCAGCTTTCTGTTGCTCTGTATCAAATTTAGGTTCGGCGTCCGGCTGTTGTTTTTCAAAAAGCTGTGGCCTGCATTCCAGCCATCGAAAGCCCTTGTCGGCAGAAATGGAAAAGCGGATGTCTTCTGCCGTAGGCGCAAGACTGTTCTTGATTTGATGTACGATTCTTATATCAGGATTCTCGGTATCTCGCTCCACCTGCAGGACGCTTCGTGCTGCTGCCACAACATCAATACTACCAAGGCTGCGGTACAGCCCTTTGGAGCCTTCTTTTTTGTTGAGGTGTCCAATCAGAACGATAGCGCAGTCGTAACCAGCAGCCCACATTCCAAGGCGGCGCATGAGTTTCCGCGCTCTGCCTGCGATTTGCAAATCCGAATCGCTGCCAAGATAAGCCTGAATCGGATCGATCACGACCAATCGAGGCCGAAATTCAATGATTGCCTGACGGATGCGCTCATCATCCAATGTACGCCATCCTCGGAGCACTGATAAATCACCTTTTGCGGCGCACCGATCTTACAGCCATCCGGGGTCTTACCACCCGTTGAAAGTTCTGCAATCAGATTCATCATCATGGTGGATTTCCCATCGCCGGGATCACCCTGCAGCAGTGTGATTTTCCCGATTGCAATAAAGGGATACCACAGCCACCGTACATCCGTTGACTGAACTTCGCTATACAGTGTCAGCAGCCTTTCCATTTCGTTTTCCTCACTTTTTTGCAGTTTGATTTCACGCTTTTATTATACACTTGTCAGATATATTTTTCTGTGAACCAGCAGTTCACTTGTTGCTCAAAATGTGAACTGCTGGTTCACATTTTGGCCTCAGAAGCCATCTCCGCTAGAGGGGAAAAATAAGAATTCTGACTTCTATGCAGATTGCCTCTTTGGTTCCTCTTGATTCATTTCTCCATAAGTCAAATAATTAAAGTATCTTATGCGGGCATTTGAAAGGAAGATCACTATATGTCCGTAAATCGTACTTCTCTAGGAAAACGAATCAGCTTCTACCGTTCAAAATCGAATCTGACGCAAGAAGTTCTTGCCGCAAAAGTCAACTGCAGTCGTGAATACATTGTCCAAATCGAAAATGGCACAAAGGTTCCAAGCCTTTCTGTTCTTGTCAAAATTGCCAACACGTTATCCGTTTCCGCGGATGAGCTTTTGCTCGACTGTCTTGAACATTCTTCCTCTGCAAACTCCGAATTTCACCGCTTGCTGCTGGACTGTAATGAAACTGAACAGACTGTCATTATTCGCATGGCAAAAGAGTTAAAGGCCACTCTTGTCAGCCTTGGAATTTAACACCTATCCGTAAAATCGCAAAATAAAACCCGCATAAGTCGCAGACGCACCCTCGAATCCTCCTGGGTGCTGTCTGTGGTTTATGCGAGCCTTCGTTTGTGGTAGCTGAAATTCGGTATCCACCTTAGATCAAGAAGTCGCTGCAATCACTTTTCTGCATAGCTGCTCAGTAGCTAGTTAAGCCCTTCAATCTATAACTTTCCCATTCCTATGGAATGAAACACCCTCATAGCCGAGAAGATTTACGAATCCTCTCAACTATGAGGGCGTTGTTTTTTATTCATGCAGTTCCAACGGCAACCCATCTGGATCAAAGAAAAATGTCATCTTCTTTTGGGTGTAGCTGTCAAATCGAATCGGTTCGCATCCTATCCCCATCTGTTCCAGTTCTGCTACAGTGGCTTCCGCATCATCCACCCGGAACGCCAAATGCCGCAGTCCGCAGGCTTCCGGTCGATTCACGCGCTTAGGTGGGTTCGGCTCTGCGAAGATCTCCAGCTCAATCGCATCAGCACCCTCACCAACACGCAAATCCAGTTTCCAGTCATTCCGTTCTTCACGGAAGTTTTCTCGTACAATCTCAAATCCCAGCTTATTCACATAGAAGTCTTTCGATTTCTCATAATCTGAAACGATGATTGCCACATGATGAATCGCTGCTAATTTCATTTTCTAGGTTTCCCCTCTCCTTATATGTACCATACTTGCCGAATCGTTGCTGCTGCCAGTTCCAAAAATACCACCACACTGCCGACCACCTGCGGAATCATAAAAATCACAAATCCACCAATCAGCATTTGAAGTGCTTCTATCCCCTGCGATTGTTTCATCAGGAACGAAAGCACTGCTGTTGCCAGCAGCACACTGCCCAGCAGATAGAATATCCATGCCGAACAGCAATGAAGGAACGTCACGAACCATTTCAGTAGCCATACTACGACGAGTAGCGGCAGGGTCAATAAGGTCAATATCAGTTTTGCCAGCTTTCGGGTTATACTCATTTCGTCCTTCTCCTTCCGGTTGGTCTGTTGCCCATATTATAACATACTCTTTGATGTTGTATCATGGGCAACTTCGCCTTTTTGAAATTCATTCTGTGTGTAATGCTCTCACGGCATCCTGTATACTCTGCTCATATTTAAACCGTACTACGATACGCCCACCCTCATGCACATAAACATTTTCAATGAAGGCTGACACCATGCTTGCCGTAAGTCTCGTGCCGTGCAGAAAATTTTCTGCCTGTTCTGCTGCTGCCCGCACCGTCCCTGGAACAACGCTCTTGACAGATTCTTCCGCTTTGAATTGTTCGATTTTGTCCTGCACTTCTGCAATCTTCCTATCGCATTCCAGTTTTTTGCTCTTATAATTGTCCAGGGAGAGCGTTCCTGCCGCGTACTCCTCATACATCCGCATCTTCTCACCTTTCAGATTTTTCAGTTCCTGCTCCATCAAAGTTTTTCGGCGGCTTGCCTTTCTACTGGCTTCTTTTAAGCTCTGTTCTTCCTTTTTAATATCACTATAGAGTGAGTCCAATAGAGAAAGTTCTTTTTTTAATGCCTGAAACACTGCATTTTCAATATCACTGGCCTGATATATTTCCGATGAACATTGGGTCTGACCGATAAGTTCCATTCCCTCTCTGCACCAGAATATGGGAGAAGCCTGTTTGTAGTCATATCCCAGGACTCGTCTGCAATTACCGCATCGAATTTTTCCCTTAAGGGGAAAATCCACGCTTCCCATCACTACTCTATGTCCGTTATTTCTTATGACAAGCTGCGCCTTTTCAAATTCTTCCCGGCTGACGATAGCTTCATGGGTTCCTTCCGTAATGTATTGTTGCCCTTTGGGAACAATGCGAATGATTTTCTTGCCGGAAATCAATCTTTGACTTTTTCCCAGAACCATCGCTCCGGTGTACACATACGCCGTGAGGATTTTCCAAACGCGAGAACTATCCCAAAGAATCACAGGTGCAATCGTGTAAGTCGTTTCTTTTCCATACGCCTTATGCTCCCGGTTATAAACACTCGGCACAGGAGCATTTTCATCATTCAATGCCATCGCTATTTCTCGCGTCCCCAATCCCAGAATCGCAAGGTCAAAAATGCGACGGACAATTTTTGCCGCTGGAAGGTCAATGATATATGATCCTTTTCTATTCGGGTCAAACTGATAACCAAACGGTGCAGCAGACGCTGTAGAAATGCCCTTGCGCCACTTCACTCGATTGGCTGTCCGAAGCTTCTTTCCTGCATCCCGGCAGTACATGGTGTTTACCAGGTTGCTGACAACCAAATCCATCCCCAGGGTTGTACCATTATAATTGCTGCTGTCATAGTTGTCATTGATGGAGATGAGTCGGACACCCAGTAGTGGAAAAATCTGCTCCATGTATTCGCCCACACCAATGTAATCGCGTCCAAAACGAGACAGGTCTTTTACGATAATGGTATCAATCTCGCCACTGCGCACACCATCCATCATCTTCTGAAAGCCCGGTCTGTCGAAATTGCTGCCTGTGTAACCATCATCCACAAAATCCATCACCGGCAGATTTTGCAGACTCTCTTTGTGGGAAATATACCGCTGGATCAGTTCTTTCTGGTTTTCGATGCTATTGCTCTTGTCTTTTCCATCCTTACCCAAATCACCGTCTGCCCTTGAAATGCGCTGATACGCTGCAATCATTTTCCCGCACACTCCTTTCCAAGGTCCGCAAACACATCTTGAAATCCAAATATAATGCGAATCCGCTTATCTGCACTCACTTCGATTCTCTGCACAAGGGATTTTACCAGCTGAGCATCAAATCCAAAATCATCCAGATGCTCTTCCAAGTTGGAAGTCATATTCAGATATTCTCTAATCTGTTGTTCTACTTCCACCTTTTTGGCTTCTGCTCTCTGCAGTGCTGCTCGCAGGCCGTCATACTGTTTGGAATAGTCTTCCCGAATCAATTGATAATCTTCAGAATCCACCACGCCTGCCACATAATCTGCATAAAGCTGTTCTCTTTTCTTTGCCATCTGGCCAACTTTATCCGTCAGGCTCATAATCTCACTTTTTGCACGGTAGACAGGATTCTGCATATCTTCGATTTTTCGCAGCTCTTCCAGAACTTTGCGCTTATCACTAAGCCGAACAATAAACAGATGCAGCTGATCCATTACCAGAGCTTTCAACAACTTTTCCGTAATCTGGTGTCCGATGCACTTATCATCCGCCTGCCTTGCTCTGCAAATATAGTAGCAAATCTTTTTATTTTCTTCTGCTCCATGCGGAAGCCTATCAAAATCCATCGGTCTGCCGCAGTCTGCACAGAATACCATTCCAGCAAGGTCATTCTGATACTCCGTGCGAATCTGTTCTGTTTCTGCTCTTACTGTTTTGAATACTTTCTGATTCTTCGCCAGAATATCCTGCACCTTTTCAAAATCATCCCTTGCAATGATGGCTGGATGTGTATTTTTTGCCACATACCACTGTTCTTTCGATAGGTCACGTTTGTCCTGCCCTGCAAAAAACTTCTGTGTGCTTTTATTGTTGATGGTATCTCCCACATAGGTTTGGTTGGCCAGCATATGCCGTACCGAGGTTTCGCCCCATTTTTTATAAGTAACGACTTCCTTTCCCTCAACAATTTTCCGATGCCACTCCCGTGGGGTTGGAACCTTCAGCAGGGTCAACCGTCTGGCGATTTCAAAAATCGCTACGCCCATCAGTACCCACTGGAAAATCAACTGTACATAAAAGGCTGTTTCCGGGTCAATCTCATTTCGTTTTGTCACTGGATTCCGAATATATCCAAACGGAGCATCACTTCCGACTGCATAGCCGGCTTCTTTTTTACGCTGCAGGGAAGTCCACACCTTTTTGGAAATGTCTTTCGCATACATGGTGTTGACCATATTCCGAATCGGGAGAGCCAGGCTTTCCATATCCTCTTTGCGCGTACTATCAAAATGATCGGTGACAGCAATCAAGCGAACACCTAGAAATGGAAATACGGTTTCAATATAGTATCCCGCTTCCAGATAGTTACGGCCAAAACGCGATAGGTCTTTTACAACGATACACTTGATTTTTTTCTGCCGCACATCGTTCATCAAACGGGTAAAGGCCGGGCGCTTGAAATTTGTTCCTGTAAATCCATTGTCAAAATACGTATCCACATAATTTAATTCACTGCTACGGTTAATAAAATCCTGCACCAGTGCAATCTGTGTTTCCATGCTTTCGTTATCTTCATCATCTTCCACCGAAAGCCGTCCATAGATTGCAGTTGGTATCTTTTCTTCATCCAATTCCGGGAACTGCACTGAAACCGTTGCCTGTTCCGGTTGGGGCAAATTCTTTCTACTTTTTCGTGCCATTGTCTGTACCCTCCAATTCTATCCGTTCAAGCATCTGCTTCCATTCCTGTGTTTTCATCGTTAGACTGATTTCTGCCTGCCTATCGCCTAAAAATGTAACCACGACCTGCTCAATGTACTTTTTCACAAAATTACGATCCAGTACCTCTGGAGTCTTATATTGTTCCATCTGCTGAATCCACGGATTTCGCAAACTCAATGCCCGTTCCCATACCATTGTATTTTCCATGATTGCCGTAAGCTGTTCATTCAGCTTTCGATGAGCTTCTTCATAATCCAGCACTTCAGCACGATACTGTTCTTCCGTGATTTCATCGGCCATATAGCTTTCATATAACGGTACACGGCGAAACTGTTCCATATTAAGTTCAGCCAGAATGGTCTTCATCTGCATCGAACTATCAGCTCTTACTGCTTCAATTGCTTTTCTGCCAGCTCCCTGCTGAATTGCGGAGTACATCTTTTCTTCTTCCCGATGTTCTCTCTCCATAGCATCTATCACCTTTTTATATACAGATGCAGCCGGAGCTTTCAATTCCTTTCCATTCTCCTTGTGAGCACGGCAGTAGCTGCAATAGAATAGTTCTTCTCCCGTTTTCTTATCCTTATGCCAATAAAGTGGACGTCCACAGGTACAAATGATGCGCTTTGCAAGAGGATTCGGTTTTTTATATTTTTTCCGAGTTGATATTTTGTTTTCACTCTGCTGCATATTGCAAGGAAGCGCATAAAACTGTTCTTTTGTCATGTACGGCTCATGGCAGTTCTCTGCAATAATCTGACGGCTTCCGTTTGCCGTTGCACCCGTATATGTTGGATTTCTGAACAATCCCCTCAGATTATCCGATGTCCACAGATCAGATTCTCCCTCATATGGTTTTCCCTGAATTCTTTTTTTGTGCCTCATCGGTGGTTCGACATTCTGTTCATTCAACCATTTTGCAATATCGCCCATCTTCTGTCCCGATGCATATCTGGAAAAAGCTTCGCTCAGATACGGAGCAACCTCTTCATCCTTTACCATGTTGCTTTCACCATTCCTGCGGATATAACCATACGGAACGGAATTGGTCAGCCGGAATCCTGCGCCCTGCTTCTTCCTCCATGCAAACATAATTTCTGCGTGCATCTCGCAGCGTTTCTCCTCAAAATAGTCCTCAACCTCTTTTCGACTGGCAGTTCTGGTGTCCAGTCCTTCTTCCAGAACAATCAGATCCACGCCTGTCTCATAGAGAGTTTCCTTGATTGACTGACGCGCCGCCGGGAAGCCAGGCCCACAGTAATACATAGATGCTACAATGATGCAGTCAAATTTTCGCTCTGCTCCATCATCAATCATTTTGTCAAATGCCGCACTTGCGTTTTCTACACCCTTACGGTCAGAATACTTTTTCTGTAAATCCATTTCTTTATGTTCAGCTAAGTATTCTGCAATACGCTGATTCTGGTCGGCAATCGTCAGTTCGCCTTTATGGTTTTTCCAAGGCATCGTCCGAGTATAGCTTACACATTTCATACTGTACTCCCCTCCGTTTCTGTTGTCGGAACGCTGTTGCAATATTCCAGCACATTGCGGATTTCCTGGTCGAAGCGATATTGGATGTGAATGTGCTCTTTATCATAGACTGTAATGCTTTCCACCAGTTCTACCAGAACACGGCGATTCAAACTCGTTAAGTTTTGATAGGATTTAAAATCTTCGATCCACGGCAAATGTTCCACATCCAAATTGCTCAGGCTATCCAGCTGTCGGTTCATTTCCGTTTTTGCCTTACAGATATTTTCGACTTTTTCGTTAAAGGAACGGCTGAACTCTTTATACTCATCCTTACTGACAATGCCGCTGCTCATATCTTCGTAAAGCTGACGGCGCAGGGTCTGGTATTTCTGTTCTTCCTGTTCAAGCATTTTCATGTGCTCTTCTACCGATTTTAACCTGCGTTGGTTTTTGTGAATCTCGTTGATTTCATCCAGCCGCTGTTCCAGTCCACTGATCTGCTGAATTTTTCCCTGCAATGCAGCCAGCACCACTTCTGCTAATTTACTTTCGCTGATAAGGTGTGAAGAACAGCCCAGGCCGTTATGATTTGTGATGCAGTGCAGATAAACATACTTCTTTCCATTTTTTGATACAGTGCGCCGCACCATATTCTGTCTGCAGCCCCCGCACCGAACCATACCTGAAAAGAGATTGACTGTCTGTTGTCCTTTCGATGCACAGGTGTCCAGCTTCAAAACTTCCTGCACGGTGTCAAACAATTTCTGCGGAATGATAGCCTCGTGCATATTGGGAACTTTGATCCAGCCGGATTCTTCTACGTCACGGATTTTCTTAATCTTGTAATTGATTTTTTGCCGTTTACCCTGCACCATCGTTCCGGTGTAAACTTCATTCTTCAAAATTCGAAGTACCTGAATCGCCTGCCACTTTGCATGAGTTCCGGCCTTGAAGCCGCTGTGATAATTCAATCCACATAGACGCTTGTACTCACTGGGAGCCAGAACCCCCTCGCTGTTCAGCTGTTCCGCAATAGCCTTTGCGCTCATGCCTTCCAATTTTCTGCGGTAGATAGAACGAACAACATCTGCTGCGTACTCATCCACCACCAACCGGCTTTTGTTCCGTTCATCTTTGCAGTAACCGTACATTGCATACCCGCCGATGAACTCTCCCTTGCGCCGCTTAATGTCCAACTGGCTCCGAACCTTAATGGAAATGTCCCTGCAGTAGGAATCGTTCAGCAGATTTTTGAAGGGAACCACGATGCTATCCGAATCACTGCTCTCAGTGTTTGCGTTATCGTAGTTATCATTGATGGCAATGAACCGAATCCCCATCATTGGGAAAATCTGTTCCAGATACTTTCCCATCTCAATGTAGTTACGGCCAAGTCGAGACAAGTCCTTGACTATGATGCAGTTGATTTTGCCGGATTTGATGTCCTCCATCATCTGCGTAAAGCCTGGTCGCTCAAAATTGGTTCCCGTGTAACCATCATCTGCATATTCTCCTACCAAATGCAGTTCTGGTCGTTCTGCAACGAAATCCCGGATCAGTTCTCTCTGGTTTCCGATGCTGTTGCTTTCAGCCTTATCTCCGTCCTCGATAGACAACCTCAGATAGGCTGCTGCTCGTATGTCCTTATTCTTTTCCTTATAAAAAAACAAAGCCATTAAACCTCCTGTCTCCACGCAATTCGCATGGTAAAATCCAGAAAGTTAATGGCTTTTGATTGCACATATTTACTTAACCCGTCTGTATTCTACCAAGCTGCGGCACGAAAATCAAGCTGTAGCGCACAATTTTAAAAAATCTTTTTTTCAGTGTTTCCCCATACTCTGCAAGAGGCAGTCCCACAGTTCACTGCCTTCTGGTCGGAACGATTCATACACGGTGATTCCCTTAATAATGATTTTTCTGTGATGGTCAGGCTCCGTTCGCTCCTGCTTCACTTTTTCGTCCAGTCGCTCTTTCTGCTTCATCGGATCAATCCCCCTTTACTAATAGGAATCCAGAAGGGCATTTTGGAATACAGTTTTTGAAAGAAATTCAAAAAAATCTGGAAAGTGTATTCCAAATAAAGGCTGCGGATTCCTATTTATAGAAGCACTTCTTTTTCTGATGGCAAGGCCTATACTGCAACACCAGGGTTTCCCTGTCTTAGAGCAAGATTCGTCTATGGTAACTCAAAACTCACTTTCGTGATTTTTCATTCCCGGCAATCTTGATGGGGATTCCGTTCCCCATCCCCACGGTACGCACAAAATCTTGGATTTTGGCTATCTGGCTCCACATGAATGTGTTCGCAGCCGAACGCCTACGGCTTATCGGGAGTTGCTTCGCAACTATAAAATGCAGGAGGATCACACTATGGCTCGCCCCAAAAAGGATGAAAGCATCAAACGGACTAAGAATGTAATGGTTCGTTTTACCGATGTGGAGTACGCACTGGTTTCGTGTTCTGCTGAACAGGCTGGCTATCCCGTTGCCGTTTATGTAAGGAAACAGGCCATAACCGAAAAACTTCACGTTCATTACAACATCGTTGCCGACATTGCAGAACTGCGAGATTTTGCAAGGCAGCTCTCTCATATCGGAAACAATCTGAACCAGATTGCAGCCTTCTTTAACAGCGGTGGTATCCAATCTCGCGCTATGTTGGAAGAGATCAATCGTTGCATGACCGACCTCCGCTCCATGCGGAAAGATATTGCTGAATTGGCAGGTGATTATCGTGGCAATCTTAAAACACGTCGCAGGTAAAAGCGCAGACTACGGTGCGGCACTCGACTATTTGAAATATGAGCACGATGAGGTCTTGAAGAAACCTCTGCTGGATGCAAATGGAAACTGGGTGCTCCGCCGGGATATTCTGCTGGATGGCATAAATTGTGAACCGGAACTTTTTGATGTAGAGTGTGAAATGCTCAATGCACAGTACCATAAAAATCAGAATTATGATGAAATCAAGACACATCATTATCTCATCAGCTTCGATCCTGCGGATAAAGATGAATGCGGACTCACAGGAGAACGAGCGCAAGCCATCGGCATGGAATATGTAAAAACAAATTTTCCTGGCCATCAGGCATTGGTCTGTACCCACATGGACGGGCATAACGGCAGCGGCAATATCCATGTACATATCGTAATCAACAGTCTGCGAAAGCTGGATGTTCCGCAAAAAAGCTTTATGGAACGTCCCATCGACTGTAAAGCCGGCTACAAGCACCACCTAACAAAAGATTACTTGAAGCATTTACAGCAGTCTCTTATGAACATCTGCATGAGAGAAAATCTCAATCAAGTTGATTTGCTCTCCCCATCTGTCAACAAAATCACGCAGCAGGAATATTATGCTAGACAGCGCGGGCAGATCAATCTGGACAAATTGAACGCCGAACTTATTGCAGAAGGCTTCACACCCATGCGAACCAAATTTCAAACCGAAAAGGACAAACTGCGGGATTCCATTACTGCAGCAGCAAAGCGTGCAAAATCATTTGAAGAGTTCAGCCGACAGCTTCAAGCTGAATCCGGTATTTCTGTCAAGGATCACCGTGGGCGATTCAGCTATCTTTTACCGAACAGGGAAAAATATATTTCTGCGCGAACATTGGGAACCAGTTTTGACCGCAATCATCTTCTGATGCTTTTTGAAAGCAATGCGCTCACCGCTGAAAGAGAAAAACAGCAATGGAGTGTTGCTGACCCCATTGCCGTTCTCTATATCAAATCGAATCTTCGTTTGGTTGTGAATCTGCAAGACTGCGTAAAGGCCCAGCAGAGCCGCGCCTATGCACAAAAAGTCAAGATTTCCAATTTGCAACAGATGGCAAATACCATCGTCTATATACAGCAGCACGGCTATGACAGCTATGACGAATTGAAAAAGGCGCGGGATGAACTCTCCGCTAAAATGTCAGATGCCCGCAATACCGCAAAGTCCACGGATGCCGATTTGAAACGGTTGAATGAACAGATTCACTATCTGGGGCAGTATCTCTCCACAAAAGCCACATATAAAGAATTTCTACAGGCCAACAATAAGAAGATTTACCGTTCTGAGCATCAAGAGGAAATTGCCAAATATGAGGAAGCCGCTCAATTCTTAAAACGCAGTTCCCCGGATGGCACGATTCCCACTATGAAGGACTTGCGGGCTGAGAAAGAAAAACTGCTTTCCACGCGAGCGGTACAATATGAAAGCTATGCCTATTTCAAGGACTACTACCATGAACTACAAACCGCTTGTCAGAATGTTGATATGATCCTTGATACAGGACATACACAGCAACATAGCCGTACACATCCTAAACGCAGTCACGAACCATCTCTTTAAAAAACTGCATAAAAAGAGCCAGCCACAAGACTTCACTCTGAATGAAAGTCCTGTGGCTGGCTTGCTTTACGGAAACAGATTTTTAGTTTTTAAGGGTTCTCTCCTGCTGTTGCTGCTGTCCCTGTTCTTTCTGCTTTCGATTTTCCAGTTTGATATGCAGCCGATCCAACACTGAAACTCTGTTGCCAATGACACGCGGCTTTTTCGGGTTGTTGTTGACACAACCATCAATCATATTGTAGTTCTGCTCTGTGCCAGACTCCCGCGCCCGTTCATACGTTCCATTCGTCAGGCACTTTTCATGTTCTGTCACATCCTGCTGTTTCCTTTCAGCGCGGCGAACATATTCTGTAATAGTGGCCCGAACATTTTCAAAGCCATTCGGTGCCTCTGTCACAAATACACCTTTACTGTCTACCACGATTGGAGAAACAGCATCTCTGCGTTGCTCATTCCGCATCATAAAGAAACAGACACCCTCTACAACTTCACTATCATACGGGAGCCATGTTCCTGTTTTTCCATCAACCTGGTAATTGGGAACCATGAGGGCAACAACATTTCCGGCAGAGTCTATATCCGTAAAACCGCCAAACTCAACCAACTCGTCTTTATCGACATAGAAGAATTTTCGCTTTTCTTCTTCATCCCATACCATAACATCACTGACTCCGAACGGACGGCCGATAAATGTATTTGGCCTTTGTTCTTCCAGACGCCCCCGAACTGTAACTGGTGTTTCACTCGGTCCTACCTGCCCCTTATAAGCACTTTGGTAATTCTGATGATGAATCAGAAAACCATCCTCTATCTGCTGTGCATAAGATTTTGCCCTTTGCTTATGATGAATCTCCTTGATTTGGAATACTCTGACCTGTTTATTCATCTGCCACCCTTTCTACTTTCTGATTCGGTTCATCCGGTTTATACCACTCCAGTTCCAGCCCTTTGAACTGCTGCTCGTTCAGCTGCTGCAGCTTCTGGATGCTCTGCTGAACAAGCACAGCCATCTCTGCATCCTCTTCCACAAGCTGCTGAACTTCCGTCAGCGTCTGAATCGTACCTTTGAGCGTTTTCTGCTCAAACATCGCCATCAGCATCAATTCCAGTTCATCAAAGCGTACATTGCTCATAACTCCATCCCTTTCTTTTTCGCTTTCTTCGGCTTATCCTGTTCCTGTGCAGGCTGCTCCTGCTTTTTTGCTTTCAGACTGCGGAGGGCATCCAGAACAGACTTTTTCGTATTGCCGCGTTCCTGCTCCTTACTCTGCTGCCGTGTCGCCATCAGCTTTTCCATATCAGAGATAGCCTGCTGCACCAGCTTATCATCCCTGAAGTAGTTGATGGAGTTGATGTTCTCGCGCTGCACTTTATCGTTCACGACCAGCTCATACATTCCAACAAAGCCACCATCTTCCTCGATGCAGAATCCAATGCACTTGTCGGCGTTCATCCGCTCAGACGGAATCTTGTCGTAGGCTTCCAAGGCTTCTTCCATCGTCAGATGGTCGTGGAACTCTCCCGCAAACGTAAACTCCAAACACTCCGCAACATAAAAGCTGAGCGTTTCTTCCAGCGCAGGTCTTTCTGCAGCGAGTTTTTCTTTCAAACCTTCTGCCTGCTGTTCAGCCGCCGTATCAGCCTGTTCCCGCAGTTCTGCCGCATCCATGACTTTACCCTCTGCCGCATCGCAGCCGAACTCTGTGAGCAGTTCCGTCATAGCCTCCTGCACAGGCTTATCTCCGTCCGTTTCAAGAATGCCGCCATCCTGTTCTGTGAAGTCCTTATTATATAAGGTATAGTCGAAGCCATCGTCACAGGTCTGGATATGGAAATAGGCATCCGGCAATTCGTAGGCCAGTTCCACATCCTGCACGGCTAAGGCCCCCTGCAACGGCTGGACAACATGATTCTGGATATACGGGTTATCCCAGCCCGGAACCGTTTTGTAGTCCTCCACAATGGTGTCAATGCCGTTCCTGCACTGCAAAATATCCAGCGAACCCGGCAGAGGATCAGGATTCTTCTCCACACCCAAGGCTTTCATGCAATGGTTCGGAAGTGCCTGATACTGCGACATTGCATCGTCGAGATTTCCGAACCGCTCAATTTTCAAAGGCGCGGCCTGCAAATTTTCGACCACATAGAACTGCTTTACGAAAGGCCGCTCCTGTTCCAGTTCTTTCTGCGCATCCAGTTCTTCCCGGAACATCGTTGTAAAGCCATCCAGAATTGCCGGATGGCTGTCAACCACCCAGTCCGTGCGGAAGGTCATGCGGTCTGCATCGTGTTCCGGGGTGCTGACCTGCTCTGCCCATTTCTTATTGCCGGGAGAAAAGCGGCCATCGCAACTTTTATGATGCAGCGTGTTCGCCAGAATGTAGCCCACACGCTCCATGCCGTACTGCCGCACCACCTGATCGACTGCACCATCGCCAAGGTACATCCCGTCATAATTATCCGCAATCGCTTCTTGGATTGCCTGCTTGCACTCACTGTTCAGCCGATAGGAGGTGCGGTATAAATCCACCTCGTCATTTTCTTTGGCATAGCTGAACGGCTCATAGTAGACAGGCACATCCGAATAATCCTGTGCGCTGTTGTCCGGCACAGGCGCAGCCTTTTCAATGATCTCCGATACCACATCTTCTTTTTTCGGCATATTCCATTTTTCAGAGAAATATTTCTGCACAGCCTCCTGAAAATCTTCATCAAAGCCGTTCCACAAATCCTCTGCCACCAGCTTGCCCTGCTCATTGACTGCAACGCAGGCCGCCATATCGCCGTGTTCCTCATGCTCCAGCAGGAAGAACTTTTCGCCGCCGACTTCTGTTTCATCAATGGCGTACCATGTGCCGATATGCCCTTCGACTGCGATGTGGTCGGAATCACCGTGGATCAGTCCATTTCTTTTCTGCTGCTGTTCCTCCATGAACTCTCGCACAGTCAACTTTGCGCCTGTGAAGTTCAGTCCTTCCTCGCCCAGTTCCAACCGCCCCTCTGCGCCAAGGTCAAGTTCTTCGGCCATCAGAACAGATGCCGCATGGTTCACCACCACAGTTTTCTCCACTGTAATGGGCTGGCCTGAGTCATAGTCCGAGCCGCGCAGATCATAGCGATATAAGCCCTCCGGCACATCTTCATCCCGCAGTCGGCCATTGCTAAAAAGACCAGGCTTATCAAAGATTTCGATTTCCTGCAATTTTTCGTTCAAAAGGTTTTCTTTCTGCAAATCCATATTCCTTTCCTTGAAAAAATCCGGCAGTTCCGCAAAACCGATACTGTCCACATAGTAGGCTTTGACCGTACTGCCATCATTGAGTACCACCACATCACTGACCGACAGCGAATGCCCTGTAAAGTCTGCCGGCCGCTGGATATTGAACCGTTCATAAATGCCATCCAGCGTATCCTTGTCCGTAAGCGGTGCGGCATAGATCAGGTCATAATCTGCACGGGAAACCGTCATGCCTTTCTTCTGCACATAGTCCAATCCCATGAAGCGGTAGTCGTGTTCCGGGTCACGGGCAGTGATCTGATAAATACCGAACTGCTTTTCGCTGCCATACAGCAACATATTTTCCCGTTCTGCCATATTCCGCTCCTGCTCCAAGTCAGCTATTGCAATCTGGAAGGTATCACTTCCGCGCTCGATTTCCTCTCGTGCCGTGACAAGAATCGGCCACGGGCTGATGCGGACGAGATAAATCTGCTTTCCCTCGTCATACAGTCGTAAAGCCTGTTCACGGTTTATCACTGTCAGCTGAAAATCCAGGCGTGCATACTCGTCCTCTGCATAATCTTCCCGCTGTTCCAATAGAATCGCATCCCATGCGTCTGCCTTAATGCCGAAAATGCCATCGTGCTGCTCGATTTCCTCTTGGCTTACATAATCGCCTGCTGTGCCATCACGGAACAGCGGATAAATCCTCTCACCCAGCCGATGCCATTCCCGTGCGCCCTCTTTCGTCAGCGGCAGCACATCATCTTTCAGGTAGCCATAGTCGTGCATTTCGGAAAGACCAATCATCCCATCCGGGAGATTTTCGATTTTCTCCTGCACATCGTACATCAGGCGGTTGACTTCTTCTTTGTCATCCTCGGCCAGTGCCGCCGCCAGACCGTTCACCAATTCTTCCGTTGCAGCCCGGTCATCCAGCTTGAAAGCAAAATTCACAATGAGGTTGCGCTGCTCATCATCAAAAATCGTTTTTTCCTGCTCCTTATTGGCAATCAGCTTTTCCGCATACTGCATCGCGGTCATGCGCTCTGCGCGCCTTTCCGCGACTGCCGCTTCCAGCTTTTCCAGAAAGTCGGCCGCGGTCAATCTAATCGTATCCATCGAATCTTTCAGTTCCTTCATCTCCTTGCCGCTGGCCCAGCTTGCCACATACGGAAATGAATAATCGGATGTGTCAATGCCCAGAGCCGAGCAGACCGTAAATGCAATGCTTTCGGCTTCGGTTTCCTTTGTAAGCCGGTCTTTTTCCTCGCCGTTCTGCTTCATGAAATCGCTGTTATGCAGCATCGCATGAGCAACCTCGTGGATCATCGTCTTTATGGTCTGGCTCTCGCCCATGCCGACCTGAATGCAGATTTCTTTGTCTGCATCACTGTAATAGCCTTTGGCATCCCCTTCGATTTCATCAAACCGCATCGGCACAGGCGATACCTGCTCGATTGCCGCCGTAAGTAGCGCATAGTCTTTGACGCTGGCCGTCAGTTCGTTCACTTCCAGCGACGGAATCGGTTCCCCATCGGTCTGTGAAACATCAAAAACCGTCGTCACTCGGAAGCGCGGAACCACATACTCCACCCGTTCCATTTCCGGCTCACCGTTTTCGTTCAGCACAGCCAGCCCCGTATCCTTGTCGATTTTCTCGCGTTCTTCCACTTCCTTGATGGGAGCCGGAGCAATGATCTGGATGCCCTTTTCGCCTTTTTTGACGTAACGGTTGAACTTATTCTTCCATGCGTTAAACCCTGCCACCAGTGTGGCATCAGGCCGCTGCATTGCGATCAGCAGCGTATTATTGAAGCTGTAATTGTGGAATTTTGCCATCGTGCGCAGATACGTCGTGTACATTTCCGATGTAAAAATGTCCTTTACGCCCTGCTCCAGCCGTTCCGTGATTTCTTTCATCTGCTGTTTGCGGTCAACTGCCATGCAAGCCCTCCTTTTTCTTGACCCATCGTGTTTTCATCTGGCGCGGATATTGGTCGGCCTGTTTTGGTGCTTTTGCACCGTTCCATTCCAAGCCTCCGGCTCTGCCCTCACAGGTGTAGCCGGCAGCTTTCAGGGAGCTGCCATTCTCCGTGTCCAGAATGTAGGTAACAACTTTGTTGTAGCCCATGGCCCGTGCTGCACGATATGCCGCCGCATACAAAATGCTGCAGGCGTTCGGTGTTCCATCTGTACACAGACGGTTAACTTCCAGCGTATAGCCATCGTCCAGCCGCCGCGCCACAGGTCTGCCGCAAATAGCAACGCCCACCAGCGCACCATTATCCGATACGCCGATGGAGAACTTATGCCCCCGCGTCGGTTTATGGTGGCGGTGATGCTGCTGCACAAATGCGTTTGCCGTTTTCAAATTGATCGGTGTTAATGTCAGCAAATGCCCTCCTTCAAAAAAATGCCCCGCCAGACAAAACTGACGGGGCGGCTCTCATTTACAGTTCCATATCGTGACTTTTCCGCTTCTGGGATTTCTGCGGTTCTGCGCTGCGCTCTGCCTGTTTTGCATGAAGCTGCGCCAGCACAGAGGGTTTCCGCACATTGTCCGCAGTGCGCTCTGTAACGCGGCCTGCATAGTTCACAGGCTGGCGCGGCCTGTCTGCAACTTCGGTTTCGGCTGCATCCTCGTCCACTCCCAGCGCATCCTCACTGCCCTTTTCATCCATGTTGAGCAGAGAGTTCAGCTCCGCAAGGCGCGCAGATTTTTCAGCCAGTTCCGCTTCCTGCGCAAAGGGACGTTTGGCTTCTTCCTTTGCCTGCGCCAACTGCTGTTCCAAGGTTTCCAGTCTGCGTTCCACCTGCGGCAGCGTTCTTTCAATGCCTGCCAGTGCATTGGTAACGCGCAGAATGTTACCCTGCGGGTCTTTGCCGACTTCCATCGAGTAGTTCCATGCACCCTTGATGGACAGGCGGAACACCTTATCGAAGTTGTCAAACCGGGAATGCAGTTCAAACGCACCGTAGCTGCCGATTCTGCCCTCGGTGCCTGCTGCTTTCAAAGCCTTGCAAGCCTCGATAATGGCTGCACCTGCTTCCTTGCGTTCGCTGTACACCTTACCGCTGATTTCCATAGAGAAGTGGTCTTTGTCCTGCGCCAGAAGCGGTTTTGCAGCTTCCATATCGGTTTTCAGTGCTTCAATCTGACCCTGTGCCACAGCGATTTCTCGCGGATAGCGGCGCGCAATATCCGATTCCAAGCTATAAATCTGACTGGTGTGATTGGCTTTCAGCAGTTTCAGTTTGCTGACCTGAATATCCAAGTCCATCTTTTCCTTGATGTAGGGATTGCCCGTTGCCAGTGCCTTGATTTCGGCATAGGACAGTGCGGTATCGTCCACATCATCGCAGGCACGCACGGGAGATTTGCTCGTCATAATCTGAGAAATGAACTTCTGCTTATTCTCAAGGGTCTGATAGAGGTAGGCGTCAAATGTCGATTCCGTGACGTAGTTATAGACGTAGACTTGTTTGTTTTGGTTGCCTTGGCGGATGATTCTGCCGTTGCGCTGGGTCATATCAGACGGACGCCAGCCTACATCCAGATGA
>QWCK01002866.1_pt1 | contig 20192 bp, 27 predicted proteins | sample 1972571 | NCBI WGS metagenome assembly QWCK01 (sample SAMN09866710, study PRJNA288562) | Human gut metagenome isolate term2_stool, whole genome shotgun sequencing... | isolation source: gut | host: Homo sapiens | place: USA: California
GACCATTTTTTCTGGAACATAGGTCAGAATGGTATCCAGTAGCTTATCATCTAAGCCTGTACGAGGAGGATCGACTATCAAGGCATCTGCTCGGTAGCCTTCTTTATACCAGCGCGGAATAATCTCTTCAGCTGTTCCCGCTTCGTAATGGGTATTGTCAAATCCCATTTTTTTAGCATTTCGCTTGGCATCTTCTATGGCTTCTGGAATAATATCCATCCCTCTGAGACTCTTGACCTTCTTTGCGAAGGCAAATCCAATCGTCCCAACACCGCAATAGGCATCAATCAGATGATCTTCTTCGCTAACCTCCAGTGCCTTAACTGCTTCACTATAGAGAATTTCTGTCTGCTCAGGATTAAGCTGATAAAAAGCTCGGGGCGAGAGAGAAAATTCATAGTCAAGTACTCCTTCTTGAATACTCTCTTGGCCCCAGATAATTTCTGTCTTTTCACCATAGATTTCACTTGTTTTTGCTGTATTTGTATTGACTGCAACTGTGACGACTTCTGGAAAATCTTTAACTAAGTCTTTTACCAGCTGGGTTAAATTAAGCTGACGATTCGTAACAATGATTATCTGAACTTGCCCCATTTTTCTTGCTCTTCGTACCATGATAGTGCGAACACCGAGCGTTTTTCTCTCATCTGTAATTGGAATTTGGTGGTAAGTAAGAAGTTCAGCTAGGCGATTCGCTATCACTTGGGTTTTTTTATCTTGCACCAAGCAGTCTTTTAACTCTACGAGGTAATGAGAGTTTCGCGCATACAAACCTGCCTTGACCTGATTTTTAAATTTCCGAGTCTGGAATTGAAGCTTAGCACGGTAGTACTTTGGTTCCTGCATTCCGATAGTTGGACGGATTTCATAGTTTTCATATCCTGCAGGAGCAAATTTTTTCAGGGCTTGGTGGAGCAAGTCCGTTTTGAACTCTAACTGTTTATCGTAGTGGAGGTGCATGATTTGGCAACCACCACATTCATTATAAATCGTACAAGCTGGCACGACTCGAAATTTAGACTTCTTATTAACCTTTAGTAATTTTGCTTCAACAAAGTTACGTTTAATAGAAGTAATCTGACAATAGATATCTTCTCCTTTGAGAGCGCCAGGCACAAAAACGAGGGTTTTCTGATAGAAACCGATTCCCTCACCATTGATGCCCATCCGCTTGATTTTTAAAGGTATTTTTTGTTTGACTTTCAGATTCATACCCCTATCTTATCACATTTTAGGGTATTCCGCTACCGCTTAAACTTTATATTTCATTAGTAAGTCAAAGCCTTGATACTACTGATTTTATTAAAAATATTATTTCTTTAGATTTTCTTAAAAATCTTTAAAAGTTCTTAAAAAGTTCACAAAAAAAGCCCTCAAAAAGGGCCACTAAATTGACGAGTTCAGCAGGCAAGAAACTAGCACGATCAGACGTGCTTTTTTTATTTATCTGTACCTGGTACAAGTATAACATAAAAACTTGCTCATTTTATAGTTTTAAGCAAGTTTTTCCCCTTATCCCCCCCACCCCCTTAAAAAAACGTTAAATATTTGGACAGTTGCCCCCTCCCATCGGTTCCCATTTCTGAAAATTTTCACGATTTTTCACACCGGGGGGTTGTTTTACAATTTTTTTCTAATTTCTAAACCCTGTTATTTTGACAAAACGGAACTAAAAACAGCTTTCTTGTATCTCTATAATCTCTTATGAATTCATTGTTTTACACATTCTATTGAATTCGCTTAGCAAGTTACTTCCCTACTCTACCAAGCGTTTTATTAGATACTGTAATATGAATTCCTTGTTGCTTTAAAACAAGGAATTCATAAAAGAATAAAGAAAAAGATAGGCGCAAACCTATCTTCATTTTGTTTATTGCCTAAAGAATTTAGAAATAATATTTCTCTTTTTCTCTGGTAGATCATTAAAGACCTCCCTTTGTTTAATAAGTTCTTGCTCTTTCTGATCTATAAAATCATCAACTACTCCTGAGATATACTCTGTAAATTATTCAACACTATGTCCCTTGATTTTATCATCTTGTACTAGCTCTTCTAGAAGTAAGTCACTCCATAAAACCATATCTGGAGAAAGATTATAGTGTTCCAATTCTTTAAGAATGGCCTGCTCATAGTATCGTTGTTACCCTTTGCCAATGTAATAGTATTTGTCTTTAAACTTTCCTTCTAATAGCTTGACGTGATATTCTTCTGGCAGTTGACTTCTCAAAAAACCTTCAGCAGTTACTTTGTAAGATTCCATAGTGTAAAAGCTCTGCAGTTCATCTAGGAAGTCAAAAACAACAGCTCGATAGAGTTCACCTCCACCTTTTAATGTTTTTACCATATCAGCAACCAAGGGTAGAATTTTACTCTGAGAGAACTCCTTCCAGTCTTTAAAATATACTAATGTTTTTTCTATGATGGATTTTTCTCGCTTCTTAAAGTCATTTTCCAACTGTTTTTCTTTTTGACGTGTTGTAAGAAACATATCACTTGAAATCGAAGTGTAGTCTTGTTTATACTCTTCAATTTCGTTTAGTATTTCTTTTTTAACTTCCTCTTGCTTACTAAAGAATTCTGTAGCTTCTTGTTCATTCATTTTATGAAAAAGATTCTTCATGAGTTCATGAAATGGATTAACATAAACTAGATTATAGTCCTGATACAAAAGAAAGAGATTGATTACATCAGTGCTATTCATCGATTAACCTCCAATACCTGGCTCTTGATTTTTTGAGAAATCAAGCTCCCAAATTGCAGCTGACTTTTCATCATGAGCCTTACCATATGAAAATTGTTTAGCTACATAGAGATCCATATCTTCAAGTGCTAATGTATCCTGATAGCGTTGTAAGTTGATTCCTCCACCTACAACTGCATCATAGCGCCCTTGAATGAAAGAAGTCGCCTTCCCTTTTTCTTGAGAGATTGAAGGAATGATTTGTAAATTTAGAGGTACCGCCTTGTTATAAGTAGCGCTATCTGTAAAGTTAATTAGTTTCTTCTCGATCTCCCAGATTTCTGAGGGATTCACAACAAGAACAATTTTATTGGTCGTATCGACAAAACTAACTCCATCAGCTTTTACAGAATGGAATTTAAAAATCTCTGATACCTGGTTTACAGTTTCTTTAGGATTTTCAAAAGTTAATTTTAAAGCTTGTTTTTCTTTTTTAGGATAAGTAATATTTGAACCTTGTGCCACTCCCGTCAATTGTCTTGTTAGTCCTAGAGGTTTATTATCCCCATCTCCATTTAAGAATGCGCCTTCCAATGCAACCGCAAAAGATTCTGTTAATTGTGTTCTGACAAAGTTTTCAATCCAAACTGGTCCGAGTTCTTTAAAATCTTTCGGGATCACGATAAAAGCCGTTAGTTTATGCTGGATTTCTTGTCTGCTTCCAAAGCTAGCCTTTAGTTGTCCTTTGATTTCTCCAAAGACTTTTCCCCAAACTGCTCCGCCACTACGCTCTGAGGTCAAAAAATTTAGTCGGATTCCTAGGTTCTTCAGCCCAATTTTTTCAAGTAAGGGATGTTCTGACTTTATATCTTCAAAAATTCTGTCAATCGTCTCCTCTGGGAGAAGTTTTTCTACCCCTTTAGGGATATTCTTATCAAATTCATTAAAGAATACCATTTCATTCCCTTTTAAAGTATTAGGTTGCGAGGTAAAACTATCTCCAGAAAATGATGCCGTTTTAACTTCTTCAATCATATTTTCCCGCATTTTGTCTAACATATCACCGTAAAGTTTTGTTTGCTGATCTTGTGGAGCATTAGTTTTTACTGCATTCATAAACGCTTCTCTAGCTTGCATATATTCGTTTCTTGTTTGTCCTTTAAGTCTCATAGTCATATTTTTTTATTTCCTTTCATTCTTAAACAAAAAAAGCAGAACAAAAAACGTAATTTACGTCTTATGTCCTACCTCTTGTTTTCAAGTCAGTATTTAAAATTTTTGTTGTGTTTTGGTTTCTACCATGGTCACAGCACCATCTGCAATTATCAACCGAATGTCACCATATTCTGGTAACTTTACACTTTTAATTATACCACGATTTAGGAAGTAAATCCAACCTTTATGTAATTCGTTCATATGTCCTCCTTTCTCTAAAAAGGTAGTCATTTTGGGATATCTAGTGACTACCACCTCCGCCTTACAGTCCCAAGGGTTTACAAAAAGCGTAGTCAGGTAGTCACCTTGCTCACAAAAAAATAATAATAAACACCTTAACTCTATTTACTCTATATACTTTACAAATAATGTAAAATAACTACTTTTTAATATAAAAGTCAATTGTATCAAAGGTTTAGGGGGTAGTCAGTAAAATCTTAAAAACTACCCTTGTTTTTAAATCCTTTTGTTTAAAGGTTCTAGCCACTCTCTTAAAGGTAGTCATTTTTTGAGTTAGTGACTACCTTAACTACCTTTTAGGTTTTGAGTAACCAGGCTTAACACTTTTTCCAAATTTTAAAGATCGTTTGTGTTCCCATCCCTCTTTATTTTGCATGTACTTTTTAACCTTTGCTTTATCCTTTGGTGGTGCTTTGTCAGTTAGATAGACTTCTTGGAAGAATAGGTTTATAGTCATCTTATCACGTTCTACTAGTTCGCCATAGGTGTCTGTGTTAAGTTCAACTGTTCCACCTTTACTATTTCTAAAATAACCCTCGTTCATCATGTCATAGATATAGTAATACCTGGTTCTGTCTGTAACTGGGTAATGGTACATATTTTTAGGAAAAGGTAAAGCTAAATAACGCTCCAAGTCCTCAAGGGTTTCATCAACAAACTTGTAACGGCTTCTAACATCGTTTACTAGCTTTTCCTGTTCATCTGTCAGGTTCAACACCTGGTTAGATCTCCAAGCTAACACCATAGCACCCCAAAAGTGTCTACGGTCTTTCTCTGTCCACTTCCTGCCTTCCGGTCAAGTCCAGCACAAAATCAAACTTAATAGTGGGTTCGAACACCTTTGCAACTGCTCCACGAAAAAACAAGTCCATGATAATACGGTTATATTCATCATCCTTGATATTCAGATAATGCCTTAGAATATCAAAGGGATCACGCTGATTCACTAACTCTTTATACTCGCTTTCGCATGCTTCTAGATAGTCTTTTAAAGGATTGTAGCTATGTTCTCCAGCTACCACTTCTAAAATATCGGCGATATCCCCTTTCTTATAATCTATCTTGTACTTTGTAGCAATATATGCCCTAATCTCTCTGATAATCAGATCATCGATTGTACCGCTTAAGGTTCTACCGTTCAACTTTGTTGGTTTTGTCACATCAATTTCATAAGTAAAGGTGTTGTACTGTATGGCCCCTTTCAGCTTGCTATCTCCACTTAAAATCTTCTTGAGATTGTCCAAGGTTATGGCAAAGCCTTTCCCTTTTGTTTTAGGTGTTAGATTCAGGCTATTGTTTTCCTCGTTGGTCTCTCTTGCTCTGGTCAAGTCCACCACGTCAGGTGGTGCTTCCTGTTGCTCTTCCTCAATGATTTTACTTACAATGTCATTGCTATTCAAAAGCCACCTCCTTATAAAATTTTGTTGCTACTTCTAGGAAATAGCTGGCTAGTTCTTTTCGTTTGACGATTGCAGAAAACAAGTCCAACAACTGACTAAAACTATAACCATTTACAAATAGCAAGCGAACAAAAAGAGAAGTTTCATACCTGGTAGAGATGCCATTACAAATCAGGTCAAAAATCCAACCTTTCAACTCCACGCCAAGCCCCTGCCGTTGCTCAGTCAACTTGTTCACTTCTAAATCCTTCAGGATCATCAGTAATTCAGGACTAGCCAAGGTAATTTCTAATGGTCTAGCAAGTTCCCAGCCTTCCCTATCACTCTTTTCGTCTCTGATAGCCACATATAAGCCTTTGTAATGAAAATCCGTCAGCCCCTCACCTATTGGCTCATAGTAGACAAATTTATAATAGTTTCCATTCTTCCATACTTGGGTAGGGGCAGGCTTGAGAAAGGCGAATAATGATAGTTTATCAGCGGACAAAATCAACTCCAGCACTCTCATTCCTCTCCCCCCAAGAACTTCCAAATATCAGCCACTTTATAGTATGCTTTTCTAGTATCCTCTAGTGGGGGTTGATACCGTCTTAAACCTGCACCTTCCCACTTTTGGAGTGTCTTATACTTTATATCCAACTCTTCCATGGCTTCCTGGGCTGAGATTAGACCAGTAAACTTTTGTGGTACTTTTTCACGGCTTTTTAGATAACGCTCGATAGCTTCTAATATTTTTGTTTTGAGTTCCTCAATCATTTTTTCAAACATACTAGCACCCCCACGGTCTCGCCCCTGCAAGTTGAATATATCGCCCATAGTCAGGGCTTAAATCCTCGCTAGGTGTTTCTATCGTCTGTTGGTTTTCTCGCTCGATTTGGGCGCTTTTTTTGCGGTCTCGGTGGTTTAGATAAACCAGTAAGCCAATCAACACCACCATAAAGATGAGCGCCTGGGTGTTGCTTAAATCTAGTTCATTCATGCTATGCCCTCGCTTTGTAATTCTTGATATAATTTACTTGATAGCTTCGCTCCATCTTCAGAAAGTCGTACACCTCTTCTGGAGTTACTTTATCATCTAAAAAGTCAATGATGAACTGAAAGAGGTTCGGATTTCTATCCTTGATTTTAGTCATTAGCTTATCAAATTCTGCTCGTGTCATGTTATCTAGGTCTAGTGTCATTGCATTGCCTCCTCAAACTTCTCTATAAGACAACCTTTATTTACTTTTTGAGTTCCATTTTTAGAGTTAAAAAGAATTTCTTTTAAGGTTATAGTAGCCTCTAAATACTCCTTTTCAGCATGTTCTATATATGCCTGTTGCTCTGCTTCGTTGTCAAAAAAGTGCTTGGCTTGGCGTTTAAAGAATGCTTGTCGCATAGCATCCATTTCAAAAATACCAGGGTGGAAAAACATTCCCGTAGTGCTTTTAGAGACTGCCTCGATTTTATGACTTTCATTCAATTCAGGAAGTTCAATCCAAAGTAAGCGGTGTAAACTTTCTTTGATAGCTTTTAATTGTCCTAATAAAAGTCCTCCTCTCAAAAAATCATTGTTTTCGTCTGCTTGGTGTAATTCCATACTAATTCTATCCAAGCTTTTAGCGATAATATCGTATGTTGTTTCTGTCATAGTCTATTTTCCCTTTTTCATGCTTTTTACTATACTGAATTATTTCACCACTCCAAACGCTGGGCGATTGCCCCTAGTTGGCGGACGCATATAGTGATGTTTCGTGAGTGATCCACCCACATTTTTTCTAAACAAGTGCTTAGAATCGCCCTGTCAGCACTCGTTTTTCAAAACCTTTTCTAATTGCTTGCCTGCTCTTCGGTTTTTTAGTTTGTCTTTGTTTCGTTTTCGATTTGATCGCCTAATCTTTTCCAGGCTCTATCAAATTCTTCACGTTGGATTTCTTTGCTATGTAATTGCCTTGCTAACTCCATGCCTCTACGCATGAATCTAGCGAAGTGTGTTTTTACTGTCATCTGTTAGCCCTCCATCATGTCATATAATAGGGCGTAATGTGTATCTGGAATCCTATCTAAGGCTTTCAAGCCATCATGTTCGGCTTTCTGCCTAGTTTCCGCCTTGACCGTGCTATCAAAGGCGATAGAAAAAGCGTTCAGCATTGCTTTGTAGCGTGCTACACTCTTCAAATAACGCCCACGTTCAGAAAGTTCCTTGTCTTCCAGTTCCTCTTTTACCGAATTGTCCAAGAGTTCAAACTTACTATAGACCCCTTTTTCTACTTCAAAACCTAGTCGCTTGTTTTGTCTCAAATTGTAGAGGTTGACTCTGCAACTCTCTAGGTTGCGGTAGCCTAATACTCCAGCGATTTCTTCTAGGTTTTTACCTTCAAGATCAGCGAGTTTCTCGGCTATGTCCTTAAATTTTACTGATTGGTGTCTCTTTCCCATTGTCTACCTTGTCTTTCTATGCTATAATCAAGGTATAGAAAAAATATCTATACCATTCATCTAGTCGCTTGCTTCGGTCGCCAAACTTTCAGCAAGTGACTTTTTTTGTTGTCTTGTTTCATGCTTTTTTCCCTGACTTGGGTTTATAAAGCAAGTCTTTACTTTCGATAAGTTCCAGTATCCAGCTGATTCCCTGCTCAACCGTTTCAAGAAATGCGCCCAGGTCTTCACTGTCCAGATTCTCGTAGTTCATGCAAAGATATTCGGCTAGTTGTCTGTCTTTCTCAACTAGCTTTTTAAAATCCTTGAAATACTTGGGAATTTCTAACCCTTTAGCATTTGTAACTGTCTTAAAGTCATTCTCCATGAGTTCGCTCCTTTCTAACTATAAAATAGTTCGTCTATTGTTATGTCTGGTTCGATTTCTGCAACCATTGACTTGATTGTTAGGCGTTCTTTGTCATTGAATGGCGTTTTACCTAATTCTTTGTTGTTGTATGACTGCAAAGAAATTTTTAGTTTATCCGCCATTTGTTGCTGAGTCAATCCTAACATAACTCGATAACCTCTTAGTTTCCCCATAGGTTTCCTCCTCTCTAAAAATATCCCTCCATAAATAGATTGAAAGTGTAAAAGGTTGGAGAGAACGGACATTTTTGTCCTTTACACGTCTTATAATATCAGACACTTTTGTCTGTGTCAAGCATTTTTTTAATTTTTTACAGACATTTTTGTCTTTTTTTAAAATAAATGTTATAATTAGCAACGAAAGGTATTATGAATAATGAATAGATTGAAAGAATTAAGAAAAGAAAAAAAGAAGTCTCAGAAAGAAATAGCCAACTTTTTAAAAATAAATGAAAAAACTATATCTAGGTGGGAAAATGGAGAAAGTCAAATTACCCTCAAAAATGCTGCTCAACTAGCTGATTATTTCGGTGTACCTCTTTCTTATTTATTAAATCAGGAAGAAGAGTGGGAGAAACTTCAAGAATTACACCGAAAACTCCCAACTGTAAAAGAATTTGATGAACTCCATTTCAAAAAACAAGAAAATCGCTTTAAAAGATTTGTCCAATTTGTATCAGATGAAGAGATGAAAATCAAAGATAGAAATCTAGTCCTAATATTTAACTTGCTAGTCTCTTCTGATGAATCTTTTGGAGTAAACCAGATATATCCCTTCCCATTAGATGAAAAAGATGAATATCATTTTACAAACCAAGAAAAAAGCGAATAACAAGCCCATATCCTTATTATTTCTTATTCTGATACAATTTACCGCCTGACTTCTTAAAATCGAAAATAGGGGCATTCTCGTAGCTCCTCGCATGGTATAAACTCAAAATCTTTTCTAATTGCTTGCCTGCTGATGGAAAAGGAGTAGCACCATGAAAATTACACAATACACAAAAAAAGACGGTTCTATAGTCTACCGCTCTAGTATTTATCTAGGCATCGATTCAATGACTGGTAAGAAAGTCAAGACTACCATATCAGCACGAACCAAGAACAGACTCAAAATCAAGGCTATCCAAGCCAAGGTAGAGTTTGAAAAAAACGGCTCAACGATTATGAAAGCCGTTAACGTTACCACCTATGAGGAATTGACGGAACTCTGGTTAGAAAATTATTGTCATACAGTTAAACATAGTACCCTTATAGGCGTAAAAAACAACATAAGAAAATATCTCCTACCAGCCTTTGGAGACTACAAACTAGATAAACTGACGCCCCCTATTATTCAACACCAGGTAAACCAATGGGCAATAGATTACAACCAACTAGGGGAAGGCTATCAGCAATACAACCAACTCCACGCCTTAAACAAGCGCATACTATCCTATGCGGTTTCTATACAAGTTATTTCTACAAATCCGGCTAGCGATATCATCGTCCCACGTCGCAAACCAAAAGAGGGGCAAAAATTGAAATATCTGGATGACGATAATTTGAAAAAATTCTTAGCTTATCTGGATCAGTTGCCAAACACTACAAAAGATTTCTATGATACCGTGTTATATAAGACACTTCTAGCAACTGGTTTGCGTATTCGTGAGTGTTTAGCTCTGGAGTGGTCTGATATTGACCTGCAGAACGGTAGCATTTCAGTTACAAAGACTTTAAACACTCTAAAAGAAATCACTAGCCCCAAAAGTAAAAGCAGCATTAGAGAAATTTCCCTAGATACCAAAACGGTACTTCTGCTACGGCTCTATAAAGCGAGACAAGGACAGATAGGTAGAGAAATAGGCGTGACCTATGAAAGAGTGTTCTCTGATAGCTTTGACAACTATAGAGAAGCTGGAGCGCTCCGCTTCAGACTAGAAAAGCATTTAAAACTGGCTGGATGCCCTCGTTTGAGTTTCCACGCCTTCCGCCATACCCACGCTAGTATCTTGCTTAACGCTGGACTGCCTTACAAAGATATTCAAACACGGCTAGGCCATTCAAAAATCTCCATGACCATGGATATATATAGCCACCTATCCAAAGAGAATAAGAAAAAGGCGACTTCCTTTTATGAAAAAGCTATTGAGAAACTACAAAGTTCCTAAAAAGTTCTTAAATTTAAAAATCTAAGACTAGAAAATAGCTATTTCAAGGGATTTCAGCCCTCTCTCACATTTTGAGGTATAATAGAACTATGAAAATCACAAAACTTGAAAAGAAAAAACGTCTCTACTTGATGGAGCTAGATGGACAGCAAACCTCTTATATCACGGAAGATACCATTGTCCGTTTTATGTTGTCTAAAGATAAGGTCATTAGCAAGGAAGAATTGACCGAGATTCAGGGCTTTGCTCAGTTTTCTTATGGTAAGAACCTCGCTCTCTACCATTTATCCTTCAAGGCTCGTACTGAAAAGGAAGTGAGAGAGTATCTGAAAAAGTATGATATTGAAGAAAAAATCATTAGTCAAGTTATCGCTAACCTTAAAGAAGACAACTGGATTAATGATTGTCAGTATGCCTACTCTATCATCAATGCCAATCAACTTTCTGGAGATAAGGGGCCCTATGTGCTAGCTCAAAAACTGTCTCAAAAAGGGATTGCCAAATCAACTATTGAAGATGTTTTAAAGGATTTTGATTTTTCAGAGGTTGCTCAACGTGTGGCGGAGAAACTGCTAAAAAAATACACGGGAAAGCTTCCTGCTCGTGCCTTGCAGGATAAGATTATTCAAAACTTGACGAACAAAGGCTTCTCCTATTCTGATGCTAAAAATGCTTTTGATAACTTGGATAGTCAAGTTGACCAAGAAACGACTCAGGAACTCATTTTCAAAGAGTTAGACAAACAATATACTAAATACGCTCGCAAATATGAAGGTTACGAACTAAAGCAACGATTGACTCAAGTTTTGGCTAGAAAGGGCTATGATTTTTCGGATATAGCAAGCGCTCTCAGAGAATATCTTTAACATTTTCATGTAAAATTCAAAAAAATTAGACCAATTTATGATATAATAGTAGACGATAAACTTATAAATTGTAGAAAGTTGGTTAGTTATGAAACTTCCAAAAGAAGGCGACTTTATTACAATTCAAAGTTATAAGCATGATGGGAGTCTTCACCGTACTTGGCGGGACACCATGGTACTAAAAACAACAGAGAACGCTATTATTGGCGTCAACGACCACACACTTGTTACCGAAAGTGACGGTCGTCGTTGGGTGACTCGAGAACCGGCTATTGTTTACTTTCACAAAAAATATTGGTTTAATATCATTGCCATGATTCGCTATAATGGGATTTCCTACTATTGCAATATGGCCAGCCCCTACTATCTAGATGAGGAAGCCCTGAAATACATTGATTATGATTTGGATGTCAAGGTCTTCACTGATGGTGAAAAGCGTCTCCTGGACGTTGAAGAGTATGAGCGCCATAAACGCAAAATGAAGTATTCTGATGATTTAGACTATATTTTGAAAGAGCATGTTAAAATCCTTGTTGATTGGATCAACAATGGACGCGGTCCTTTCTCAGAGGCCTATGTCAACATTTGGTACAAACGCTACATAGAACTAAAGAATCGGTAAAGTTGTCAAACTGGGGTGAGAGCCCTGGTTTTTTATTTGAAAAACCCAGCCTGGAAGCTGGGTTAATTGCTATATATCTAATTTAGTGACAGTAAACTTGATATGGGAATAGTCTTTTTCAACATCCTTATCTAGCAAGAAAGCTGTGGCATTCTCCTTAACCTGAACAAGGTCAATGTTCTGGGCTTGAGCTGCATAGACGCATCCACAATAACATTGACGATAGATATCATACTCCTCGCACATCTCCACCGAGCGCTTGTAGCCTTGATTTTTCTTGAAATCACTTGGAAGATAGTGGGTGGTGTAAATCTTTTGCACATCGATTCCTATGCTGTTGATGGTTTGAGAATTCTTATGAGGACTGATGGTCAAAGCCGAACCAAAGTAATCAAATCCCAAGTCCATAGCTACTTGCGCTGTTTTATCCAAACGGTAGTCAAAACAAACCTTGCAACGGTCACCACCTTCGGGTTCTTCTTCCAGTCCTCTGACTAACTTCCGGTATTCATTTGGTTCATATGGGGCTTCTAAATACTGGACCGTATTTCCTGTTCGCTCATTGAAATCACTGACAAATTTCTTGGTGACGTAAGCTCGCTTGTGGTATTCTGCCTTGGGATGGATATTGGAATTGGCAAAATAGATGGTCACATCAGCGTATTTTGTCAGGTATTCTAGGGTGTAGGTACTACAAGGAGCACAGCAAACATGCATGAGAATAGTGGGACGTTGCTCATTTTTCTCCCAAACCTGAACCATTTTCTGCATAACACGGTCATAATTAATCTTCTGATTGGAATTCATCTTGCTCAGAATTTCTTCTACATCAATCATGTTCTTCTCCTTCTTCTAGTCTTATTTTATCATATAAGTTAGGAGAGCTCAAATCAATTTTAGAAGTGATTATCATAAAAAGAAGGGATATACATTCCCTCCTTTTGTATTTTTTATAAGTTACTTTTACATCATCCCGCCCATCATGCTTGGATCCATTGCTGGAGCTGGGGTTGCTGGTTCTGGTTTATTGGCTACGACTGCTTCTGTTGTCAAGATCAAGCTGGCTACAGATGCTGCATTTTGAAGGGCTGAACGGCTCACTTTAACTGGGTCGATGATTCCTTCTTCAATCATGTTGACCCATTCGCCAGTTGCTGCGTTGAAGCCTGTACCAACTTCCGCATTTTTCAAACGGTCAATAACAATAGAACCTTCGAATCCTGCATTGTGGGCGATTTGACGAACAGGCTCTTCCAAGGCACGAAGAACAATATTGCGTCCTGTCGCTTCATCTCCTGTCAATTCCAAATCAGCTACGGCTGGAATGACATTGGCAAGAGCAGTTCCACCACCTGCAACGATTCCTTCTTCAACAGCTGCACGAGTAGCGTTGAGGGCATCTTCAATGCGGAGTTTCATTTCTTTCAACTCAGTTTCAGTTGCAGCTCCGACCTTGATGACTGCGACACCACCCGACAATTTTGCCAAGCGTTCTTGGAGTTTTTCACGGTCGAATTCAGAAGTTGTGGTTTCGATTTGAGACTTGATAACCGCAACACGGTGAGAAATAGCTTCAGGATTTCCAGCACCTTCTACGATAACCGTGCTATCTTTGTCCACAGTTACTCTCGCTGCTTGACCAAGCGCCTCAATAGTAGCGTCCTTCAACTCAAGGCCAAGATCTTCTGTGATAACAGTTCCGCCTGTCAAGATAGCGATATCTTCAAGCATCGCTTTACGACGATCACCAAAGCCAGGTGCCTTAACTGCTACTACGTTGAAGGTTCCACGAATCTTGTTCAATACAAGAGTCGGAAGAGCTTCACCATCCACATCATCCGCAATAATCAAGAGTGGACGATTGCTTTGAAGAATGCTTTCTAGAAGTGGCAAGATTTCTTGGATATTTGAAATCTTCTTATCAGTAATCAAAATGTATGGATTTTCAAGATCAGCCACCATTTTTTCGCTATCTGTCACCATGTACTGTGATAGGTAACCGCGATCAAACTGCATTCCTTCCACGACTTCAAGCTCTGTTTCCATACCACGTGACTCTTCAATAGTAATGACTCCGTCTTTACCAACTTTTTCCATAGCTTCAGAAATGTACTCGCCGACTTTATCAGAACGAGAAGATACGGCAGCAACCTGAGCAATAGCTTCTTTGTTGGCAACTGGAATGGCATTGTTTTTCAAAGCTTCTACAGCAGCAGCAACCGCTGCTTCAATCCCACGACGGATACCGATTGGGTTGGCACCAGCAGTAACGTTTTTGATTCCTTCGCGGACGATAGCTTGAGTCAAGACTGTTGCAGTTGTCGTTCCGTCACCTGCGATATCATTGGTCTTTGAAGCGACTTCTGATACCAATTTGGCACCCATATTTTCAAAATGGTCTTCTAGTTCAATTTCTTTGGCAATGGTCACACCGTCATTGGTAATCAAAGGAGAGCCAAATGATTTTTCCAACACAACATTACGACCTTTTGGTCCCAAGGTTACTTTAACAGTGTCTGCAAGGATATCGACACCACGAACCATAGCTGAACGAGCATCAGATGAAAATTTAATTTCTTTTGACATACTTACTTCCTCCTTCTATTCTCCAATGATCGCCAAGATGTTGGCTTCGCCTACGATGATATACTTTTCATCGCCATCTTTGACATCAATACCTGCATGGGCTTCCACTAAAACACGGTCTCCAGGCTTCACGCTTGGAGCCACCAAGTCACCGTTCAAAGTACGAACACCTTGTCCAGTAGCTACAACTTGGGCTGTTTTTGTTTTTTCTTGGGCTGATCCTGCAAGGACAAAGCCTCCAACAGTTTGTTCTTTTTCTTCGATTTTCAAGACCATACGGTCTCCTAATGGTTTCAACATCTGTTTTCCTCCATAATGAACTACATATTATTAGCACTCTTTGTATCTGAGTGCTAATTCATAGTTCTATTGTATCACTTGGTCAGAAATAGTCAAGAAAAAAGTCTGACTTTGGCAAGATAAAAAGCCTGAGACCAAGTCAGGCTTCTCAATGTTTATACCAAGATCAAACTAAGAAGCTAGCCGTAGGTTGCTCAAAACAGTGTTTTGAGGTTGTAGATAAGACTGACGAAGTCAGTTACCTATACCAGCTGACGTGGTTTGAAGAGATTTTCGAAGAATATTAAAATGGCAATTCTTCCTCTTCCAAGACCAAATCTGCCAAATCCTGTCCTGCATTATTTTCACGCAAAGCACGTTGGGCGCGGCTTTCCAAAAGTTGGAATCCTGTGGCAAGGACTTCAGTCACATAGTTCATCTGACCATTTTTCTCGAAGCGACGAGTACGAAGTTCTCCATCCACAGAGATAAGACTACCTTTAGTTGCGTAGCTTGCCAAGGTTTCAGCCAATTTTCCCCAAAGAACCAGATTGACAAAGTCAGCTTCACGTTCCCCGTTTTGGTCTTTGTAACGACGGTTCACAGCGATAGTTGCACGCGCTACTGACTTGTCATTGTTGGTTTTGTGCAATTCTGGTGTAGACGTTAAACGTCCAATAAGAATAACTTTATTATACATATTTTCTTCCTCCTACTTATCTATTCGCAAGGAATCAAAAAAAGTTACAGAAATTTGTAACTTTTCGAGAAAATTTTTTATTTTTTATGAACCATGAAACCTGTCGCCTGTTGATTGGCCATAATAGTCATATCTGTAATCTGCACACGACGGGGTTGACTGGTCACATAGACAACAGTGTCTGCGATATCCTGAGCTTGCAAGGCTTCAATTCCCTGATAGACGGTCGCAGCACGCTCTTTGTCACCATGAAAACGTACCGCAGAAAAATCTGTTTCAACAATTCCAGGCTGAATGGTGGTCACCTTGATATCCGTTGCGATGGTATCAATTCGTAGGCCATCTGAAAAAGTCTTAACTGCTGCCTTGGTGGCTGAGTAAACAGCTGCCCCAGCATAGGCATAGATTCCTGCGGTCGATCCCATGTTGATAATATGGCCTTGATTGGCTTTTACCATAGAAGGCAAGAAACAGCGAGTGACTGCCATCAAACCCTTGACATTGGTATCCAACATGATCAGCATATCCAACTCTTCATAGTCCTGATAGGGAGCCAAGCCTAGAGCCAGTCCGGCATTATTGACCAAGATATCAATCCGACCTATCGTTTCTAGAATATCGGAACAGACAGTCTTGACCATGGTCATATCCGTCACATCTAATGAAAAGGTCCAAACTGTTTGATTTGGAAAAGTTTCTGCAAACTCTGACTTGAGGGCCTCTAGTCTGTCTGTCCTTCGCCCTGTTAGAACGACATTCTCCCCCTGCTCCAGATAAGCACGCGCAATCGCTTCACCGATTCCTGAGATCGCTCCTGTAATCACTACATTTTTCGCCATCTTATCCCCCTCTATCTGGTCTATCAAATACCGACAATTTCCTAGGCCGTCCAGTGTTTGGCTGGGTCAAATGGAGTTCCGACAACTTGTTCTTCTGATAATTCAATAACCCCACGTTTTTGCGGAGCATTTGGCAAATGCAACTCACGAGGGCTGCACATCATGCCAAAACTCTTTTCACCGCGAAGTTCGCCTGGGAAAATGAGATTGCCTTTTGGCATCATCGCTCCAGGAAGAGCTACAATGGTTTTCAACCCAACACGCGCATTGGGAGCCCCTGCAACGATTTGCACTGTCTTATCACTTGCGACTGCAACTTGGCAGATGTTGAGGTGGTCACTATCTGGATGGGCTACCATCTCGACAATTTCACCAACAACAAACTTAGGTTCCTTGTCATTGACAATTTCTTCTGTAAATCCTTCCGCCTGCAATTCTTGGTTCAAACGAGCGACTTGCTCATCTGTCAAAAAGACTTGACCGCGCTCTGCAATTTCAAACAAACTTGAAACTTCGAAAATATTCCAAGCTACTGTTTCTCCATTTTCTTTGAGGAAAACACGGGCTACTTTGCCTTTGCGCTCCACGTCCAGTTTGGCATCTCCGCTATTTTTCACGATGACCATAAGGACATCGCTAACATGCTCTTTATTATATGTAAAAATCATTCTTTCCATTTTCTCCTATTTCAGTCCTGCTAAAAAGTCGTTAATTTGTTCCTTGCTTTTACGGTCGCGATTGACAAAACGGCCGATTTCCTTGTCCTTTTCTAGAACAACAAGGCTAGGAATCCCGTAAACATCCCAGATTTTGGCCAGATCCAGATACTGGTCTCGGTCCACTCGAATAAAGGTGAACTCTGGATTTGTCTCCTCAATCTCTGGCAAGGCTGGATAGATATAACGACAATCGCCACACCAGTCTGCCACAAAAAGGAAAACCTTCTTGCCATCTTGCTCGACAAAACCTGCGAGTTCTTCTATACTATTGGGAGTAATCATAAGACTTCCTCCTCATAGACCAGGTCTTCATTTTCATAGACAAAGGTATAGTGACGACCATCCTTGAAAATGACTCCTCCGACCAGTCGCTCTAGGCTACTTTCGTAGACTTGAACATAGAGAGTCGCAATCTCACCCATATCTGAGAAAAGTTCGCGCACGATAGCGGTCAACTCTTCTTGAGTCTTCATCAGTTTGTGGTTATCTGCTGCTTTTTTAGCCCCCAAAGCGAGGGCACTTAGACCAGCCACAGTCAAGCCAGTCATCCATAATTTCTTAGCTTTCATACCATTAATTGTAACACAAAAAGGGCTCTAGGACAAATAGGGAAGCCGTATACGAGCAAGGAAAATCTCTTCCCTCAGTTAGTCTAATTCTTATTACCAAGCGCCTGAGTTCCTGAATGAATTAAAAAACCTCTGAGATTCTTCTCAAAGGTTCTGATTGTGCTAAATACTGTTCTCAACAGCTGCAGTGACAAAGGCGGTATAAAGTTCCTCTGGACAGTTTGGACGGCTGGAAAGTTCAGGGTGATACTGACACGCTACAAAGAATTTATTTTCAGGAATCTCTACAATTTCTACCAATCGATTGTCTGGAGAAACTCCTGAAAAGACAAAACCTGCTGCCTCAAACTGTTCACGAAAGGCGTTGTTAAACTCATAACGGTGACGGTGACGGCGTTGCACCACTTCTTGATTATGGTAAGCTGCTGCTGCCTTAGAACCACGTTTCAACTTAGATGGATAAAGTCCCAAACGAAGGGTTCCACCCATATCCTCAACATCAACCTGGTCACGCATAATATCAATGATAGGGTATTTTGTATCAGGATCAAGCTCTGCAGAATTGGCACCTTCAAGACCTAAAACGTTACGAGCAAACTCGATACAAGTCAACTGCATTCCCAAGCAGACTCCCAACATTGGAACGTCATTCTCACGCGCATAACGGATGGCTTGGATTTTCCCTTCCGTACCACGTTGACCGAAACCGCCTGGTACGATGATTCCGTCCGTATCAGACAAGAGCTCTGCCACATTCTCTGCCGTCACATCATTGGCATTGATCCAATTAATCTTCACTTCTGCGTCGTTGGCATAACCAGAGTGTTTCAAGGCTTCAACCACTGAGATGTAGGCATCTTGCAACTCCACATACTTACCAACGAGGGAAATCTTGACTTGTTTCTTGAGGTTCATAACCTTGTCCACCATGGCTGACCACTCAGTCATATCCGCTACTGGTGCGTCTAATTTCAAATGATCACAAACAATTTGGTCCATGCCTTGCGCCTGTAAATTCAATGGAATTTGGTAAAGGTGTTCGACATCCAAAGACTCGATAACGGCTTCTGGTGCTACGTCACAGAACTGAGCTAGTTTGTTTTTAATTCCTTGACCAGCTGGTTTCTCCGTACGAATGACCAACATATTTGGCTGGATTCCCAAACCGCGCAATTCTTTTACAGAATGCTGAGTCGGCTTAGTCTTCATTTCACCAGCAGCCTTGAGGTAAGGAAGCAAGGTTGTATGAATGTACATGACGTTATCTGCACCCACATCTGCCTTCATCTGACGAAGGGCCTCTAGGAATGGCAAGGACTCGATATCCCCAACGGTTCCACCAACCTCTGTGATAATGACATCAGAGTCGGTCGTTACAGCGGCACGCTTGATTTTTTCTTTCAAAGCATCTGTGATATGAGGAATGACTTGAACAGTTGCGCCAAGGTACTCGCCACGGCGTTCTTTACGAAGAACTTCACTGTAAATTTTCCCAGTTGTCACGTTGGAATATTTGTTGAGATTGATATCGATGAAACGTTCATAGTGCCCCAAGTCCAAATCTGTCTCAGCACCATCATCTGTCACAAAAACTTCTCCGTGCTGGTAAGGACTCATGGTTCCCGGATCGATATTGATATAAGGGTCAAACTTCTGAATAGTTACTTTAAGACCACGATTTTTCAAGAGACGCCCCAGACTTGCTGCGACAATTCCTTTCCCAATAGACGACACCACACCACCAGTTACAAAAATATATTTCGTAGACATAGATTCCTCTTTCTAAAATGCTCAAGGCCTTGTTAACTACAAGGGGACATCGAAAACAAGACCCTTATGAATAACAACTCTTCAAGAAAACTTCCTGAAAAAACAAAAATAGCTCCCTAGTAACTAGGGAGCCCCGACCTCTAAAAGAGGTGCCCGAACAATATAATACCTTAAAGCAGAACATTTGTCAACCCGAATTGGTAAAACATGAAAAAAGGAGATTGTTTTCAGAAAACCAACTAAAGATCCGCATCCAAACGGATGACCTGCTCAAGGAACAAAAAAGGAGATCAGGCGATCTCCTCTGTGAAGTCTTTTACTCTTCTTCACTCGTTTCAGCGTCATCGTCAGAAAACTCATCGTCTTCTTCGTTGAGATCCACGTCTTCACCCAAGTCATCAGGGGCGATTTCGTTGATTTCTGCATCGTAAGCTTCCACTTCATTTTTCTCATCATCGGGATTTTCATCATCATATGAAAGAGCTGGATCAGCTTCGTATGCATCTTCGTCTTCTGGATCATCTGCATTGTAGTCAATGGCATCTGAATCACCATCCATAAAGGCGTTGACACGTTTTTTCTTAGCTTTTGGCGCTACTTCATCGTCGTCACTTTCTTCAAGAGCGATGATTTCTTCGTCGATTTCGTCCACACCATACCATGAACGAAGCCCCCATTTGTTGTCTCCAAGAGAGATGAAGCTACCGTCAAAGTTCAACTCTGTGTAGAAC
>QWCK01002872.1_pt1 | contig 20180 bp, 8 predicted proteins | sample 1972571 | NCBI WGS metagenome assembly QWCK01 (sample SAMN09866710, study PRJNA288562) | Human gut metagenome isolate term2_stool, whole genome shotgun sequencing... | isolation source: gut | host: Homo sapiens | place: USA: California
AGACCATGGCACTCCACTTCCAGGATAGGTGTTATACAAGTTGAAAACTGTACCAAAAGTTATCTTAGAAGCTTTCTTGACTGTAAAAGAAATGTTTCTGGGTACACCTAAATGGTCGGAGAGCTTGTCTTGACCCAAGGTCTGCGATGCTGTGATCACTACTTCGTAATCGGGCAGTCCGGTACCTGCAGCAATTACACCGTACATGTCGGCACTGTTGGCACTACTTGTTTTTCCAACATCAACTGTCAGAACATATTTCCCAGGCATCAAATCAAGTGACTGATATATTTTTCCGTTATTAACCGGGGCAATACCCCAAGCGGGTGCACACCATGGCTCGAATAAATTCGAAGCGTTGTCAAAGCTCGTTACAACATTATCACTATGTGTCCATCCTGTCAATTGTTGAAATCTGCCTTTACCTAAGTTAGGGACACGGTCGGAACCATCACCTTTAAACGGCAAGGTGACATTTTTCAAGGAAGGTATGTCAACTCCATTCGTACCACTGGTTTTCAGGTCGTTAAACAAATCTATTTCTGCAATTTGTGCAGAAGTGGTGCTTGCACCGTACGCATTAAGTATGGTTATTTTGTAATAACGGGCAGTTACTGGCTTTTCCAATAAGAACGTTTGTTTGTAGCAACAGGCCTTCATCCTTCCTTCCATGACCTTTGTCCAATTGGAGTTATCGTTACTCACTTCTAACCGAAAATCCTTACAGAAATTATCTACGTCTTTCGGATCTTGTGACTGTATAATACTGAAGCCATTGAAAATTTTCTCCAATTGCATATCGACGGCAATCCATTGAGGCATTGCTGTAGGCTTTGATTGCCAATCGGTGAGAATATTATCATCGAAGAGCTTTGCACCTTCCTTGCCTGTCAATTCGCCAGATACACCAGCTATAGTCCAGCTGTCTTTGACAAATATCTTCATGGAGGCCTCTTTAACATCTATCCTTGAAGTCAAGAACTCGTCAACACAGGCCGCATCGGGCTTATATACGGTGCTGAAGTAATACGGTTTGTCTAAATCAATGTTATCTACAGTGACAGAATTTAAACTGCGTTCAATAAAAACACTGTCATTAGCGCCAGACTTATTAACAAAATACACTCTCACCCCCGATTCATCCTCTCGCTTATTCTCATCAAAGTTTATCTGAATAGATGAAGGTGATAATTTGACAAGCGTGAGCAAAGTTCTTACCTTCAAGTTTGAAATATATTTATCTCCATAAACCGTAACCTTCACTCCTTTCGGGTCGGAGGTTTTGCCTGAGGCGTCATAAGTAATGACGCGAACAACCTGCTCTCCCTCCGCGAGTTTTTCCAGCATTAATTTCTGGTATTCAGCAGTCGGGTCGATTGTAAAATCCTGAAAATTACCTGAACCGTAGAACACTCTCCCTGAAACTGCACCTTCCGGCACAGCAAATTCTATGAGAGAACGGTTGTGACCAGGCAATGCTTTTAATGAGCTAACTCCAGACAGTGTACTATCTTGGTCGTCCTGACAACCCATAGCCGATGCTAAAAAAATGGCTGACAAGACAAAATAAATTATACGTTTCATATCTTGACCGATTTATTTATTTGTTCATACTACTTGTTCACTTTTACTGCCATGCAGCAGGCTGCGTCATGGATGTCATCTTTTTTGCATCTTCCAAAGGAATGGGCAATACTAAATATTTATCTGTTCCCGACTGATAATCACGAATTTTCTTTCTTTGATAATGGAATTTGTTTTTGTCATCCTTCGTTATTCTCATACCTGTGACAAAGTTATTGGTTTTGTCCAAAATCTTCCACCGTCTTTGGTCATGGAAACGCCAACCTTCCATACAAAACTCCACGCGCCTTTCGTTACGAATACGACTCAATATGAAATCATGAGTTTTCTGAAATTCCTTAACGTCCTGAAGTTTGGGCTGCAATGCTCGCTCACGTACAACATTGAGGGCTGACAATGCACCATCCAGATCTCCCAACTCGCACAGGGCCTCAGCTTTGTTGAGGTAAAATTCTGCCAAACGAAAGAAGACCCAATGGGTAGGTTCATTCCCCTGGCTTCCACCCGAACCAAAATATTTAATTTGTGTATCCTTGCAGTTGTAATACCCGGTACACGATCTAGTGGCAGGCTCTGTAATCAGATCGTTGAATCCATTCTTGCCGCCAACGTAGGTCTCGACAATAAACGGCTCTGTACAGTTATAAGGCACTCCGTAATTTGCCATATTGTAGAGAATATCAACATAGAACCGTGCATCACGGTTTGAATACGGATCTCCTCCGGGGGCCTCGCTATATCCCATTGCGGCAGCACCGGGGGTGACGGTAATGTTCGTACGCGTAGCATCGTTGTAGGTTACAGGCAGAGAGCCGTTCTTCATTTCGAAACAATCCACAAGTTCCTGAGTGGGGCTGTCTCCGCATTCCCACACATGACCTATGCTGATACTATGATCCGAGCTGGTGTACGTTCCAACATCGACACCGTTTGTTGCACTGATGTGTGAATTGTCCTGCCAAGATCTCCAAATAATTTCAGAAACCGGATTTGCGAAAGCTCCGATAAAAAGTTTTTTATAATCCTTCATCGGAACAAGGCTGTACTCAGACATATTGAGCACATCTTGTGCTGCATCCGCAGCGCGTTTCCATTTTTTGTTGTCGTGTGTCGGATTATTCAACAAACTTGCATTATTCAGGAGAACGCGGGCACGAATTGCATAAGCCACTCCGTTGTCAACATGCCGGGCTTCGCTTGGTGACTGCCTGTTGGGCAATACCCCTGAATTAACAACGTCCATTATTTCGTCAGATATTTTTGTGGCAATTTCATCATATGTCGGACGTTTCAGATCGTTCCACCCACTGTAATCTTCCTGCAGTGGCTCCTCGATCCAAGGTAAGGGACCATAGAATTCCAACAAGTTCATGTAATACCAGCAGCGCAGTACACGAGCTTCCGCAACCCAAGTATTTCTTTCCTTCTCAGTTATGGCTGTAGACTGAGGCAGGTATTTAATGGCATTATTAGCCAATCTGACACCTCGCCAGAAATCAGGCCATAACTGGTCACTTGGTGACGACCACGGCCAATTGATTACCGGATTACTCAATGACAGTGACCCGTTATGCCATTCATACGCATTATAGATGTCGGCCCAATAAGTATTGTCCGTCAATCCGTCTATCGTGTTATGTACAAAGCAAATACCATCTCTAGCAAGATAAATCTCATTATAAGCCACGTCTATCAAACCCTTACTGCGGCTATAGTTACTCAACACTTTATCCAACGTTATCTGTCCATCAGGAGTCTTTTCAAGGACACTTTCACAACCAGATAAGAAGATGAGAACCGGAAGCAATATGAATATTATTCTTTTCATGATCTTTGTTTTTGAATTGTGTTAAAAAGATATATTTAGTCCCACATTATAGGTTTTGAAAACCGGATAAAGCAGTTCACTGGTCTGCTCCGGATCCTGATACTTGACCGGATAACTGTCGAATGTCAGTAAGTTCAGCCCATTAATATAAAAGCGAATAGATGAAGCACCGATTCTCTTGGATATCTTTTCAGGAAGCGTATAGCCCACTTCTGCATTTTTTAAGCGCAGGTAATTTCCATTGACATACCAAAAAGATGATGGAAGATGATTGATGTTACTTCCCGGGTCTAGTCGAGGATAGGTAATTTTTTCTCCTGCATCATAGCGTTCTTGGCTCCAAGCTTCCTTATGCCAATTGTTGTAATTATGAGCTTCGGTAATATTCTGACCACTCATAAGATAGCTTCTATTAGCTGCTCCCTGCCACATCATGCTGAAGTCAAATTGCTTATATTGAACATTAATCCCTGCACCGAATGTCCATTCCGGAACCTCCGGATGGCCAATGGGTACCATATCTTTTTCGCTGATGATACCATCGCCGTTCTTATCCTTATACTTAAGGTCTCCCAATTTGGATTTAGGGCCTAATGCGCTCTGGTCATACCAATCAATAATTTCCTGCTCTGTATTGAAATAGCCTGCAACTTCATAACCAAACTTTTCACCTAAACGGTAACCAGTCTGCCGTGTTTGGCAAGCATAATCTTCAGGAAGATTGACCTCACTCATATAGATGATCTTATTACGGCTGAAGGCTGCATTTACTCTGGTGTCTATACGAAAATCCTTGTTGAAACTCTTCTGGTAACTTGCTGTGAGTTCCATACCCTTGTTCTCGATGACACCTGCGTTGATCTTCGGTATCATACCGGATACATTAACACCACCTGTGCCAAACACGCCTGAAGGGATAAGACCGGTAGCAGGGATAAGGATATTATTTCTTTTTTCGTAAAACATGTCAACATCTAATCCGAAATCATTAAATAGTCGGGTTTCGATACCAATGTTATATTTGTTGGCCTTCTCCCATTCCAGATTCCTATTGCCGATTTGTGATTCCAGGCTCCCTTTCCACAAAGTGAGAAAAGCAAATCGTGCACCATTCATATTGTCATTTCCTACTTGCCCATAAGATGCACGTATCTTGGCGTATGACAAATAATCTTTCAGATTTTCCATAAACGATTCTTCGCTCAGAACCCAACCTACCGAGAAGGATGGGAAAAAGCCCATTTTGTGTCCGGGAGCAAATTGTTCAGAACCATTATATCCAAAGTTGATCTCTGCCAAATATTTATGGGCGTAGCTGTAGGTTCCCCTTCCTACTAAACCAATATAATTATAAGGCAATTCAATGTTGATGATACGCTGGTATCTGTTGAACAAAATTAAGCCGGTAACATCATGCTTGCCAAAAGTGCGTGCATAATTTAATGAGGCATCTATGTTAAATAGATTGCTGAAACTCTGATGCTGCGCATCTGACAAAGTACTGTTTACGCTGGCACCGGTCGGCTCATAAGTTGCACTTTCCGGTTTCGTCGGATCACCTACAACTTGAAACATCTGGAAAGTTCTCTGGCGTACTTGTTGGTTGCTTGAATAGGCGTCATAGGAAGCGACAACCTTGGCAGAAAGTCCCGGAGTGATAAAATCCAACTTCTGCTCTACACCCAAAGTTGCCGTAACCTGGTTTGTCTGCGTGTTTCTGAATCCTGTTCTGTTCAGTATACCATAAGGAACATTTGTCCTCTGGTGGTTTGTCATTACTTCTCCGTCGGGTGTGAGGTCATTATGAGAATTGTTCGGAGTAGACAGCAAGTTACTTAATAGAATGGAATAACCAGCAATGTCGTTCAGATAGCCTGCTTGATTCGGGACAATAACCGGGTCGTTCTTCTTCTGCATATACCCGCTGATATTAAGGAACATGCTCAGGCTCTTGTTTAATTTGATGTCGAAATTTGACCTAAAGTTCACACGACTTGCCTTTGACTGTGGGTCATAGTCATACTCCTTGAATTTTTCAGTTTTAAATATACCTTCCTGATAGAGATACCCTACGGTTGCAAAATAGCGCATCTTTTCTGTTCCACCACTGACATTTACGTTTACTCGCTGCATTGGAGAGTAATCTTTCACAAAATCCTTGATGAAGTTTCTTGTGGGGAAGAAGGTAGGATTGTCGCCCAACCGATAACGTTCCAGGGCATAATCACTATAAGTCGGTTTTCTGCCATTCTGGAGATCTACCTGATTAGTCAATTTGGCATAATCGTATGCCGAAGCCATCTCCGGTAGGCGTGTTGCCTGCTGCCATGCCTGTTCCATCGTGACATCAATCTTAGGCTTGTCTACCTTGCCCCTTCTCGTTGTGACGATAATAACGCCATTGGCTCCCCGCACTCCATACACTGCCGTTGCAGAAGCATCCTTCAATATCGTGATGTTTTCTACCTCGTGTGGATCAAGGGCCGTAAAGTTTCGCTCTACCCCGTCAACAATCATCAGAGGCTTTTGCCCATTGATTGTACTCCGCCCACGAATATAAAAATCCATGTTTTCCCCACCAGGGACCCCTGAGCGTTGCAATACGGTCAGACCGGGCAGGCGACCGGCTAAAGCCACTCCAAGGTTTGATGCCGGAGTTTGCTTAAGTGTCGTGGCCGAAATGGTAGACAATGCTGCCACAACACTTTCCTTTTTCTGCTGCCCATAACCCACAACAACCATTTCGTCGAGCTGGGTAACACCATCTTGCAGCACTACGTTTACAGTTGTTTGTCCGCCGACCTTGACTTCCTGTGTTTGGAAACCAACAAAAGAAAATACAAGGACAGCATTTTCGTTGGGAATATTGATCCGATACTTCCCATCTATATCGGTTACTACTCCTTGTTTACTTCCCTTAACACTAACCGCCACTCCAGGCAAAGGCTCGTTTTGCCTGTCAACGACTAATCCCGAAGTCCACAACTGTCCGTTTTGTCCCATTACCTGAAAATAAACAGATTGTAATGCGACCATCATTAATAATGTGATTAGCTTTGCTTTCATGCTCTGTTAATAATTAAAACATTTATTTCATTAGATAGAGATAACTTAGACGCCCCATAGGCATAGCGCATCCTGTAGTATAGTAGTTCATAATGTCCGAAGGCTTTGAAACGCCCATGGCCACCTTAAAATAAAATTTCTTTTCTTTTTGAAGCCCTAAAACAGATCGCGGCAACGATATCTGAATGGCATCTGCATCCTGAACAAACATGCCTTCTCCCTTTCCTTGCATGTGAAAGTCTTTGGTCAATGATTCTATTGAAATATTCTTACCATCAATGTTCCGGCCCACTATATAACGATAGCTTTCCCATCCTTGGGGTCGTGGCGATCCTGTTCCGATGAAAAGATTCAACCAGTTTTTTTTGTGGTCATACCGGCTGAACTTTTCCTTTCCCTTTAACAAGAAATAAATATTGTCTTTGTCGTAAGATACTCTTATTTCCACTATTTTATCCTTAGGGGCGACCTCGGTATAACGAACAGTAGCTGCTCCTCCATGAGCATCCCTGGAGACAAAAGCATGATCTGTGTTACATACGATGTATTCGATATTCTTCCACCGCTCATCTATTGTGCCTGAAGTAATGTGCTGTGGCTTATTGGATGTTGGAGGGGAAGAGATGCCCTTGTAACGATGGATGTTAGAAATTAGTTGAAGATAAAAGGCGTCCTCATATCCACCACTCATGGGTTCTATATCTCTCGAGTATTCTTTGTTTACAGCATCGCAAAGCATATACTCCCCGTCATAAAGTTGCTTATAGGCAATCCACTCGTTCCAACCGCCCACGGTAACCATTGGAGGATCAGAAGCAATCGCATGATCCCATTGCGCCTGGAAAAATGTACCTCTGTCCACATTTTCTGTTTCGTTCTTTTTTGTCTTGACATTCCATCCCCGTCCCCAGTTGTCCCAATTCTTACGTGTCAATGAAAATGACATCGGAACCTTTGGATGGCTTGCTACTGTTACGTTCATAACCTTTGATTCTGAATGATAGGGCTGAGGAAAGCTCCACTCTACCCATGGGAAGCCATCTGCGTATACTGGGTCGGAAGGCCACTGGGGTTTTACAAAGTGAAAAAAGGAGAGGATTTCTGGAGACAAGACTCCTGGCACGTATGCCGTATCATTTCTTGAAGCTGCCTCCCTGTAGTCATCCTCTGGGTTGGTATAAGCTATGATCATAGGTTTACCGTCTACACAATACCAAGTGTCAGCATAATGCCGTGGGAGATAAATTGCATTATACAAATCCCTCACCGTTTGGAAAGAATGCGAATGGGTGTAGAATACAACCTGAGGAGCATCCCATCCAGCCTTGCGCATCTCGTCAAGGACAGCACAAACTTTCAATGCCACATTAGAATAAATCAAGGCATTAGTGGTATCGAAAAAGATGAAATCTATACCAGCAGTCGTCAACATCTGCATTTGCTTGCGGATTACCCATTCGTCATCAGAATTATAATATCCCCAAATAGGTTCTCCCCAATAATGCATCTGCCAATTCGGACTGATTGCAGAATTCTTGGTCTTCGTCAAGATTTTAAGACCATCGGGCCTTGACAGTATTTTTGTGGCATCATATATCCCTGTTGCTAACGGCTGACCTATCCAAGGCCAGTAAAACATGCCCACCTGTCTGTCCTTTTTGTACCCAGAAACCGTTCCGAATGCTCGTCCAAACTGGTCAACGCCTACAATATGGAAATTAGTATTTTTGACGTTCTTCTTTGGAGTTGCCTGCCCATCCATGTATTCTGGCATAGTGAACTTACTAGCACAAGAGCATATCGTACTCAGCACAAAAATCGTGGAAAGCATCGAGCGAATAATAGATTGACTCATCATAGTTTACATCTTAGGTTATAATTTCCAGAAGGCACTGACAATACTGTAAAATCTCCTTCTTTTGGTAGGCATATTATTTCTCTTACATGGGAAACGCTTCGTTTCCCCTCAGTTATCATTTTTATATCCTTGACTGGAACATATACTTTGGCTTTCGTATTCTCAGGGACAGTTACGTCCAACATCAACATCCCTCTTTCTCTCTTCCATGACACTCTAATCGTTCCTTTCACGGTTTCCAAACTTCCCTTAGCAAAAGTCAGCTCTTTAGGCATATAAGGTTTGATGGTAAACTCCTCGAAACCTGGATGGGTAAACTCAGGAACTATACCAAGTAAATATTTGTAAAACCAAGACCCGACGGAACCCATCATGGGATGATTATGAGAATTCATGGCATCTCCGGTCAGAAACTCCCAACGTTCCCATAACGTGGTGGCTCCATTTTTCAACATGAACCCCCAGCTTGGGTAAGTTGTTTGCGAAGCTATTTTGTATGCTACATCCACGTATCCATACTTCGTCAGCATTTCCAACAAATATTTTGTACAGAGATTTCCTGTGGTAAGATGGTATTTGTGTTTTTTCACGTCTTCCACAAGATTATCCACAACACGCTGTATGTGGCTTGCGTCCACTATTCCTAAATACAATGCAAACGAATTGGAAGCCTGGTTATTAGAGGCATATCCTCCTACCTCTTCATTCCAATAGTGACGGTTGAAAGCCTGTGCGGTTTCCTTGGCAATCCGTGCATATTGAGCTGCATCCTCCTGTTTGCCCAACGCTGAAGCCATCTCTGACAGTATTTCAGAACATAAATATAAGTATCCTGTAGACATCATTTTTCCAGGTGTATCTTTGGAAACACCCGACCCATTAGGGTCTGCAAGAAAATCGCGAGGAGGACACCAATCTCCATAATAGCTGTAATCCACAATACCATCAGATGTGCGAGAATATAAATAATCCACCCAAGCTTTCATGCCATCGAAGTGTTCCGAAACAATTCTCTTATCTCCGTAAAATTCATAACATTTCTGCGCCAGAAGCAGATAGCTGGCCGAAACGGGGTCGGCCGGTCGCATGCCAAAACGGTAGGGGGCTACACAAGTAATGGTTCCTTCTGCATTTTGCGTATCCTGTATGTCGTCCATGAATTTAGGATAAAAGCGAGATAGACCAAAATTATAAATGGCCTGTTCTATTCTCACAGTCATATCGTTCAACCAACCCATGCGCTCGTCACGTTGTGGACAATCGGTCGGAACGCTATGTAGATTGCTCGCCTCCGTGTTAACAATCATCTTATGAATATCGTTCAGTAACGGGTTGCTGCACTCGAAGCTTCCCGTTCTGGGAACATCCGTACGTACAACTTTGACAACAATATCCTCTTTCCGCGGTTTACCAGGCAAACCTTCTATTTGAAAATACCTGAACCCGTGATATGTGAAACGTGGCTCCCATCGCTCTACGCCTTCTCCTTTTAATATATACGTATCCGTGGACTTTGCATTTCGCAGGTTCTCCTGATTCACCGTTCCGTCTTCATACAGTGTCTCAGCATATCGCACCGTAACTTTCGTTCCCTCTTGTCCGGTCACTTGCAAGGCAACCCATCCTGCAAGATTACGTCCTGCATCAAATACATACGTACCCGGACGCACCTCTTGCTTCAGTGTAGGCGTAATTCTTTCTACCACTTTTATTGGCTCAACCTTCTGTGCAACCATCTTCCCGACCGGGTCGTCCGTGTTGTGTGCCCAAGCCCATTCTTTATTCATCAACCCCGGAGGTATGCCGGGAGCATATAATTTGTCTGTTTCTAAACGGGCGTCATAAATTTCTCCGTCAAATACAGTAGAAGACACAATTGGACCACTCGTTACAGAGCGGAAACGATCTGATGTCAATATTTCTGTCGTGTTATCCAAATAAGTTACTTCAATCTGCATTCTTAGACGAGGAGTGCCCAACCATCCTGGAGCAACCGGGACGACTATGCTGTTTGCGGCCTTATCAAAACACTTTCCCACATCGTATGTCACATAATAAACCCGTTTGCTATACGTGCTTTGAGCAGGATCCAAAACATGATCTCCTACTTTTTTACGATTGATGTAAAGTTCTGAAAAACCTATCCCTGACATATAAGCCCGTGCCTGTTTAATGGCCTTTCGGGGGACAAAAGTTCCTTTGAAGTAAAGGACTCTACCTGGCATACCCGGGACATAACCTATCCAGCCTGATTTCCAATCTTGAGGTGACAGCAATCCCATTTCAAAGTAAGCAGGAGCAGACCATTCGGAAAACTCGCGGGTATTTTTCCACACGCGAACCTTCCAATAGTATCGCTGACGACTCTGTAATACCTTATTATATATAGATACACCTAAAGACTGTGACGAAAGAACCTTTCCACTATTCCAGACATCTGCTTGTTCCTCATTCAATTTAGTTAATGAAGATGCAACTATGACTTGGTATGCCATCTGTGAAAAATTTCTGTAGTCAGACTGGATCTGCCAACTCAACCGCGGAGACACATCTATTCCAATAGGGTTAACTTGGTATTCCGAGCGTAAATCAACAACTCGAAAATTTTCTGATCTCTTCTTTCCTGAAACAGGAATACAGAGCACACCCATTAAAAACAATAGAAAGCAGAGTTTTGCTTCTTTTAGTATGTTCATGATAGATTTAATTTAAGTTTTCGGTACAAAGTTAAGAACTGCCAATCTTTATCTCTTGTAATATTTGTTCTAATTTTTGACATTTCTAATCTTATTGAGCTAATTTTGTTTTTTTAAACCACAAAAAGTTCAAGTAGTCCATTTTTTTTCTAACTTGCCGCAATAAAACATACTAATATCTTTGAACATATATGAAAAGTCGTCATTTCATCATGGCATTCGTTGTTTTTTTTACCTTGTACGCATGTACTGCAAAAGACCACAAATTGGATGCCGATCCCATCTGTTACGAACCAACCATCTCACAAGACATCTCTTTTCTTGACATCAATGATTTTGCACAAGATTCTTTAGGTTACATGTGGATTGCTACATTAGGCGGACTTGATCGGTATAACGGGTACGACTTTTTGCATTTTGTTCATCAAGCCAACGACAGCACCTCGCTATTAAACGATTTCGTCCTTTGCCTGTTCATAGATTCCGCTCACCAACTTTGGGTAGGCACTTCTTGCGGACTCAACAGATACAACTATGAAAAAAAATGTTTTGAAAAATTTTCCGGAAAGCATACTGTGCCCATTTACTCCATATTAGAAACATCAGGGGGAAAAATATGTCTTGCCACTTCAGCAGGAGTGGGATATGTGGACCAAGAACACCACAGGATCACTTTTCCCGGAAAGAAAGAAGTCGTCAATTTGCTTTGGAAAGACAAATCTCAACGTCTTTGGAAAGGGCTGAATGAAGAAAGAGGAATGGCCGTCAGACTAAACGATCAAAAATGGAAATATTTTACCTTGCCTGGAAACCGAAAGGTTTTGTGCATTTATATAGATTCGCAAAGCAAATGGTGGCTTGGGACAGACCGCGGCATCGTCATTTTTGACCCCACAACTCAAACCTTCAAGAACTCAGTCATTGAAGATACAGGGAAAGAACGTTTAGCAAACACACCAATCTCTTTCATAAAAGAAGTAGAGCCTCTGAAACTACTCATTGGAACTGCAGCAGAGGGTTTCTACTACTACGACATCTTATCGAACACTCTGCAACATAATTTCCCGTTGCGATTCAACCCGCTACGCTCTCCTCAATTACACACATGCTACAGCGACAGGCATGGGAACGTGTGGATAGGCTCTTACGACAAGGGATTTGTCGTAACAAAAAAAGAAGGAAGTAACTTCAACAAGAATCAAATTCTCAGCAATTTTTTCAAAGGCATTTTCGTGACTCGTATTCTTGAAGACACAGATAAATCCTTATGGATAGCCACCCGATATCAAGGATTGTTTCGTTATAAGGATCAGGAAATTACCAAGCAAGCAGGATTAACGCCGGAAAAAAGTTTTCTGGAAGATATTTACATTGATTCGAAAAGACGAATATGGGCAGCTTTCGAACATCAATTAATAAGAGGAAATATAGCAAAAGGTGGAACGGTACAAATAAATAAGCATTTCAATATAGAAAATGTAAGAGTGATCAAAGAAGACAACCAAGGGAACATCTGGATAGGATCATTGAATGGATTGTATAAACTGACGGAACATAAGGGAACGGAGAAACTCAAAAAAATATATACATCTAATATTCCGGACATCCATATATTGCATACGGGGGAGATCCTTTTTTCTGCTTTCGGCAAGGGAATATTCCGCATGAGTCCAAAGTCAACAGTTGCAACTCCTGTAAAATTTCCACGTCAGTTTGTGTCTATAGCCACAAACTGTGTAACGATTTTCGAGGACATGCAACATAGAATATGGCTCGGAAGTTACGGAAATGGAGCATTATGTTACAACGATAAACAATTTGTTCCCTTTTCAGTTTCTACAGGCCTTCCCAACAACAACATCCTTTGTTTTAACGAAGACAAAAATGAAAATATATGGCTAAGTACCTCACATGGCATATCTATGATCTCGTTTGATCAGCATCAACCGAAAATAAAAAACTTCTTCAAGTCTGATGGCACATTAGGAGATCAATACCACGAAAAAGCCGGATGTAGAGGCTCTAATGACATGCTCTTCTTTGCCGGCAATCATGGTATTACATTCTTCAACCCCGCAGATATTAAACCCTGCACACAAGCTCCGGCAATCAATATCGAGGACTTAAAAATATTCAATAAGAGCATTCGTCCCGGACAAAAGGGGTCTCCTCTGCAAAAGGATATTCAATTAACGCGACAAATCACGCTCAATTACCAACAAACTACAATATCCATTGACTATGCCGGTATAGACTTCGTATCACCTCAGAAACTTACTTATAAGTATAAATTAGAGGGGTTTGAAGATCAATGGAATTACGTCGGGACATTTCGTCGCGCAGCCTATTCCAATATTCCTGCCGGGCGGTATACCTTCCACGTTTGTGCCATTAACGGCGATGGAGTGGAGAGTACTCGGCCTGCAAGTCTTGAAATCATCGTAAAACCTGCCCCGTGGTTCACATGGCAGGCGTGGTTGATATACACACTCTGTGCCATTGGACTCGCCATATTCTTCTTTAGATTTTTCATCAAATTGAAACTCAATAAGCATCTCGCTGAGATAGAACGGAATGAAAGAAAAAGAGAACAAGAAATCGCACAAATGAAAATGACCTTTTTCACAAACATCTCTCACGAACTCCGTACACCGCTCACGCTTATCTCAGCACCGCTGGAAAAAATCCTCTCTAGCCAAGATTGTGTAAAAAACAGAGCTCTCCTCAACACTATATCAAGAAATGCCCAGCGAATGTGGCAGTTGGTGAACCAAATTATGGACTTCAGCAAGGTAGAAAACGGTACACTGCGTTTACACGTACAGCATACAGACATGATCTTCTTACTTCGAAACATCTACGAAGATTTTATCTATATTGCAGAACGTAAAGGAATCAAGCTGAGTTTCCAACCTCATGTAGCAGAAGAAATCATGTGGACTGACCAAGATAAGATTGAAAAGATTCTCTACAATCTTCTCTCCAATGCTATCAAACACACACCACAAGGGAAATCTATCTGCGTATCCACTCGACTCGTCAAATCTCAGTATGTGGCAGCAATGTATGCAAACTTCTATAAAAACAACGTAAGTAATTATATCGAAATCAGTGTTGCCGACCAAGGAGAAGGCGTGCCCGAAGACAAAATTAAAAATCTCTTTGTGCGTTACCAGCAAATAGAAACAGGATCCGGATATAAATTAGATTACAGTGGTAACGGAATAGGACTGCACTACACAAAAGCTTTAGTCGAAACTCATCGAGGATATATCAAGGCTTCATCCGAACCCGGGGGTGGCATGAACTTCTCATTTGTGCTGTCGGTTGACGACATCTACAATGACAAAGAAAAACAGGAAGCTCACAAAAAGCTTTTCTTCGCATCACCCTCACAAGAGAATGCAATCATAACATCGCAGACAGAAGTGTCGAAAGCACACAACTATACCCTCCTGATTGCCGAAGACAACATAGAACTATTAGACTTCATAGCCGATCTCTTGTCAACAGAATATTCAGTCATCAAGGTTCCTGATGGACAAAAAGCATGGGAGGCTGTCAAAAAGGAAATCCCGGATCTCGTACTCACCGACGTTATCATGCCTGGTATGTCAGGATACGACCTATGTTCTGCCATCAAAGACAATATCGATTATTGTCAAATTCCAGTCGTCATGCTTACAGCTAAAACCGTAACGGCAGACCGTGTAGAGGGGCTCGACCATGGAGCTGATGCCTACATAGGCAAGCCCTTCGATATCAAAGAATTATTGCTCACCATCAAAAATCTGCTAAAATATAAAGACAGCCTTCGTCGATATTTCTCTACGCCTGGAATACAACAACAGGAACTCCCTGATCAACCATTCTTGTCAGGCGACTACATTTTCCTAAATAAGCTCAACACCCTCTTAGAAACAGAAATCAACAATCCCAACCTTAACGTTGACAATATTGCAACAAGATTGGGTTTCTCCCGATCAGTATTTTATCGGAGAATAAAAACACTCACCAATATTGCTCCCAATGATTTCATACGCACCTACCGGCTCAAACGTGCAGCAGAAATGATTACGTCTACTACCTTCTCGCTCAGCGAAATATCTGATCGAACGGGCTTCTCTTCCTATTCCTACTTTTCAAAAGCATTTAAAAAACATTTCGGAGTCTCCCCAAAAGATTATCACTCTCCTCAGGCTTCTGATAGTTCTACATCCTATTCAGAAAAGACAGACGTCTAAAAAGCATACCAAATCACAATTAGTGAAGCAATTGTTCCATTAAAATTTGAGATTAATACTAGGCTTCTTTCGGCAGTCAGTCAAATTTTTGTATGTGATATCATTCTGACTTGTTTACTTATAAAAACCACAAAAAAATGAAAATTAATAACCGCAATGTTGCGCTTGATCTTGTCAGGGTGATAGCATGCCTACTTGTGATGGTACAGCATTCCAGTGAATTCTATTACATTGGTGACCAAGGGGCACTCATTCTTGATTCATCTGTTTATTCTATTGGATGGCTGAATAGTCTATCGAGAACCTGTGTACCCTTATTTGTCATGCTGTCAGGCTATTTTCTACTACCAATGAAAGAGGGAACCGGAGCGTTTTTCAAAAAACGCTTCTCCAGAATCATTGGACCGTTTTTGTTCTGGTGTGTTTTCTTTGCGTTCTATTTTATATTTTATAGGGGTGATACCATGGCAGATTTCCTAACGAACGTCGCACACATTCCTGTCAATTTCGGCACAGAGGTTGGACACCTGTGGTATATCTACATGCTTATTGGTCTTTACCTACTTATTCCTGTGCTATCTCCCTGGGTGGCACAATGCAGTAAGAAGGAACTTCAGACCTATCTCGGATTATGGCTCTTGTCTACATGCCTGCCCTATATCCATCTGGTTTGGCCGGAGGTTTTGGGCGAGTGCTATTGGAACATTTCTCCCACACTTTACTATTTCACCGGATTCGTTGGCTACCTGCTTTTAGGCTCCTACGCAAAAAAATATGGGCCGGCATCTATTCCGGCTGCGGTGACAATGCTGTTTTTGGGTTATTTGGTCTCCGTTCTGGTATTCTGTTCACGCATTGCTACAGTTGATACGGCAGAGGCAGTAGAACTCAGTTGGCAGTTTTGCGTAATCAATGTGGTCATGATGGTTTGGGGACTGTTCTCCCTACTGGTTAGAATAAAACATGTACCAGCTGTTCTCGCCAAGGTAATTGTAGATATATCCATTTGCAGCTACGCCATGTATTTGGGACACATCATGCTGTTAAACTTCTATCATCAGATTTTTGGAGGCCGGACAGGGAACGTGCTTTTCGAAATTCCTGTTATTGCCATCTGTACTTTTATTACAGTCTACTTTGTTGTTAGACTACTCCGAAAACTACCTAAAGCGAAATATTGGCTTGGTACTAACGATTAATTTTCGTTGCTGTTCCGTAAGCATCCGATATTTGCCGCCCTTCACACTAACAGACAACCCTTATATGCTACCAGACATATAAGGGTTGTTTTCCTACGCTTGGCATGAGCATTATCATCTACGATAAGTACTTATCTCCTATCCGATTAAGGTTACAAGACGGCTAATACTAGAATCTTGCCCATGCACTTATAATTGGAATTAAAATATTCACGTTTTAATTCTTTGTTTTTCTATCGTTTTACGATATAAGTACCAGCTTGATATTCTGTAGTTGTGGTATCGCCTGGTAATGTCACTGATGCTGTAGCACCTTGTGGAATGGTAAATGTCCATATCCACTGATTGCCTTCATACCTCCAACTGCTCTTGATCAATCCGGAAGCCGATTGGTAGGAAGCGTCCAGATGTCCTAACCTACGATCCGGCATAGGACGCATGATGATATGCTTAAAACCAGGTTGAGTTGGATCAGCTGCTATGCCGGCGCAAGTCTGCCATATCCATTGACATACACATCCATAAGCATAGTGATTGAAACTATTCATACCTTTTGGCCCCATTCCTTTTTCCTTCATATAACTATTCCAGCGCTCCCAGATGGTAGTAGCTCCATTGTCTACCGAATACAGCCAACTTGGGTTCTTGTGCTGGAAAAGCAGATTGTAGGCGACATCTATCATACCATTGTCAGTCAGCGTCTTCATCAAGATCGAAGTGCCTAAGAATCCGGTTTGTAAGCACCCTCCGTGGGCTTCGAAGTTTTGGCGTAATCGTGCAATCATCTTGTTGCGAGCTTCTCCTTCTACGAGATGATTGCGAAGGGCAAACAAAGCGGGAGTCTGCATCGTATTGAGAATCTCTATCTTAAACATACCTTCCGGTGTAAGGAAGCGTTCTTTCAGATATGCCTTGGCGTCTGCCACCATCTGCTCGTATTTCTTTGAATCTCTTCCTGTGGCATGTGCCATGTCACGCATCATCGCAGCATCGATGGCCCAATACGAAGCGCTCAGATAACACCAGTATTCCAATGCCTCTGGCATTAGTACACCGTCCTTATTGAAAGCTCCACCGCCACAACTTTCCAGTGGTTCGTAACTCAACCAGTCTCCCCACTGAAAATTACCGTTCTCATTCTTCAGGGCATTATGATCATATTTTGTCTGATTCACATGATCCATATAGCGTTCCATGGCTTCCCAGTTTTCGTCTACGATACTTCGATCGGCAAACTGTTTCCAAACCGTCCATGGTACAATAATGCCAGCGTCTGCCCATCCCACACGCATGTATTCCTGAGATGTACTGCCATTCTGTCCATACGGAGCCACCCCAGGATATCCCCCTTGCTCATTTTGTGTATCACGCAAATCGTGAGTCCACTTATGGAAGAATCTGTCGGTATTAGCAAAATAGGTTCCCGTCTCGCTAAATACCTGTGTATCAGCAGTCCACCCCAAACGCTCATTTCGTTGTGGACAGTCGGTAGGCACACTCAGATAGTTGGAACGTTGTCCCCATAGAGTGTTTTGAATCAAACGGTTTACCAATGCATTCCCTGTGGAGATCTGGCCTATTTCCATAGATTGACTGATCGAACTAACAGGGATTGATTGAATTCTATTGATAGTTACATCGCCCGTAGAAGTGATATCGAGAAAACGATAACCGAAAAAAGTGTAGCGAGGCTGATACTGCTCTGACGACAGTCCGGCAAAGATATAATCCATGCGAATGCTTTTGTCTGCAATACGCAGGTTTCGCCGATGCACACTACCCTCTGGCCCATCCATGCCGCGTTTCTTAGCACCATTGCCATCATTGAGCAACTCGCCTGGACGGCAAGTTAATGTGGTACCTTTGGCAGCATGAAACTCAAATCGAGGAACGGCTGCACAATTTTGGCCAAAGTCAATTACCAAATGTTCACCCGCATGAAGTACAATAGTCTGTCCTTGTTGATATTCACGATCGATGACCACCTTGCCATGGGCATCTGTGGTAGCTCCTTCCACCTTATTATAAATGTAGGAACGCTGTGGCTGCAAGGAGAGATCTTCTCGAAGGTAAATCTCGGCACCATTTATCGGTTTGATGATACCCTTAAATTCGGTGTTCACTTCAGGTCGGTCTAGTTTTGCTGCATATCCTATTTTCTCGCGAGCATCATATTTCTCGCCATCGAAAATAGCGGCATGCTTTACCCGTCCGGCAATGCCGGCCTTCCAAGTATCTGTTCTGGTACCATACAATTGTGTCGATCCATCGGTAAATGTGAGTTGGACAACACCTCGGAAGGCACATTTCTTTCCCAAAAAACCATCTAGTCCAGTTGGAGTAATAACTTTATCTGCCCACCAACCGGGAGTGACCTGGGCAGCTAAAGCGTTCTTAGCACCTTTCTTAGTATGAAATAGTGCCGTGATGTCATAAGTAAATGAATACTTTGTCTTCGCGAAATGGCTGAATCCCGGACGAAGAATCTCTTTGCCGACGCGTTGCCCGTTGACATACAATTCGTTTACACCTAGACTGGTCGTCATCCAGATGGCTTTGGCCACAGCCTGCGGATTTGTGATCTGTGCATTAAACCAACTGGCTCCATCTGCTGAACGGGTATCTTCCTTCAGTTTTCCTGTTATAACCGGTGCATCCTTGACGCTAATCCACTCCGAACTATTCCAGGCAGCCTCATTGAGCGGTGCGATATGCTGTTGCGCACTTAATGAGAAGGCGAAGCAGCATGCTAATAAAGATAGATATTTTCTTTTCATAAAATTGGTTAGTAATAATTTTCATGCAAATTTACAAAAAAAGAATGTGGTATTGTATACCAGCTAGAACAAAAAAAACGCGAAAACCCATTTCTTTTGACTAAAAAGTCTTAAAGCTTACCTAAATTATTTAGGGGTTCCGGAATTTGGAATGATAGGCTTTAGCTTTTCAAAATCATCAAGTAATACAATCAACCCTATTTATGAACCTTTTATTTACTATGACTTATAATCAAGATGTGATAATTTGTGATGCAATAATGCCTATAATTTCTATATACATTCTATTATGTTTAAACCCATTGAGAAGCTTTTCGAGAAAACCGTTTCGTGGACTTTTAAGTTTCACTCATACTTTATCACTCCAAGTCATTGCTGTCCTCTAAAAATAGCTGAGCGTTCTATGAAATAATTGAAATATAGAAGGCTATCCTGAGCATCTTAGGCTTATAGGTTCTTCGATGAGGAGCAAGGTCGTGAGTTCATGTATCTGACCAATGCAATGGAGTTGACAGCACTGCTGATAGTCGACCTCTACAATAACTATTGGCAGATAGAGTTGTTCTTCAAATGGCTCAAACAACATCTCAAAATCAAGAAATTCTGGGGTTCAACTGAGATTGCTGTCAGAATAAAGACTTACTCCGTCATCTATGCATACTGTCTCGTTGCTATTGTGCAGCATGATATGCGACTGATTAGAAGTACTTATGAGGTACTGCAAATCCTCAGCATGTGACTCGATGAAACAACGCATCTCAAAATTCTCTTCGACAAAACTATATTCCAAAATAACAAAGACCGAAGTGGTTTAGGTGAATCTAATTTAGGCGTATAGCTCATTTTGCAGGCTGTTTTTTTGTATTAGGTGTTCAATAGCTCAAATTGCAGGCTGGCATAATTCAGAATATTCAATGAGTTTATATAC